>JACCDK011354861.1_pt1 | contig 13816 bp, 8 predicted proteins | sample 7445871 | NCBI WGS metagenome assembly JACCDK01 (sample SAMN15323436, study PRJNA562643) | freshwater metagenome | isolation source: river surface water | place: USA:Blue River Watershed | collected 2017-08-15 | reverse complement strand
AGGTCTTGGTACCTGTCAAACGCGTGGTCGACTACAACGTCAAAGTGCGCGTCAAATCGGACAACACAGGCGTGGACATCGCCAACGTGAAGATGAGCATGAACCCCTTCGACGAGATTGCCGTGGAGGAGGCTGTGCGCCTGAAAGAGAAGGGCGTGGCCACCGAGGTGATCGCGGTGTCATGTGGTGTCACGCAATGCCAGGAAACCTTGCGCACGGCCATGGCCATCGGCGCCGACCGCGCCATTCTGGTGGAGACGGCCGAAGAGCTGCAGCCTTTGGCGGTGGCCAAGCTGCTTAAAGCGCTGATCGACAAAGAGCAGCCGGGCCTGGTGATTCTGGGCAAGCAAGCGATTGACGACGACTGCAACCAGACCGGTCAGATGCTGGCTGCGTTGGGCCAAATGGGCCAGGCCACCTTCGCCTCGAAGGTGGAGGTGGCCGATGGCCATGCACAGGTCACCCGAGAAGTGGATGGCGGCCTGGAGACCCTGCGCGTGGCCTTGCCCGCCGTGATCACGACCGATCTCCGCCTGAACGAGCCCCGCTACGTCACCCTGCCCAACATCATGAAGGCCAAGAAGAAGCCGCTGGACGTTCTCAAGCCCGTTGATTTGGCTGTCGATGTGGCCCCTCGTATCCAGACCCTCAAGGTCACCGAGCCGCCCAAGCGCAGCGCCGGCATCAAGGTGCCCGATGTGGCCACCTTGGTGACCAAGCTGAAGAACGACGCCAAAGTGATCGGCTGAGCGGCTTGAGCCGCACGCCCCATACCCCCAGACACTGTGAGCCACTGAGACCGATATGACCATCCTCGTAGTAGCTGAACACGACCATGCCTCCTTGCGGGGAGCTACCCTCAACACCATCACCGCAGCCCGTGCCTGCGCAGGTGACGTGCATGTGCTGGTGGCCGGCAGTGGTGCCGGCGGCGCTGCCCAACAGGCCGCTCAGGTTTCGGGAGTGACCAAGGTGCTGCATGCCGATGACCCGGCCCTGGCGCACCACTTGGCGGAAAACCTGTCGGCCCTCGTGCTGGCCATCGCCCCGGCCTATACGCACATCTTGTTTCCGGCCACCGCCAACGGCAAGAACACGGCCCCGCGTGTGGCCGCCTTGCTCGATGTGGCGCAGATCAGCGACATCACCCGCGTGTTGGCGCCCGACACCTTTGAGCGTCCCATCTACGCCGGCAACGCCATTGCCACTGTGCAGTCCTCAGACCGTATCAAGGTGATCACGGTGCGCACCACCGGTTTCGATGCGGCCCCTTCTTCGGGCGGCGCAGCACCCGTGGAGGCTTTGCAAGGGGTTGTCGACAGCGGCAAGAGCGCCTATGTGGGCAGCGAGCTGGCCAAGAGCGACCGCCCGGAGCTCACAGCGGCCAAGATCATCGTCTCGGGCGGTCGGGCCCTGGGCTCATCCGAGAAGTTCAACGAAGTGCTGACCCCGCTGGCCGACAAGCTGGGCGCGGCCCTGGGCGCCAGCCGCGCAGCGGTCGATGCGGGCTACGCGCCCAACGATTGGCAAGTGGGCCAAACCGGCAAGATCGTGGCGCCTCAGCTGTATGTGGCCTGCGGCATCAGCGGTGCCATCCAACACCTGGCGGGCATGAAGGACTCGAAGGTCATCGTGGCCATCAACAAAGACCCCGAGGCCCCCATCTTCAGCGTGGCCGACTTCGGCTTGGAGGCGGATCTGTTCGCGGCGGTGCCCGAGCTGGTGAAGTCGCTCTGAGCGCAGCACGACGAACCACACCCGCACCGCCTGAACCATACCCCTGGAGAGTCGATCCATGAGCTATCGCGCCCCCATCAAGGACATGCTGTTTGCCATGACCGAACTGGCCCACCTCGACGCCGTGGCGCAGTTGCCGGGGTTTGAGGATGCGGGCCCGGAGACGGCCGCAGCGGTGTTGGAAGAATGCGCCAAGCTCAATGAAGGCGTGATCGCTCCATTGAATTGGGAAGGTGACAAGGCGCCTTCGTTTTTGAAGGACGGCCAGGTCTGCACGACCCCAGGTTTCAAGGACGCCTTCCGCCAGTTTGCGGAGGGTGGGTGGCAGGGGCTGCAGCATCCCAGTGCGTATGGCGGCCAGGGTTTGCCCAAGACCATTGGCGCAGCCTGTGGGGAGATCCTCAACAGCGCCAACCTGAGCTTCGCCCTGTGTCCCTTGCTGACCGACGGTGCCATTGAGGCCTTGCTCACGGCAGGATCGGCGCAGCAACAGGCCACCTACATCCCCAAGATGGTGGACGGCACTTGGACGGGGACCATGAACCTCACCGAGCCCCAAGCCGGCTCGGACCTGTCCCTGGTGCGCACCCGCGCCGAGCCGCAAGCCGATGGCAGCTACCGGATCTTCGGCACCAAGATTTACATCACCTACGGTGAGCACGACATGGCCGAGAACATCGTGCACCTGGTGCTGGCGCGTGTGCAGGGTGCGCCCGAGGGGGTCAAGGGGATCTCGCTGTTCATCGTCCCGAAGTTCTTGGTTCAGGCGGATGGTTCGCTGGGTGAGCGCAACGACGTCCACTGCGTCTCCATCGAGCACAAGATGGGGATCAAGGCCAGCCCAACGGCCGTGCTGCAGTACGGCGACCACGGTGGCGCCATCGGGTATCTGGTGGGCCAGGAGAACCGCGGCCTGGAGTACATGTTCATCATGATGAACGCGGCGCGCTTTGCTGTCGGCGTGCAGGGCATCGCCATTGCAGAGCGGGCGTATCAAAAGGCCGTTCAGTACGCGCGCGACCGGGTGCAGAGCCGCCCGGTGGACGGCTCCATGAGCACGGCTGCGCCGATCATCCACCACCCCGATGTCAAGCGGATGCTGTTGACCATGCGCGCGGTGACCGAGGGCTGCCGGGCCATGGCCACCGTGGCGGCGGCCGCCTTCGACGCGGCCCATGCACACCCCGATGCCGCCGTGCGCGCGCAGAACCAGGCCTTCTATGAGTTCATGGTTCCTCTGGTCAAGGGCTATTCAACCGAGATGAGCCTGGAGGTGACCTCGCTGGGCGTGCAGGTTCACGGGGGTATGGGCTTCATCGAAGAGACGGGGGCAGCTCAGTACTACCGAGACGCCAAGATCCTCACCATCTACGAAGGCACCACCGCCATCCAGGCCAACGACCTGGTAGGCCGAAAGACCGCACGGGATGGGGGTTCGGGTGCGCGCGGCTTGGCCGCACAGATCGAGTCCACCGAGCGGGAACTGGCCGCCAGCGGCAGTGCCCATGCACAGGCCATGCTCAAGCGGCTGACGGCTGCTCGCCGGGCCTTCCTGGACGTGGTCGATTTCGTGGTGGCGCAGTCCAAGAGCCATCCGAATGCCGTCTTTGCGGGATCGGTTCCCTATCTCATGCTGACGGGCAACCTGATGGCGGGTTGGCAGATGGCCCGCGCGCTGCTGGTGGCCGAGCGCCAACTCGGTGCGGGCGTGGATGAGGATTTCATGAAGGCCAAGCTGGCCACGTGCCGTGTCTATGCGGACCACATCCTGTCGCGCGCGCCCGGCCTGCGCGATGCGATCGTGGAGGGCAGCGAGGGTGTGACCTCGATGGCACTGGAGGCGTTCTGAAGCCTGGTCCGCCGGCTTCGATTCGCCTGCCACCCCTGATGCTCTGTTCGGAGGATTTCCGTGTCTGTTCCAGGCTTTCTTTCGCGGCTGCGTATTCCGGTCATCGGCTCCCCGCTGTTCATCATCAGCAACCCGAAACTGGTGATCGCCCAGTGCACCGCCGGCGTGGTGGGGTCGATGCCCGCGCTCAATGCCCGCCCCGCGTCACAACTTGACGAGTGGCTGCACGAGATCACCGAAGCCCTGGCGGCTTGGGACCGCGACCACCCCGACCAACCGGCCGCACCCTATGCCATCAACCAGATCGTGCACAAGAGCAACGACCGCTTGGAGCACGACATGGAGGTCTGTGCCAAGTACCGGGTACCCCTGGTGATCACCAGCCTGGGCGCACGCGTGGATGTCAACGAGGCGGTGCACCGTTGGGGCGGCATCGTGATGCACGACATCATCAACAACGCCTTCGCACGCAAGGCCATCGAGAAGGGTGCCGATGGCCTGATCGCGGTGGCGGCCGGTGCCGGCGGGCATGCAGGCGTGAAGAGTCCCTTCGCCCTGATCCAGGAGATCCGGGAGTGGTTTGATGGCCCCTTGGCGCTGTCGGGCAGCATGGCCACGGGTGGTGCAGTCCTGGCCGCACAGGCCATGGGTGCCGACTTTGCCTACATCGGCTCGGCCTTCATTGCCACCGATGAGGCGCGGGCTTCAGCGGAGTACAAGCAGTGCATCGTGGACAGCAACAGCGATGACATCGTGTACTCCAACCTGTTCACCGGGGTGCATGGCAACTACCTGAAGCCCTCGGTTCGCAGCGCAGGCCTGGACCCCGAAAACTTGCCGGAGAGCGACCCCACCAAAATGAACTTTGGTGGTGACGCCAAGAAAGCGTGGAAGGACATCTGGGGTTGTGGCCAGGGGATCGGTGCGGTCAAGGCCGTGGTTCCCACCCACACCTTGGTGGAGCGCTTGGCCCAGGAATACGAGGCCGCCCGCGCGAGACTGGCCTAGGCTGATTCGTGCACCGGCGGCCGGTGGGCGCCCATCTGCGCCGGCCTGTGCTGATCAGGGCGCATCTTCCATCGAGCAGTCGCAGCCTTGGCCCGCAGCGATCCAACGGCGCGCTGCACGGTTCAGGCGATCTGCCCACCACCGTTTCCAGGCGGGGGCTTCGGGCGGCAGTGCAGCGGGGTCTGTGGCGGCCAGCACGCCGCAGCGGTAGGTGCGTGACTGGGCGTGCCACTGGAGCCACTGGCACGGGCCACGGCGGCGCAGGGTCAGCACCGCACCCATGGGGCAGGGCTCGGCCAGGCAGCACACGCCGCAACCGTTGCACGGCGCACCCTCCCGGGGTTTGGGCGGTGCAGCCGGATGGATCTTGAGGGTGACCAGTCTCTTCGTGACCATGGGGTAATGGACAAACGGTCCGGCCGCATTCTCGCCGGGCGCGGCCCTGTCAGGATTCGCTGGGGATCCGGTGATACAGTCTCGCTGTGAAATAGAAGAGGTCCTTCCCGTCCCCTTGCTCGTCATTCAGATGGCAAGGCGGGTCGCAATCCGCCAACCGGTAGAGCCGGGTCGCGGAAGGTTGTGCAACCCATCGGAGTCCCGGAAACCGGGACGAAAGGTGAGCGAGACATGATGCAGCAATACAGGTCCAATTCGTACCTGTTCGGGGGCAACGCGCCCTACGTGGAGGAGCTCTACGAGAGCTACCTCGACAACCCAGGTTCGGTTCCCGAGAAGTGGCGCGCCTACTTTGACGCCCTTCAACATGTGCCCGCCACCGACGGTTCGCAGCGCTCTGACGTGGCGCATGCGCCGGTGGTGGAATCGTTTGCACAGCGCGCCAAGGCCAATGCCTTTGCCCTGAAGGCCAGTGAGGCCGACCTCGCCGTGGCCCGCAAGCAGGTGCACGTGCAGTCGCTGATCGCCGCGTACCGGTTCTTGGGCTCTCGCTGGGCCGATCTCGACCCCCTCAAGCGTACCGAGCGACCCAAGATTCCGGAGCTGGAGCCCAGCTTCTACGACCTGTCCGAAGCGGACATGGACATCACCTTCTCGGCCGCCAACACGTATTTCGGCAAGGGCGAGGAAATGACCCTGCGCGACATCGTGCAGGCCCTGCGGGAAACCTACTGCGGCACCATCGGTGCCGAGTTCATGCACTGCACGGACCCAGCTGAAAAGCGCTGGTGGCAAGAGCGTCTGGAGAAGGTGCGCAGCAAGCCGGGCTTCGACAGCGAGAAGAAGAAACACATCCTGGACCGCCTGACCGCAGCCGAGGGTTTGGAGCGTTACCTGCACACCAAGTACGTGGGCCAGAAGCGCTTCTCCCTGGAGGGCGGCGAGAGCTTCATCGCGTCGATGGATGAGCTGGTCCAGCGTGCCGGTGAGAAGGGTGTGCAGGAAATCGTGATCGGCATGGCGCACCGCGGGCGTCTGAATGTGCTGGTCAACACCCTGGGCAAGATGCCCAAGGACCTGTTTGCCGAGTTCGACCACACGGCCCCCGAAGAATTGCCTGCCGGCGACGTCAAATACCACCTGGGCTTCAGCTCCGACGTGACCACCCACGGTGGGCCGGTGCACCTGACCCTGGCCTTCGACCCCTCTCACCTGGAGATCGTGAACCCGGTGGTCGAGGGCTCGGTGCGCGCGCGCATGGACCGTCGTGGCGACCCCAAGGGCAAGCAGGTGCTGCCGGTGATCGTGCATGGCGACGCCGCCGTGGGCGGGCAGGGCGTCAACCAGGAAACCCTGTGTTTGGCCCAGACCCGCGGCTACAGCACGGGCGGTACGGTGCACATCGTCATCAACAACCAGATCGGTTTCACCACCTCCGACCCCCGCGACCTGCGCTCCACCTTGTTCTGCACCGACATCTTCAAGATGGTCGAGGCACCGGTATTGCACGTCAACGGCGACGACCCCGAAGCCGTGGTGCTGGCCTCGCAACTGGCGCTGGAATACCGCATGACCTTCAGCCAGGACGTGGTGGTCGACATCACCTGCTTCCGCAAGCTGGGTCACAACGAGCAGGACACCCCCAGCCTGACCCAGCCGCTGATGTACAAAAAAATCGCAGCGCACCCCGGCACTCGCCGCCTGTACGCCGATCGACTGTCGTCACAAGGCTTGGGCGAGACGCTGGGCGACGACATGGTCAAGGCCTACCGCGCCGCGCTGGACGAGGGCCGTCATACCGTGGACCCGGTGCTGACCAACTTCAAGAGCAAGTTCGCCGTGGACTGGGCGCCCTTCCTGGGCAAGAAGTGGACCGATGCCGGCGAGACCGCCATTCCCATGAGCGAATGGAAGCGTCTGGCCGAAAAGATCACCACGCTGCCGCCCACCATCACGCCGCACCAACTGGTCAAGAAGGTGTACGACGACCGCGCGGCCATGGGCCGTGGCGAGATCAATGTGGACTGGGGCATGGGCGAGCACATGGCCTTTGCTTCTCTGGTTGCGGGTGGATATCCGGTGCGTTTGTCGGGCGAGGACTCAGGTCGCGGCACCTTCACACACCGCCACTCGGTCATCCATGACCAAAGCCGCGAGAAGTGGGACACGGGCACTTACGTGCCGCTGCAAAACGTGGCCGAGAACCAGGCGCCGTTCGTGGTGATTGACTCCATCCTGTCCGAGGAGGCGGTGCTCGCCTTTGAATACGGCTACGCCTCCAACGATCCCAACACCCTGGTCATCTGGGAAGCGCAGTTTGGCGACTTTGCCAACGGTGCCCAGGTGGTGATCGACCAGTTCATCGCCTCCGGCGAAGTGAAGTGGGGTCGCGTGAACGGCATCACCCTCATGCTGCCGCACGGCTACGAAGGTCAGGGCCCCGAGCACAGCTCGGCCCGTGTCGAGCGTTTCATGCAACTGGCCGCGGACACCAACATGCAGATCGTGCAGCCCACCACGGCCAGCCAGATCTTCCATGTGTTGCGCCGTCAGATGGTGCGCAACCTGCGCAAGCCGCTCATCATCTTCACGCCCAAGTCGCTGCTGCGCCACAAGGACGCTGCGTCACCGGTTTCCGAGTTCACCAAGGGGGGGTTCCAGACCGTCATCCCCGAGAACCGTGATCTGAAAAACGACAAGGTCAAGCGCGTGCTGGTGTGCTCAGGCAAGGTGTACTACGACCTGGCCAAGAAGCGCGAAGAAAAGGACGCTGATGATGTGGCCATTTTGCGTGTGGAGCAGCTCTACCCGTTCCCGCACAAGGCCTTCGCGGCCGAGATGAAGAAGTACCCCAACGCCACCGAACTGGTGTGGTGCCAGGATGAGCCGCAGAACCAGGGTGCCTGGTTCTTCATCCAGCACAACATCCACGAGAACATGGTCGAAGGACAGCGACTCGGCTATGCCGGCCGCGCTGCTTCGGCTTCGCCGGCGGTGGGCTACTCGCACCTGCACCAGGAGCAGCAAAAAGCGCTGGTGGAAGCCGCGTTTGCCAAGCTCAAGGGCTTTACCCTGACCAAATAATCCATTCGAAACACAAGTTACTGAAAGCGTTCCATGGCTATCGTAGAAGTCAAAGTTCCGCAACTGTCCGAATCCGTGGCCGAGGCCACTTTGTTGCAGTGGAAAAAGAAACCCGGTGAGGCCGTTGCTGCCGACGAGATCCTGATCGAGATCGAGACCGACAAGGTGGTGCTCGAAGTTCCCGCTCCCGCCGCTGGCGTACTGGCCGAGCATGTGGTGGCTGATGGTGGCACGGTGGTGTCCGACCAGTTGATTGCCCGCATCGACACCGATGGCAAAGGTGCTGCCGCTGCCCCGGCCGCCGCGCCTGCAGCAGCAGCCCCGGCTGCCGCTCCTGCTGCTGCCCCTGCGGCTGCCTCGACCAGCAAGGCGGGTGTGGCCATGCCCGCTGCCGCCAAGCTGATGGCCGACAACCACCTGGCTGCAGGCTCGGTGGCCGGCACCGGCAAGGATGGCCGCGTGACCAAGGGTGACGTGCTCGGTGCCGTGGCTGCGGGCGCAGCCAAGCCCGCCGTGATTCCCACCGGCGTGCCCACCACGGCACTGCCACAGGTCAGCGCTCCCAGCGTGAACCTGGGTGACCGACCCGAGCAGCGCGTGCCCATGAGCCGTTTGCGTGCCCGCGTGGCCGAGCGTCTGCTGCAGTCGCAAGCCACCAACGCCATCCTGACCACCTTCAACGAGATCAACATGGCGCCGGTCATGGACATGCGCAAGCGCTTCCAGGAACGCTTCGAGAAAGAGCACGGTGTCAAGCTCGGCTTCATGAGCTTCTTCGTCAAGGCCGCCGTGCACGCGCTCAAGAAGTACCCGGTGCTGAACGCCTCGGTGGACGGTACCGACATCGTGTACCACGGCTACTTCGACATCGGCATTGCTGTGGGTTCACCCCGTGGACTGGTGGTGCCCATTCTGCGTAACGCGGACCAGATGAGCTTTGCCGATATCGAGAAGAAGATTGCCGAGTTCGGCACCAAGGCACGCGATGGCAAGCTGGGCATCGAGGAGATGACGGGCGGCACGTTCTCCATCTCCAATGGCGGCACCTTCGGCTCCATGATGTCCACCCCCATCATCAACCCGCCGCAGTCGGCCATCCTGGGGGTGCACGCCACCAAGGACCGCGCCATGGTGGAAAACGGCCAGGTGGTGGTGCGTCCGATGAACTACTTTGCGATGTCGTACGACCACCGCATCATCGACGGCCGCGAGGCTGTGCTGGGCCTGGTCGCCATGAAAGAGGCGCTGGAAGACCCGTCCCGCCTGCTGTTCGACATCTGAGTTCCCTGAGCATCACGGCCCGTTGCGCAGCCGCGCACGGGCCCTGGCGCATCTTCAACCGAATCTTCACACCATCATGAGCAAACAATTCGATGTGGTCGTCATTGGCGGCGGCCCCGGTGGCTATATTGCCGCCATCCGCGCAGCCCAGCTGGGCATGAATGTCGCCTGTATTGACGAGTGGAAAAACGACAAGGGCGGACCGGCACCGGGCGGTACCTGCACCAACGTGGGCTGTATTCCGTCCAAGGCGCTGTTGCAATCCTCCGAGCACTTCGAGCAGGCCAACCACCACTTTGCCGACCACGGCATCAGTGTGAAGGATGTGAAGATCGATGTGGCCAAGATGATTGCCCGCAAGGACACCGTCGTGAAGCAGAACAACGACGGCATCCTGTACCTGTTCAAGAAGAACAAGGTCACTTTCTTTCACGGGCGCGGATCTTTTGTGAAAGCAGCGGAGGGCGCCTACGAGATTCAGGTCAGCGGCGCTGATGAGACCTTGTTGGCCAAACAGGTCATTGTGGCCACGGGCTCGAACGCGCGCGCCCTGGCGGGCGCGCCTTTTGACGAGCAGAACATTCTCTCCAACGATGGCGCTCTGCGCCTGGGCGCTGTGCCCAAGCGCCTGGGCCTGATCGGTTCGGGTGTCATCGGTCTGGAGATGGGCTCGGTGTGGCGTCGCCTGGGCTCTGAGGTGACCGTGCTGGAAGGTCTGCCGACCTTCCTCGGTGCCGTGGACGAACAGATTGCCAAGGAAGCCAAGAAGGCCTTTGACAAGCAGGGCCTCAAGATTGAACTCGGCGTCAAGGTGGGTGACATCACCAACGGCAAGAAAGGTGTGAGCGTGGCCTACACCAACGCCAAAGGTGAGGCCCAGACCCTGGAGGTCGACAAGCTCATCATCTCGATTGGTCGTGTGCCCAACACCAACGGCCTGAATGTCGAAGCCGTGGGACTGCAACTCGACGAGCGCGGCGCCATCGTGGTCGATGACGACTGCCGCACCAACTTGCCTGGTGTCTGGGCGGTGGGCGACGTGGTGCGAGGCCCCATGCTGGCGCACAAGGCCGAGGAAGAGGGCGTTGCGGTGGCCGAGCGCATCGCCGGTCAGCACGGACATGTCAACTTCAACACCATTCCCTGGGTGATTTACACCAGCCCCGAGATTGCCTGGGTCGGTCAAACCGAGCAGCAACTCAAGGCCAGCGGTCGTGCCTACAAGGCCGGTACGTTCCCATTCCTGGCCAATGGTCGTGCCCGCGCATTGGGTGACACCACGGGCATGGTGAAATTCTTGGCGGATGCGGCCACCGATGAAATCCTGGGTGTTCACATCGTCGGCCCCATGGCCAGCGAGTTGATTGCCGAGGCGGTGGTGGCGATGGAGTTCAAGGCCAGCAGCGAAGACATCGCGCGCATTTGCCATGCTCACCCCAGCCTCAGCGAAGCCACCAAGGAAGCGGCCTTGGCCGTCGACAAGCGCACGCTGAACTTCTGACCCGACCGATGTCGGTTCAAGAAACTTACGAACGCGAGTTGCAGCAGCGCGGGTACCAGTCGGACCCGGCGCAGCTGCGCGCGGTGGCGTCGCTGGAGCGTTGTGCCACGGACTGGGCTCACTACAAATCGAAGCGCTCCAACCCGCTCAAAAAAATGATCTACCGCCCCGACATTCCTCGGGGCGTGTACATGTACGGGGGTGTGGGCCGCGGAAAAAGTTTTCTGATGGATTGCTTTTTCAGTGCGGTGCCTATCGAGCGCAAAACGCGGCTGCACTTTCATGAGTTCATGCGCGAAGTGCACCGCGAACTGCGCGAGCTGCAAGGCACGGTCAACCCGCTGGATGTGTTGGGCCAGCGGATGGCTCAGCGTTACAAGCTGTTGTGCTTTGACGAGTTCCATGTCGCTGACATCACCGACGCGATGATTCTGCATCGTCTGCTGGATGCCCTCTTCAAGCACGGTGTGGGGTTTGTCACCACCTCCAACTTCAAACCGGATGATTTGTATCCGGGCGGTTTGCACCGCGACCGCATCCTGCCGGCCATTGAGTTGCTCAACAGCCGTCTGGAGGTCATCAATGTGGACAACGGCACCGACTACCGTCGACAAACCCTGGAACAGGTGGACCTGTACATCACACCCAACGGCCCGGAGGCCGACGCCAAGCTGTCTCAAACCTTTGATCGCCTGGCGGAAAGTCAGGACGAAGATCCGGTGATGACCATCGAGGCGCGCCAGATCAGCGCCAAACGCCGCGCGGGCGGTGTGGTGTGGTTCGACTTCAAAACCCTCTGTGGCGGACCGCGTTCGCAAAACGATTACCTGGAAATTGCCAGCCAGTTCCACACTGTCATTCTGAGCGATGTGCCGCACATGCCGGTGCGCATGGCGTCTGAAGCCCGCCGTTTCACCTGGTTGGTCGACGTGCTGTACGACCGTCGGGTCAAGCTGGTGTTGTCGGCGGCCGTGGCGGCTGACGCGCTGTATACCGAGGGACCTTTGTCACACGAATTTCCACGCACCGTGTCACGATTAACCGAGATGCAGTCTGTGGAATTCCTGGCGCTGGAGCGTCGGGTGGTGGATACTGCGCTCACATGAAGCGCTTGTTGTCTGTCAAGGTTGCGTGGACCACCGATTCTGCTGACCTGGGTCTTCGCCGGGTTTTCACCACACCGCTGGTGATGCTGGTGCTGGGCGCTGTGTCCGCGTGTTCATTTGCGCCATCGTGGCCACCTATGTCGCTGCCTGAGAGCATGACCCGAGCGCAAATTGAACATTTCCGCGCCCGCGAGCAGGACCGCTTGCAAAACGCCTTGCGTGAGTGCTACCAGCGTTTTGCCGTGAATGATTGCCGACGCGAGGCCATGAACCTGCACAACGAGGTGCAACGCCAGTTGCGGTCCGAGGAGTTGCGCCTGAATGCGCTCGACCGAGAGGAGCGCCAGCGCAAGCTTCAAGACAACCCGGCAGTGCCGCGCACCGGTGCTGACGGCGCTGCAACCGGCACGGGTACCCCTCCATGAGCGAACCGGCAAGCCCCTTGGGTCTCGCCGCTGCCGTTCAAGAAGCGTTTCGTGCCGACGGCGTGTTGTCCCGTGCGGATGCGGGCTTTCGTCCTCGTAGCGGCCAGACCGAGATGGCCCTTGCGGTGGCCAACACCGTCGAGCAGGGGGGGAGCCTGGTGGTGGAAGCGGGCACCGGGGTGGGCAAGACCTTTGCCTATTTGGTGCCGGCCTTGCTCAGTGGTGAGCGGGTGCTGGTGAGCACCGCCACCAAGGCGCTGCAGGACCAACTCTTTGCTCGAGATTTGCCACGCCTGGCCGCGGCCTTTGGCTTGCCGGTGCGTCTGGCTTTGCTCAAAGGCCGAGCCAGTTATCTGTGTCCACACCGGCTGGCATTGGCCCGTCGCGAAGCCTTGCTGCCCGATCGCGCCACGGTGGCTCTGCTGGCCAAAGTGGAACGCTGGTCGCAGGGCACTCGCAGCGGCGACCTGGCCGAACTGCCCGGCCTGGATGAACGCTCCTCGCTGCTGCCCTTTATCACCTCCACCCGTGAAAACTGTCTGGGCAGTGAATGTGATCACTACCGCGAATGTCCCGTGATGCAAGCCCGCAAGAACGCGTTGTCGGCTGACATTGTTGTCATCAATCACCACCTGTTCTTTGCCGACCTGGCCGTGCGTGAAACCGGCATGGCCGAGCTGCTGCCCTCGGTGCGGGTGGTGGTGTTTGACGAGGCGCATCAGCTCAACGAAACCGGCGTGCAGTTTCTGGGTCAGCAACTGGGCTCCACCCAGTTGATCGAGCTCGCTCGCGACAGCCTGGCTGCGGGCCTCACCCTGGCGCAGGGGTTGGTGGATTGGAGTGCCTTGACCTCGGCACTGGAGTTGTCCGCACGCGACCTGCGGTTGCTGTTTGCCAAGTCCGCCCGAAGCTCACGCCTGTCGTGGTCAGGGCCAGTGCCGGAGGGCATCGAGCCCGAGGCCTGGCAAGCTGGCTTGCTGCAGGTGCAGACCGCGTGCGAGGCCCTGGGAGACGGCCTGGAGCTGGTGGTGCAAACGGCTCCCGATTTTGTGCGCTTGCAAGAACGCGTGCTGGAGGTGCTGATGCGACTCAGAGCCTTCCAGGCCCCCATGGCCACCGGGTGTGTGCGCTGGGTCGAGGTGGGGGCACAAGTGCGGCTCTTGGAAGCTCCGCTGGACATTGCCGAGACGGTTCGCAGCCGTCTGCTGGGCGCGGATGCGCCCGATCGCGAGTCTCGGCAGGAGGCGCGAAATGCGCCGTGTGACGACGCTCAGGACGACGCTCAGGACGACGCTCAGGACGACGCTCAGGACGACGCTCAGCAATACGCTCAGGACGACTCACAACAAGACGATGCCTGGCGCGCGACCGCTCAAGCCGCCGGCCAGGACCCTGCCCAGGCCCGCGCGGTACCACGCAGCTGGATCTT
>JACCDK011579347.1_pt1 | contig 13819 bp, 14 predicted proteins | sample 7445871 | NCBI WGS metagenome assembly JACCDK01 (sample SAMN15323436, study PRJNA562643) | freshwater metagenome | isolation source: river surface water | place: USA:Blue River Watershed | collected 2017-08-15 | reverse complement strand
TTCATCGCACGAACTGATTGAGTTGAATGATGGGCAACATGACCGCCAGTACGATCAGCATGACCACCACCCCCATGGTAACAATCAATAAGGGTTCGAGGATGGTCGCCAGTTGCATGGCCCGGCGCTGCACTTCGCTGTTCATGTGGTCAGCGGCGTACTGCAGCATTTGCGGTAACTGGCCGGTTTGCTCTCCCAGCCGCGCAAACATGGACAGCAACCCGGGCAACTGCTTGTCCTGCGACAGGGCACTGGCCAGCGGTGCGCCTTCGCGAACAAGGTCAATCACTTGCAGGGCGTGGGCGCGCAATGCGGTGTTGGACAAAGTCTGTGCTGCGGTTTGCAACGCTTTGAGCATGGGAACCCCCGCACCTGTGAGCAGCGCCAAAGTAGAGGCGAAGCGCGCGGCGTTATAGCCCAGACTCAAGCGTCCGAGCACCGGGATTTGCAGACAGGCGGCATCAAACCGTTCGCGCAAGCGCTGCTGGCGCAAAGCCAGTTGGGTGCCGCCCCATGCGAGCAACACGACAAGCAGAGCCCATGACCACCCTTGTTGAACCCAACTACTCAATGTGAGCATGACAACTGTCAACCAAGGCAGACTGCGCTGCGTGCTGAGAAAAACCTGCGCCACTTGCGGCACCACATAGGCCAATAAAAAAACCACCATCAACAAAGCCACGCCGCTGACGATGGCCGGGTACAGCGATGCAGCCAGTAACTTGGCGCGCATTTGTTGCCCGCTCTCCAAGTCGCCGGCCAGTTGCAGCAACACCTGAGAGAGCCTGCCGCTTTGCTCGCCCGAACCGATGACGGCCACATACAGTTCATCGAATTCGCGTGGGTGTTCGGCCAATGCTTGCGCCAAAGGCGCACCGGCATTCACTTCGGCGCGTATGCGGGTGAGCAATTCGTTTTTGGCCAATGAGTCAGCTTCTTCCATCAAAGCAGTCAAAGCCCGCTCTAACGGCAAACCGGCAGCCACCAAGCTGGCCAGTTGACGCGTCCAAACCACCAAGTCGGTGCGACTGAACACACGCGCTTGCCACAACACGATATCCCGCTTGAAGTTTGTGTTCTTTGTGGTCACAGGTTTCACGGTCAGTGGCACCAAGGCTTGCTGGCGTAATAACTGGCGGGCTGCACGTTCGGATTCGGCGTCTATCACCCCGTGCACTTGGCGACCGCTGGCATTGATGGCGTCGTAGGTGTAGGCAGGCATAGGTTTCAGTCGCGGGTGACGCGCAACAGTTCTTGCGACGATGTGATGCCTTGATCGACCAAACGTTGACCGTCATCGCGCAGCGTTTGCATGCCGTTTTGCAATGCAGATTCGCGCAGCAGCGACTCTGCGGCACGGTCGTGTACGAGTTGACGCAAGCGGCCATCAACCGTGAATAACTCAAAAATGCCAGTGCGTCCTTGGTAACCGGTATGGGAGCAACTGACACAGCTTGCGCCGCCACACGAAACGCACCGTTTGCGCACCAGCCGTTGCGCGAGCACACCCAGCAAACAAGAGCTGAGTAAGAACGGTTCTATACCCATGTCGGTCAAACGCGTGACCGCACTGACAGCGTCATTGGTGTGTAAGGTGGCCAACACCAAATGGCCGGTGAGTGAGGCTTGCACCGCGATTTGCGCGGTTTCGTGGTCGCGGATTTCACCAATCATGATGATGTCCGGGTCTTGACGCAAGATGGCGCGCAATGCCTTGGCAAAGTCGAGATCGATTTTCGGGTTGACTTGGGTTTGACCGATGCCCGGCAATTCGTATTCGATCGGGTCCTCCACCGTCATGATGTTGGACTGCGAGGCATCCAGCATTTGCAAGGCGGCATACAAGGTGGTGGTTTTGCCCGAACCGGTCGGCCCCGTCACCAACACGATGCCGTGCGGTTGTTGAACCAATTGCTGAAACTGCTGCAAGGTCTGACCTTGCATGCCCACGGCTTGCAGCGTCAAGCGGCTGTCGCTTTTGTCCAGCAAGCGCAACACCGCGCGTTCGCCATGCGCGCCCGGCAACGTGGACACACGCACATCGATGGCACGTTGGCCTAATCGCAAAGATATGCGTCCGTCTTGCGGCAAACGTTTTTCCGCAATATCCAGATCTGCCATGATTTTCAAACGCGAGATCAGCGCCGCGTGCAAACCGCGGTGCGGGCTCACCACTTCGCGCAACCTGCCGTCGATGCGAAATCGCACGCTGGAGTGGCGCTCGTAAGCCTCTATGTGTATGTCGCTGGCACTGTCGCGTGCAGCTTGCATAAGCAACGCGTTGAGCATGCGGATGATGGGCGCGTCGTTGGATGCTTCCAGCAAGTCTTCGACAGCCGGGAGTTCTTGCATCATGCGCGCCAGATCCGCTTCACCTTCGACTTCGCTCATCACCAGCGCTGCACTGGACTCGGCTCCGGCGTAGCTGGCGCTGATGCGTTGCGCCAAACTGGCGGCGTCGGTTTGTTGGAAGTAGTGCACCGGGTGGCATCGCAACACTTCGCTCCATGCCGATGCAGCCGGTTTGTCTGCGTACCAAAGCGTCAAGAAAACGCCGTCGTCTTCCAGCAGCAGTTGCTGGCTGCGGGCGAATGCATAGGGCAGGGGATGGCGCATGTTTATTTAACTGATGGCAGTGGCGTGACCACCACCGAAGGCGAATTCAGTTGCGAGGGCTGGTTATCAGTTGGCAATGTGCTGTTTGATTTACCGGGCAAAGCCGGTAGCACTTGGTCGTTGCTGACCGGCAAAGTGGAGGTGGGCGCTCGCGCAGCTTCGGTTTGTAAATTTTGCATGCTCTGGTAGCGGCCGCTGGAGAGCACCTCGGCGCTGGCATCGTCTCTGAGCACCACCGGTCGCAAAAAAACCATCAAGTTGTTTTTGCTGCGTGAACGGCTTTCGCTTTTAAACAGATTGCCAAAGAAAGGAATTTGAGCCAAGCCCGGCACTTGCTGTGTGTTGTCACCATAGTTGTCGGAAAGCAAACCGCCGAGTACGACCACTGCACCATCGGCAATCACGATATGAGATTCAATCGAGCGCTTATTGGTGATCAAACCATCAGTGGATTTTTTAGAACTGTCGATGCTGGAAATTTCTTGAAAAATGGTCATCGTGACTGTGCCTGCATCGCTGATCTGCGGCTTGACTTTGAGCGTCAGTCCCACGTCTTTGCGCTCAACGGTTTGAAACGGATTGACCGCGCCGTTGGCGGTGTTGTTGTTGGTGTATTGGCCAGTGACAAAAGGCACGTTTTGGCCGACCACGATCTTGGCTTCTTCGTTGTCCAGGGTCAAAAGTGTCGGGCGCGAGAGGATGTTGCTGCTGCCGTCTGATTGCAGGAAATTGGCCAGCGCTGTCAATACATTTTGGCCGTTGATGTTTTGGCCGATACCTATGTTCAATCCGTTGCCGGGCAGGGTTTTTCCGTTGCCGGTGGAGATGGACAGCAAGTTGTTTTTGTTGCCAAAGTTGGTACCCAGCACACCGATGTTGCCGCCGGTTTTACCCAGTATGTTTTGCCATTGCACCCCGAACTCGGCTTCTTTGGAAGAGTCAACTTCCACAATCAAACTCTCCACCAACACCTGTGCGCGTCTTTGGTCCAGCGAATCAATCACCGCTTTGATTTGTCGAAACTGCGGTTCAGAAGCGGTGATGATCAGCGAATTGGTCGACGTGTCCGCTTGTATTTGTCCGCCAGTTACAGGAATAGCCGCAGTACCCGCACCTGCAGGCGTATTGGTCACAGAAGTAGCAGTTTGACCATTGGCATTGATGGCGGCGCGCAGCGTGTTCGCCAGTTTGCTGGCATCTGCATTTTTCAAATACACCACATGGATATTGCCGCTGGCCAGTTCATTGACGGGGCGATCGAGTTTGTCTATCAAACTGCGCACCTGCGCCTGACGCGCCGGGTTGGCGGTGCGCAAAATGATGGCGTTGCTGCGGGTCTCGGCCTGTATGCTGGTTTTGTAGCCGGTGTCACCCTGGGCGCCACCAGCGCCGGTGTCGGTCAAACGAACAAGCAGTGGCGCGAGTTCTGCGGCGACCGCGTGCTTCAAGGGAATCACATCGACATCGGTGGCATTGGCCACATCCAAGGCTGCGATGATGCGCGCCAAGCGCTGTAAGTTGTCAGCGTAATCTGTGATCACCAAGGCATTGCTGCCGGGCGTGATGTTGATGGTGTTGTTCGGGCTGATCAAGGGCCGCAACACGGTCACCAAGTTATTCGCGTTTTCATGGTTGAGCTTGAAAATTTGCGTCATCACTTGTGCTGTATTGGGTGCACTGGCGTTTTGCACCACCGCGCTTTGCCCGCCTTGCAATTTGGCTTCGGCTTCAGGTAAGAGTTTGAACAAGCCGTTGGTTTCAATCATGGCAAAACCTTGCAAACGCACGGCGGCAAGCAGTTGGTTCCAAGCGACTGAACCAATCACCGGTTTGTCAGTGGTCAATGAAATCGTACCCTTGACACGCGGATCGACCACTAAATTTCGGTTGGTCAAAGCAGCCAAGGTGCGCGCCACGTTTTCTATGTCGGCGTTGACAAAATTCAGCGTGATAGGTTCATTGGCGTATTGCAAGACCACTGGTTTTTCCGTCGCCGGTTTGACCGCAAGTGCGGGTGCCATGCTCATGCAAAGCGACAAGGCAGCGCAGTGGCACAGGTTTAGTTTTGGCGTGAGCATGTTCATCCTATGTGCAAAATTGTTTTGTCGCCTTCGCGTTGCCCGAGCACGCCCAGTAAATTGCTCAGCACGTCCTCAAAACCTGGTTGCGCGCTTGCCTGGCCTTGAAAGCGAAACTGACCTTGTTGCCAAGTGCCGTTGCCTTCAAGTTGCAAGCCGCCTTGGGTGGTGTGTAGCTTCACCGCAGGTACATCGCCGCCTTGCAGTTCGAGCACATAACTACCCAAAGGCTTGAGAGTGGACAAATCGCAAGACATACCGCGCAGCGTCAATTGCGCTTGGCCTTGAAGCTGCCATTGGTTGTTGCGCCATTGCCAATGCAATTGGCTGGGTTGAATATGTATTTGGCCCTGCAAGCCGATGGTGTTCCACGGTGCGCCCAGACCTGAAACCCAACTGACTGGCCAGGTGGAGTCGGGTGAATGCAAGCTGATATGCAAAGCTTGCCACTGGGCTTGAAGATTCAGCAAGACAGGTTCGGTGCTGCAGCAGTCGGCCTGTAGCCTGAGTTGCCAATTGAGCAGGGATTGCGGTGTCAAGTGCCAGCGTACGCGTTGCGGCAGTGCAAGCCCATTCTTTGCGTCTGTGCCGGAGGCGAGCAACCATTGAGCGCTGCCTTGCCAGACACTGCCGCGGACTTGGCGCAATTGCATGCGTCCATGGGTAGCTTGCGACACGGCATCGGCCAGCCACTGTGCAGGTGCGAACCAGATCACCGCGCACAAACAGCCCAGCAGCAAGCCCGGCAGTGTGGCTTTGAAAAAAAACGATGTCTGGCGTGCGTCGGTAGGCAGTGATAAGCGGCTCATTTCATGGCGCTCCCGGTAATGCAAACTGAATCTGTCCAGACCAAAGTCCTTGTGTGGACTGCCAGCTTGCTTGCAGCACGCGCGCGCGTGATTGTTGGTGGGCTTGAGATAAAAACTCCGCCAACTGCTGCGCATCCACTGCATTGAATTGGATTTGAACTTGCCCGGCTTGTTGCTGCACCTGTGTTTGTTTGCCAAGCGTTGATGCCAGTGTTTGCAGACTTTGCGCAGAGGCTTGCGCAGTGATGGGTGCTTGCGACTGCAGTTGTCGAAGCTGTTGTTGCATGTGGCGCATCTCGCTGATTTGTTGCTCCAATTGCGCATGCTTTTGTTCGCTGTTGACCCATGTGCGCCATGCAGGCATCCAAGTGAATTGCCACAACACCAGTAACAGCAAAACGGCGATGAGGCTTTTCCATGCGAGCGGATGTAAAGCCAAACTGCGCATGCGCCAGACTGAAAGCAGTTTGTGATTCATCGGGAGCCTCGCCATGTCAACACAGCTTCTTGTCCGTTGACTTGCCATGCATAGTGGCTCTCTGACAAGCGTATGCCGCTCAATGCATCAGCTGCGACAGCAGGGTTTATCGTTAAGCGCAACTCACCTGGCTGATAGCTCATCGAATCAGGCATACCGGCGTCAGGCCAGTGCGCTGACAGCGCGGCAAGCATGGGTAGCAAATCTTGTGCTTGCAGTTGCCCGGATTGCAATTGCAGTCTGTTTAACTCGCGTTGCATTTGGCGTGACGGATCGAGCACCAGACTCGCCTGCGGCAGGCTTTGTTTGAACATTTGCACCAACTCGTTTTGTTGTTGCGCCAGTTGCGTCTCATCGCGCCAAGCCCAGACATTCAAGCCCAACCACTGCACCAGCACCAGAGTCAGCAAAGCCCAACGACTGCTTCGCCATTGGGGTGCATACCAAGCGCTGTGTGCGCTTTGCTTGAACCAACGCAGCAAGCGCAGGCGGCGACTTTGTGCAAATTCATTTTGTGCCAAATCCCATTTTGATTGGGCGGCCAGCAACCAGCGCAGCGGTGCAGTCAGCAAGGTAGGCGCTTGCCCGCTCAAACGCTCTGCCTGCAAAACCAAGGCAGGTTCTGCAAACACTTCCATGGTGTCTGACATACCTACATCGGGTGCAGCCGTTAATGGCAATGGCCAGACACTGTCGCCGGTGCACATCAATGCTTGTACTTGTCCCAAGTGTTGGATCAGGTGCAGCCTAGGACTTTGCCCCTGTGCCAGTGGATGCAATTCAGGTACCAAGCGCTGCAGTGTGCAACCGTGTTGCTCCAATCTTTCCAGCGTTTGTTCAAGCCATGTTTTGTCGCAAGCTGCAACCAATACTTCGCCGCCATGGCGCAAGTGGGCGGACGCGCCGGGCGCCAGTGCCAAATGCATGGTTTGCGGTTCTTGCAACAAGTGGTCTTCCAGCAAACTGTTGAGCACCAGTGTTTGGCGTGAGCCTACGGATGGTGGCAATGTCACCTTGTGCCATGACAACATTTGCCACGGAACAATGCCCACGCTATCGCCTTGGTGCAGAGGTAATTGCGTGATTTCAGATTGACCGTAGGTGTCGACAGAGACACCATCGCTGCTCACGACATGGTCGTAATGCGTTTGTGCTTGTAAGGGCAAATAAATAATCAACATGGCGCTGCCACCGTCACCATGCAATCCGGTTCGCTGCGACTTGCGCGACGCTCTTGCCAGACCGTATGGCTGTCCATGCCATTGCGACGCACCAACGATTTTTCAATCAGTGCGACCGAATCAAGCCGTAACTGACCGATGACTTCAAAAAATCCGCTGTTGATACTGTGTAGCTTCGGATTCAAACCCGCCGCCGATGCGCCCAGTTTTTTTTGCGCCTCTTCCAGACTGTTCCATGCTTGCGTGTCGCGAATGCTTGTCCATTGTTGAGCTGCTGCCACGCCCAACCCCGGCACCACAGCGGCCAGCACTTGCGGGCTTGCGGTATTGATATTCACCGGCGTGGCCACCGGCAGCAAGCTGATGTGCGGTGCGAGTTTGACCATACTTTCGCGACTCATGCCCAGCCAGCTGAGTTGTTCCAGACGTTGCGGTGCCAGCGGTGCGTCGTCTTCAAACTTCAGAGTTTGCGAGGCTTTGTAGGCATTGCTCCAGGCTTGCAATTCCGCTTGCGGCAAACCCAGCAACTGATAGAGACGAACCCAAGCCTGCCATTCGTTGTCGACAAACTCGCCATTGACCACCAGATTGCGCAAATTGAGTCGCGATTGCATGTCGGTGATGCGCCCGGACAAAACCACTTGGTCCATCAAACCGTCCGCGTTATCAACCACGCCTGCGGGCGATGCCGCCAGAAAATCGGACAAACGCGCGTCTCTCAAAGGTATGGCCCAAGGTTCCCCGAGGTGATCGGCGCCTGCGTTGCGACCGTCTTCGCGCAACACCACCCGGGCCCAATCTTGAGCGCCGACCAACAGCCAATGCGCTTGTTGCGATTGGCGTTCTGCGGTTTCCACCGACACGGTTCGCCATTGCTGCCATAAGCCTGCAGAAGCCAGCATGGCAACCATAGCCACGGTGAGCATGGCCACTAACAAGGCGGCACCTTGGGCTTGATGTTTGAAATGTCGATGCTTCATGATCGACTGGGGTTGAATGCAGGGTTCACCCATTCCAACGTCAATGCCTTGATTGCTGTAGCAGACGCTGTGGCGTTCAATTGAATGACGACACGCAATCCGTCGGGCACGCGTATTTGCACCGTTGCTGGTCCGCCTGGGTTGGATGGTTTGCCAGCCGGTGAAGTGTTGGCATTGTTTGTATTGCTGCCATTCGCACCTGCGCTGCTCAACGGGTTAGACCACGCGTTGTCTCGGTAATAAAACAGTTGCCAACTGTGCGCGTGCATCAAACGGGTTTCAGACTGTCGCAGTTGCGTGCTCGGACTGCGTCCCCATTGCGCGGCCATTTGCCAAGCTTGGTTCAATTGCGCACGTGTGAGCAAAGCAGGGGAATGCCAACGCCACCAGTAACCGTCGCGCTGCACCCAAGCCACCACCTGCAAACCGCTGTCTGCGCCAGTGGCTAAAGGTGTGTGGCTTCGTCTGAGCAAACGCATGACTTTGCCGTCCCAATGCATGCTGCTGTCGTTCAACATGCCGGGCATGGTTTGCATTGCGTCCAGATCTGCTCGCCATTGCGACACACTGGTTTGCACCAGCGCCGCATCCTCCACACGCAGCTGTGTGATGTCACGGGTGCGCATCATGGTGTCTAGCCCGCGCCAACCCATCAAGGCCAGCAAGGCCATGGCCGACAACGCCACCAACACTTCGACCAGCGTGAAGCCAAGGCTTGCGTGAATGTTCGGTTGATGAAAATCAGAGGCTCGCATGTCAGTACCGCCCTGCCAAACCACTGACCCGCAATAGCGGCGTGTTTGCTTCCATCACTTGCGCATCCACTCTGCGAAACGAGGGATTGGGTGTGGCTGACACAGTCAACACCACGCGCAACTCATGTCCAGCTTGCGGGCAATTCCGCGATTGTTCGCCTAAGTCGATGAACTGACCGGCCAAACGCAATTGCACCATGGTGTTGTCCGCACAAATTTGCGCCAGCGTCATCAACCATTGACGATCTGCATTTGACGTCATGCTGCTGGCCGCGCGCAAACCTGCCATCAAACTGATGGCCACGATGAATAAAGCCACCATGACTTCAATCAAGGTGAACCCGGCATGGGGCAACTCTGCTGCTGTGACCGTCATGGCTTCACCTTGAAACTGGCCGCGCCATCGGTGGCAACGCTCAGGCGCGCGGTGGGCGCGCCCTCAATCAGTAACGTCAATCTCGCAGTTGATTGCACGGGTTCAGCGCTGATCACCCAAGAGGAGGGGTCGCTGCGGGTTCCAGGCAGATACCAAAATTGAAATGGCTGCTGTATCTCCGGGTTTGTCAGCGCGCTGATTGAATACCCTCGCGCATCCGATTGCCACAGCAGCGCCGTGCTGTTGCTGCGTGCTTGTGCACGCGCGGCTTCGAGGATGTTGATTAAACGGTCGGCTTCTCGCTCCAGGGTTTGCTGTGCTGTGTCGCGTGTACCCATGACAACCAACGAACTGCTGAGTGCCAACACCAGCAACACCACCATGAGTTCAATCAAGGTGAAACCGCTGTTCAAAATAAATGGCGCAGGCGACGTTGTCTTGCGCGCATGCTTTGCCAGCCATGTGCGCAACCGCATGGCATTTGGCTTATTGCCAACTGCCGATGTCAGCGTTTTTGCCTTCACCACCAGCTTGTCCATCTGCACCGAATGACATGACATCAACTTCGGCTTGCATGCCCGGGTTGATGTATTGGTAAGGACGTCCCCAAGGGTCGTTCGGCAGTTTGTCCAGGTAAGGTTTCCAATTGGCCGCAGGCGGGCCTTTGTCAGGTTGTTTCACCAATGCAGCCAAGCCTTGTTCGGCAGTGGGAAAGCGCAGGTTGTCCAAGCGGTACAACTTGAGCGCTTGCATCAACTGGGAAATGTCTGTTCGAGCCGCAGTAACACGCGCATCTTCCGCGCGGTTGAGCACATTGGGCACGATCAACGCAGCCAGCAAGCCGATGATGACCAACACCACCATCAACTCGATCAAGGTGAAGCCGGTTTGGCAAGCTGTCTGCAAGCCATGTCGCGGTACATGCTTTTTGTCAGCCATGGTTAAAATTGAAAATAAAGTAATTACTATCATAATGTTGAATTTGTACTTTTAAATGACTCACCGCACCCAAATGCCGACAGACAAAGCGCCACTGTTTCTTACTTTCAGTCTTTGGTCGCTGGTCGCCGCTAGCGCCACGGCATGGGCTTTGTCTTTAGGGCCGTCTGACCAGCGTGCGGTTGTCAGTGTGAGCTTGCCCTCAGAAAGTGGTTTTTTCAACACGGTGACGGCAGAAGGTATGCGCCACTTGTTGGGATACAGGGCGACAGACGCTGTGGCCATGCAAGCCCAGGCACCTGACCCCTTGGCTTCGCGCTTGAAATTGCTTGGCGTGGCCAAGGCCGGGTCTAGCCGGGGCGTGGCTTTGATTGCTGTGGACGGTCAAGCGGCCAAACCGGTGCGTCGCGGCGAAGAAGTGCTGCCCGGTTGGGTGCTGCAATCGGTAGACCCCGACCAAGCTTCTTTAGGTAGTGACATGCAAACACCACCTGCGCTGGTGTTGCCCATGCCCAAGCGCCCCTAAAACCTGGTTGCATTTCATCTGCAAGGCTGTAGTTGCTTTTATGAATGGTTGCTGCAACAAATAAAAGGCCAAGAAAAAACCCGCTGCGTTGCCACAGCGGGTTTAGGTTTCAAACCATCAACTGGACAAAGCCAGTGTCTGATTAGAAGGAGTGGTGAACGCCAAGAGCTGAACCTGTGACTTCCACTTTTGAAGCGGTGCTCAACTCAAGTTTGCCGTACTGTGCGTACAGAACTGTTCTTTTGCTCAAACCATAGTTCACACCCATTTGGTAGCTATTGTGATCCACTGATTTAGTGTCAGTGGTGTTATAAGTAGCGCCCTTGCCCATAGAGGCCCACACATTGGCATTGCCACCGAAAGGCACGCTGACTGAACCGAAGGTGTTGTCCAAGCTTTTAGAACCCACAGCCATTTTGCTATTGTTGATACCGATTTTGGCCATACCCAAGTCATAGCTGGCAGACATGGTAGTCAATTTGTTTGCATCTGTTGTGCTTGCTGCAGCAACATCAGCAGATGCTAGAAGGCCGATAGCTGTATTTTTCACTTTGTCATAGGTATAGCCTGCATACAAACCACCGGAAGAATAAGAAAGGTTAAAGCCATTGCCAGTACCAGAATTTGGCTTTCCGGCAGCGGTGCTTTGTTCACCGTAAACCATGGTCGCGCCTACTTTTAAACCAGCAACCAGTTCTGGCAGGTCATACTGCGCGCTATTGGCTTGACGCAATGGACCGTCACTACCGCCAATGCACTTTGTGTATGCGAGCAACACACAGTAAGCGGAATTACCGGCGATACCGGTTGCACCACCTGGGTCAACGCCCACAGTGTTGTTGAACGCATTGGAATACTGTTTGCCGATACGGACAGCACCGAAAGCGCCGCTCAAACCCACAAATGATTGACGGTTCCACAATCCGGATGTGCCACTGCTGTTTTCATCGATAGCGGGTTGCATTTCGATGACATAGCTGGCTTTCATGCCAGCAGCAACGTCTTCACTGCCTCTTACGCCTAAAACACCGCCACCCATTTGAATTGAGGCAAAGCCGGTTTTGTCACTACTGACAACGCCGCCGGATTTTTGTGTTTGGTTGTTCCACGCCTGATCAACGTTTCCGTACAGCGTGGCTTGCGCAAAAGTGACTCCAAAAGACAACAAAGATGCTACTGCAACGAGGGTTTTTTAACTATATTGAATCACAAGTGCTACTATTCATTGACTTATATATTTTCTGAATTCTTTTGGATTTCACACCATGTCGCACAATGCATTGAACTATCAAATTAAATATAGCTACGAAACTGCAAACAGTTGTAATGAAAATAAATTCATTCACAGCCCAAATTCATTCTTGCTTGCTACCCATCCAATTCCTCAAATTGAATTTAAATTAAATAATTCATTCAATGATAAAAATATAAATTTAAAGAATTCAAAAATAGAAAATAAATTCATACACATAAACCAAGTGATACAAGTGATATTGGCCCAGGAAAAGCACAAAGTCGTGCGCCAAGAAATCACCGAAGGCACTTACCGCATGACCAAAGTGCGGCTTGAAACCCACATCGCGTCTTTTTTCGACCACACCGATTTATGCCAAATCAACATGGCAAGCATTCAGCGGTTCATCGATTATTTGTCGGACCAAGAGTTATCGACTCCCACCATCGTGGGCTACATCGCGCAGTTACGCAAAGTGCTTCGCTACTTGGTGGAGCAAGAACACATCGCGCACATGCCTATGTTTCCCAAAATGAAGATCACGCAAAAACCGCGCGGTGCATTCACAGTCACCGAATATGCCGCCATATTGCGCTTATCGAAAACATTGCGACACCATGTGTTTGTCTGGGATAAGCCCGACACGCGTTTTCACATCAAACCCGAATACCGCAGCATGCCCACAGAGATGAACTGGCTGATACGTTTCATGGTGTATACCTTTTTGCGACCTGGAGATGTGCGGCAATTGAAAAACAAGCACATAGAAATCATCAGTGGTAAGTTCAATTATTTGCGGCTGACGCCGCCTGAGATCAAACGCCACAAAGCGCCAACGGTCAGTCTTCCACAGGCAGTCAATATTTACAAAACACTGCTGGCGCATCAGACAGCCAAAGGCTTTGGCAAACCGGATGACTATGTGTTTTTCCCTGAGGAAAAAAACCGGCTGCGTTGTCTCAATACCATCGGATGGCTGTTCAACTGGATCATGAATTCTTTGGGCATCAAAGCCGGACCGCATGGCGCTGACCGCAGTTTTTATAGTCTGCGGCACACGGCCATCACGTTTCGTTTGATCTTCGGCGGCAATATCGATTTACTAACGCTGGCGCGCAACGCACGCACTTCGGTAGAGATGATTGAGAAGTTTTACGCGTCTACTTTGTCAGCAGAAATGAACATCAGTTTGCTACACAGCAAACGCAGGTCATAAGCCAAACTGACACCCAAAAAATTTATTCACGTAAAAACAATTTGTACACCGGGTTGTCTGTCTCATCCACGTACGGATAGCCGATGGTTTGCAAAATTTTGTCAAAGCTGCCTAAGTCTTTGGCAGGCACTTGCAGGCCTACCAAAATGCGACCGTAGTCCGCACCTTGGTTGCGGTAGTGGAACAAACTGATGTTCCAACCTGCTCGCATGGCAGATAAAAATTTCATCAACGCACCAGGTTTTTCAGGGAACACAAACCGCAGCAGTCGTTCGTCTTGCGCCAACCCTGTGCGTCCGCCCACCATGTGACGTATGTGTTCTTGCGCCAGATCATCGTGCGTCAAATCCAAAGCGGTGAATCCCTGCCGCGTTAAATGCGTCGCAATTTTCGGGCTTTGCCCCGGCGCACTGGTGGTCAGTCCCACAAACACATGGGCATTGTCTGAATCGCTGATGCGGTAATTGAACTCCGTCACCGAACGCGGTGCGGCGCTGCCGCCAAACGGTGGCAAGTCGCCTAACAAAGCACAAAAGCGTTTGAAACTGCCGCGCTCTTCAGGGATGGTGACAGCAAACAAGGCCTCGCGCTCTTCGCCGACTTGCGCGCGCTCTGCGACAAAGCGCAAACG
>JACCDK011465567.1_pt1 | contig 13823 bp, 10 predicted proteins | sample 7445871 | NCBI WGS metagenome assembly JACCDK01 (sample SAMN15323436, study PRJNA562643) | freshwater metagenome | isolation source: river surface water | place: USA:Blue River Watershed | collected 2017-08-15 | reverse complement strand
GGTGACTACATCTACGAATACGCGGCAGCCGCCAATCCCGTGCGCTTGCCCACGGGCGGTTGGGTGACCAGTTTGTCGGATTATCGCAATCGGTATGCATTGCACAAAAGTGAAAAAAGTTTGCAAGTCATGCACGCCCAATGCCCATGGCTGGTCACTTGGGATGACCACGAAGTGTCCAACGACTATGCGGGTTGGGTGCGAGGTTTCAGTGGCAACATCACCTTCAATTTTGAGGCGCAGAGAGCCCAAGCTTATCAAGCCTTTTACGAGCACATGCCGCTGCGTGCCAGTGCGCTGACGCGCTCGCTGGAAGGATTAGCGCGTGGGGCAGAAATGCGCATTTATGGCCAAGTGGCCTACGGCAAATTGGCCAATATTTATTTGCTCGACGATCGGCAATACCGCGATCGTCAGGTTTGCAACAAAGGCTTGGGGTTTGGCTCGGGTTGGGTCGATCCCGCCCAATGCGAAGAATGGCTCAATCCCCAAAGAACCCTGTTGGGCGCCTCACAAGAGCAGTGGCTCAACCAAACCTTTGCCAATGCCCGAGACGATCACCGCACATGGAATGTGATTGCCCAACAAACCCTGTTTGGCCGTCGTGATTACAGACTTGGAGCGGGGCAGTATTTTTGGAACGATGGCTGGGATGGCTATGCAGCAGCCCGTCAACGCATGACGCAGTCCATGCAAAACAATTCTTTAAAGAATCCTGTTCTCATTGGCGGCGATGTCCATGAAAACTGGGTGGGTCATGTCATGGCCGACGCCTACAAGGACGACAGTGCCAAATTGGGTGTGGAGTTTTGTGGTGCGGGCATCACGGCGCGTTCAGCTGGCAACGCCAAGCTGGCAGAGCGCTTGGCTGAAAACCCCCATTTCATTTTTGCAGACAGCGAGCGCAAAGGCTATGGTGTGGTGGAGTTCACGACCCAGCACATTCAAACTGAATTGCGTGTGGTCGACGATGTGCGTCAACCCCAAACCAAAATTGAAACCTTGGCCAAGTTTGAGGTGACGGCAGGCGTGCCACAGGTTCACCGCAAAGCTTAAGCGGCATAACATCCTGCTGCGATGAATGCCGCAGCGTTGTCAGGCTTTTTCAAACACGTCCAAAAGGCGGTCGAGGCCGCCTTCTTCAATGGCCACCATGGCTTGCTCACGCACCTTGGGTTTGGCGTGATAGGCCACTGACAAACCTGCCACACCCATCATGGGCAAGTCATTGGCACCATCGCCCATGGCAATGGCTTGAGAAGGCTCAATTCCCATTTGCGCACAGGTTTGCAACAACATCTTGCGCTTCTCTTCACCGTCGCAAATGTCGCCCCAGTCTTGGTCGACCATGCGGCCAGTCAGTTCGCCATTCACCATTTCCAGCACATTAGAACGTGTCCAGTTAATCCCGAGGCGATCGCGAACATGGTCTGTGAAAAAAGTAAAACCGCCTGAAACCAACAGCACTTTCATACCTGCGGATTGACAAGCTTTGACCAATTTTTCAGCGCCAGGATTGAGTTGCAGCCTGTTGTTCAAGACCTCAGTCATGTGCGCCACAGTGACACCTTTGAGCAAGGCCACGCGCTTGCGCAAGCTGTCTTTGTAATCGGTGATTTCTCCACGCATCGCGGCTTCGGTGATGGCGGCCACTTCTGCTTTGCGTCCTGCGGCATCGGCAATCTCGTCGACACATTCAATGTTGATGAGGGTGGAGTCCATGTCAAAGGCAATCAATTTGAAGTGGCTCAGTTGCAGTGGCGGTGTGAAGCCTTTGAGCGTCATGCCATGAAAGCTTGGCGAGTGATGCATGTCTTATCCTTCCACTTTCTCTGTTTGGGGTTGTCCCAAGGATCGCAATATATCGCGCACCATTTGCGCACGTGCTTTGGGATCGGGCAACTCACGCTCAATGCGCAACTTGTCGTTACCGGCCAATTGAATGTGCTTGTTCTTTTGAATCAACTCAATGATGCGCATCGGCTCAATCGGTGGGTTTGGCTTGAAGCTGATCACGATCACGCCGGGTGATGCATCGACTTTGACAACACCATAGGGCATGCTGAGAACACGCAATCGATGGACATCCATCAAGGTTTGTGCCTGTGGCGGTAATTTGCCAAATCGGTCCACAATTTCTTCGAGCAGACCATCAATTTGGTCGGAGGTTTTGGCAGTTGCCAGTTTCTTGTAGAAAGACAAACGCAAGTGCACATCGCCGCAGTAATCGTTGGGCAAGAGGGCTGGGGCATGTAAATTGATGTCGGTCGCAGCTGACAAGGGGCTGAGCAAATCTGGCTCCTTGCCCGCTTTCAAGCAGCGCACGGCTTCGTTCAGCATTTCGTTGTACAGCTGAAAACCAATCTCCATCATGTTGCCGCTTTGGTTCTCTCCCAGCACTTCACCGGCGCCGCGTATTTCCAAATCGTGCATGGCCAAATAAAAGCCGCTGCCCAATTCTTCCATTTGCTGAATGGCATCCAATCGTTGTGACGCTTGTTTGGTCAGGCCGTCAATTTCGGGCACCATCAAGTAGGCATAGGCTTGATGGTGACTCCGTCCCACACGGCCACGCAATTGGTGCAACTGTGCCAAACCAAACTTATCGGCCCTTGAAATCACAATGGTGTTGGCAGTGGGCACATCAATGCCAGTTTCAATGATGGTCGAGCAGAGCAAGATGTTGTAGCGCTGCGCCACAAAATCACGCATCACTTTTTCCAAATCGCGCTCGGGCATTTGGCCGTGGGCCACTGCGATGCGAGCTTCAGGCAATATTTCTTCTAATTTTTGACGGCGGTTTTCGATCGTCTCAACTTCATTGTGCAAGAAATAAACTTGACCGCCCCGTTTCAACTCGCGCAGCACGGCTTCGCGAATCACGCCAGTGCCTTCATTGCGTACAAATGTTTTGATGGCCAAACGACGTTGCGGAGCTGTGGCAATGACGCTCAAATCGCGAATGCCTTCAAGTGCCATTCCCAAAGTCCGTGGGATGGGTGTGGCGGTTAAAGTCAGCACATCCACCTCGGCGCGCATCGCCTTCATGGCCTCTTTGTGGCGGACGCCAAAGCGATGTTCTTCATCAATGATCAGCAGTCCTAAGTTTTTGAATTTGGTGGACTCGCTCAGTAACTTGTGTGTGCCCACCACAATATCCACGGTGCCATCGGCCAAGCCTTTGAGAGTCTCGTTCACCTCTTTGCCAGAGCGAAAACGCGACACTTCGGCAACCTTCACTGGCCACTTCGAAAAACGGTCTTTCAAGGTTTGAAAGTGTTGTTCTGCCAACAAGGTGGTGGGGGCCAGAATGGCCACCTGTTTGCCGCCTGTGACGGCCACAAAGGCGGCTCGCAAGGCCACTTCGGTTTTGCCAAAGCCCACATCACCGCACACCAAGCGGTCCATGGGGCGAGGACTGATCATGTCTTGAATGACCGCATGAATGGCGGCATTTTGGTCGGCAGTTTCTTGGAAACCAAAGTCGTTGGCAAAGACTTCGTAATCTTGGGGGCTGTAGCGGAAAGGGTGACCTTCGCGCGCGGCACGCCTGGCATAAATGTTCAACAACTCGGCTGCAGAGTCTCGAACTTGCTCAGCCGCCTTGCGTTTGGCTTTCTCCCATTGGCCACTGCCCAAGCGGTGCAAAGGCGCTTCGTCGGCGCTGACGCCTGTGTAACGACCAATCAACTGCAACTGACTCACAGGCACATACAGTGTGGCCTTGTCGGCATATTCCAAATGCAAAAACTCTTGCAACGCCGGCGTGCCATCTGGATTTTTCTCACCCAAATCCATGTTGACCAAACCGCGGTAACGGCCAATGCCGTGGGCGTTGTGAACCACAGGATCGCCCACATTGAGTTCTGACAAATCTTTGATGAGGGCTTCAACGTCGCTGACTTGCTCTTGTTTTTTACGTCTGCGCGTGGTGACGCCGGCCGCAAACAATTCGGTTTCAGTGACCAGGTCAATGCCAGCTTCAAACCAATGAAAACCTGCATTCAAGGCCGCGGTGGCAATGCCCACTTTTTCGTCGCTGGCTAGAAATTCCTGAAGGTCATCAAAGGCGGGCGGGTTGAGGCCACTGGCACGCAAGAAGTCGAGCAAACTTTCTCTGCGACCTGAGCTTTCGGCCAAGATCAGCACGCGGTTGGCTGTGGCGCGAATGTGCGCTTGCAGTTTGGCCAATGGTTCTTCAGCGCCACGCACCACGGTGAGGTCGGGCAGTACTTGGGCGAAGGTGTTGTCGAACCCTGCATCGGCACTGTGCCGAAGTGCCAATTGGGCATGTTGGTGAGTGCCTGAGTAAAACTGCTCGGCTGTTAAGAACAATGCCTCAGGCGGAAGTGCGGGACGCTCAGGGTCGCCTTGGACCAAGCGAAAGCGATCCTTGGTGTCTTGCCAAAAGCGCTGAAAAGCCGGTTCGAGATCGCCATGCAAGACCAAAGTGGCGGGCGTATCGGTGCCAGCGCCTAAGTAGTCAAAGACCGTGGCAGTTTCTTCAAAGAACAAGGGCAAGTAATACTCAATGCCCGCGGTTGCAACGCCGTTGCCCATGTCTTTGTAAATGCGACTTTTGGTGGGGTCACCCTCGAGCAACTCACGCCAGCGACTTCTGAACTTGCTGCGCGCAGTTTCGTCCATGGGAAACTCACGTCCCGGCAGCAAGCGCACTTCAGGCACCGGGTACAAACTGCGTTGCGTGTCAGGATCAAAGGTACGAATAGAGTCAATTTCGTTGTCAAATAAATCGACTCGGTAGGGCACTTGAGAGCCCATTGGAAACAAGTCGATCAGGCCACCTCGCACCGCATACTCGCCGGGGCTGACCACTTGGCTGACGTGGCTGTAGCCAGCCAAGGTCAATTGGGCTTTGAGCTTGGCTTCGTCCAGTTTTTGTTTGGATTTGAAGTGAAAGGTGTAGCCTGCCAAAAATGCAGGCGGTGCCAGACGGTAAAGGGCCGTGGTGGCAGGAATGAACACCAAGTCGGCGCCCTCGGCTTTGTCGCGCTGGTTGATGCGCCACAAAGTCGCCAAGCGTTCACTGATCAGGTCTTGGTGGGGAGAAAATGTGTCGTAGGGCAACGTTTCCCAGTCCGGAAAAATGGCGCAGCGCAGGCCAGGGGCAAAAAAGGCCACCTCGTCCATCAGCCGTTGGGTGTCCGCAGCGTCTGAGGTCACCACGGCGGTCAGCCGGCCTAGGGCTTTTTCGCGTTCGGCCAATTGGGCCAATAGCACAGCATCTGCCGATCCCATGGGACGGGGCAGGGTGAAGCGTTTTCCTAGGCTAAGCGCGGGTAATTGCATGAACTCCGATAGTATAGTTGGCGTCCAGACCTTCCAATTCATTGCACTGTGAACAACCCCAATTCAAGCCTCGCTTCGAACACTGCCGATGAAGTCAAACCTGCGCGCTGTTTTGCGTTGGTGCCTTGTGCTGGTTCGGGTTCGCGCGCAGGCACCGTCAAGCCCAAGCAATACGAATGGATTGCTGGCCAAACCATGGTGATGCACACCTTGGCAGCCTTGGGGTCGGTGGCACGATTGCAGCAAGTGCATGTGGTGATATCGCCCGACGATGCGCATGTCTGGCCAACGGCACCAGCGTGGCAAGATCATTTTCATCGCATGGCTTGCGGAGGTGCGACACGCGCTGAATCGGTGTTCAATGGTTTGACCCAATTGCTTGAAGCTGGCACGGCAAATTCAGAGGGGCTGCAAAGCCACGATTGGATCTTGGTCCATGATGCCGCAAGGTGTTTGATCACATCCGTAGAAATCAATCGCTTGATCGATGCTTGCATCGATGATGAGGTGGGCGGCTTGTTGGCATTGCCTTTGCCCGATACATTGAAATCGGCCGTCCATGGTCGTGTCAGTCAAACCTTGCCGCGTCAAGACAAATGGTTGGCCCAAACACCTCAAATGTTTCGCGCAGGACAGTTGCATGCTGCACTGAAGGCCAAGCAAGCTGACCATTTTGAAGGCATCACCGACGAGGCCAGCGCCATGGAGATGGCTGGCTTTTCGCCCAAGTTGGTGGTGGGCAGTCCACACAATTTCAAAGTCACTTATCCACCCGATTTCGCTTTGGCGGAAGATTTGCTAGGGAGCAGAACATGACCATTCGAGTTGGTGAAGGTTGGGACACGCATGCCTTGGTTGAAGGCCGTCCCTTGATGCTGGGCGGTGTTCAAATTCCGCACGACAAAGGGCTGTTGGGTCATTCCGATGCAGACGTTTTGTTGCATGCCATCACCGATGCATTGTTGGGCGCTGCGGGCTTAGGCGACATTGGCCAGCATTTTCCAGACACCGATGCCACCTACAAGGGCGCCAATTCGGTGGTGTTGTTGAAAAAAGCCTACGACCATGTGAAGCAACTGGGCTGGCATTTGGGCAATGTCGATTGCACCATCATTGCCCAAGCACCCAAGTTATCGCCACATCGCTCAGACATTCGATCTGCCATTGCCAAGGCATTGGGCGTACCCGAATCCCATGTCAATGTGAAAGCCAAAACGGCTGAAAAAATGGGGCCTGTGGGAGAGGGCCTCAGCATGGAGGCCAGGGCCGTGGTGTTGATTCACAAGCCATGAAGAAAAATGCCACCTTCAAGGTGGCATTTGTTTGAAAACTCATTGAGCGGCCCAACCACCGTCCATGTTCCAGGCCACGCCGCGAATGTTGTTGCCGGCAGCGGAGCAGAAAAACACCGCCAATTCGCCCAACTCTTCAGGGGTGGTGAATTGCTTGGAAGGTTCTTTTTCACCCAACAACAATTCAGTGGCAGCTTGGTTGCTCAAGCCCAAAGCTTCGGCTTTGGCATCCACTTGCTTTTGAACCAAAGGCGTCAACACCCAGCCAGGGCAAATGGCGTTACAAGTCACACCTGTGGTGGCGTTTTCCAGAGCTGTGACCTTGGTCAATCCCACAATGCCGTGCTTGGCAGCCACATACGCCGATTTTTCGGCAGAGCCCACCAAACCGTGCACAGATGCCACATTGATGATGCGACCCCAGTTGGCTTTTTGCATGGCCGGCAAGACAGCACGCGATGCATGAAAGGCACTGGACAGATTGATGGCGATCACCGCATCCCATCGCTCGACGGGAAAGTTTTCAACGCGTGCCACGTGCTGAATGCCGGCGTTGTTGACCAAGATGTCTACACGGCCAAATTTTTCTTCTGCAAATTTCACCATGGCCTCGATTTCGGCGGGCTTGCTCATGTCGGCGCCGTGGTAGGCCACTTTGGCACCCAAAGCCGCAATGTCGGCCTCTGGGCCCGCATGATCGCCAAAACCATTTAAAACGATGTTGGCACCTTGTTTGGCCAAGGCTTTGGCAATGCCCAGGCCGATGCCACTGGTTGAGCCGGTTACGAGTGCGGTTTTGCCTTTCAGCATGGAGTTCTCCGAATGATTTACGATGTGCAAAAGTGAATTATGGCGCGACCAGGCCACGTGGGCCTGACAACGGCCAGTCAATCCAAAAAATTTGCATGACTGAACCTGTTCTTGAGTATGTCAATTGCCCTCATCCCGAGGGCATGCACCGCATGGCGTATTGGTCCTGGGGCCCCAGCTCGGCCCAGCACGTGGTGGTCTGCGTGCATGGACTGACACGCCAGGGACGCGATTTTGACCAACTGGCACAAGCCATGGTGGCGGCTGCCGCTGCATCGGGGTCAGCCCCAGTTAGGGTCATCTGCCCCGATGTGGTAGGGCGGGGCCAAAGTGACTGGTTGCCCGACCCCATGGGATATCAATTCCCCCAATATGCCAGCGACATGCGCGTGCTACTTCAAAGTTTGAACAGCCATCAACCCATCGCACGCTTGGATTGGTTTGGCACCAGCATGGGTGGTGTGATTGGCATGTTGTTGGCTGTTCAAGAACTGCCAAGCCCCATCAGCCATTTGATTTTGAACGACATTGGTCCGCCAGTTTCTTGGAAGTCCATTCAAAACATGCAAACCTATGTGGGTGAGGTGGGGCACTTTGCCTCTGTGCAAGAGGCTGCCGATGCCATGTGGCTCATTTCCAAATCGTTTGGCCCGCACACGCCCGCCGAGTGGTTGGCGTTGTCGCAGCACATGGTCAAGCGTTTGGACGATGGCGCCTATTGTTTGCACTACGATCCCCAATTGCGTGTGCCCATCCGAGCTGTGACAGAAGAAGCAGCCCAAGCTGGCGAGGCTGTTTTATGGCAAGTCTACGATGCCATCCGTTGCAAAACCTTGTTGATCCATGGTGCTGAATCGGAGCTCTTGAGCTTGCAGAATGTGTCGCTCATGCAGCAGCGCGGTCCCCGTGCCGAAGTGATCACTGTTGACGGTGTGGGGCATGCACCCAGCTTTGTGCATGCAGATCAAATCAGCTGGGTGTTGTCTTATTTGGGATGGCACACATGAGTTTGCCCGCGGATGACATCCTGATTCGAGCACGTGCATTTGCCGAACCATTTTTGTCGGGTGAAATTCTCGACACGGGTGAAAATTTGCTCGTCCATGCCGATGCGGTCGTGGCCATTTTGGACAGCATGAACAGCGGTGACGATGTCAAGGCGGCGAGTTATTTGGTGTACACCTGCCCGCATCTGAGTCGACCGCACGAAGTGATCGCCAAAACGTTCGGTGATGAGTTTGCGTCTCTTGCTGTTGAGACAACCAAATTGGTAGAAGTTCAGCGCCTGTCACGCTCTGCATCTTCGGCTGCCCAATTGCAAGTTGATCCGCGCGCGCAAACTGAAAATGTACGCAAGATGTTGCTAGCATTTAGCAAAGATTTGCGCGTCATCATGTTGCGCTTGGCATCGCGTCTGCAAACGCTGCGCTACTTTGCCAGCAGCAAACAAGCGGTGCCGGCCAGTTTGGCCAAAGAGTCTTTGCAGGTCTTCGCGCCGCTCGCCAATCGATTGGGTATTTGGGAAATCAAATGGGAATTGGAAGATTTGTCATTCCGATTTTTAGAGCCCGATACCTACAAGCAAATTGCCAAATTGCTTGATGAAAAGCGTGTGGAGCGCGAAAGCAACATGCAGCGTTTGCGGGAACAAGTGCAAACCGAATTGGCAGCGCAAAACATCAAAGCCTCTGTGCAAGGCCGGCCCAAGCACATTTACAGCATTGTGAAAAAAATGCGCGGCAAGTCACTCGACTTTTCGCAAGTGTTTGACATCCGTGCCATGCGCATCATTGTGTCCAATGTGGCCGATTGCTATGAGGCGCTCAGCTGGGTGCATTCCAGCTTTTCTCCGATCACCTCCGAGTTTGACGATTACATTGCCAAGCCCAAGCCCAATGGGTACCAGTCATTGCACACCGTGGTACGTGATGACGCCGGTCGACCCATTGAAATTCAAATCCGCACCCAAGCCATGCACGACCATGCTGAGCATGGTGTGGCGGCGCATTGGGCTTACAAAGAGGCGGGTGCCAAGGGTTATGTGGGGGTCAGCGCCAACAGCGATTACGACGCCAAAATTGCAGTGTTGCGGCAGCTCTTGGCGTGGGAGCGCGAGATGTCGACAGAGGCTGCAGGGCCAGACGCATCTGCAGAAAAAACGGGTGCAGACCCATCTGCCGAAGAAACTGCGCTGTTTGACGATCGCATCTATGTGCTCACGCCCAACGCCGCCATTGTGGAGCTGCCCAAAGGTGCGACACCCATCGACTTTGCTTATACCGTGCACACCAACTTGGGCCACAGATGCAGAGGTGCCAAAGCCGATGGCGTGATGATTCCTTTGAACACGCCCCTGCAAAATGGACAGACCGTGGAAATCACCACCGTGAAGGAAGGCGGCCCTTCGCGGGATTGGATGAACACTGAGCTGGGTTTTTTGGTCAGTCACCGTGCGCGAGCCAAAGTCCGTGCTTGGTTCAATGCACAAATCACGCACGAGAACATCGCGAAGGGGCGTGAGGCTGTCGAGAAAATTTTGCAACGTGAAGGCAAGACGTCCATCAAGTTAGAAGACCTGGCTTCAGATTTGGGATTCAAATCGTCTGAGGCCTTGTTTGAAACGGTGGGCAAGGATGAGTTTTCCTTGCGCAACATCGAGGTCTTCTTGCGGCCGCCAGAACCCGTGATGCAGCCCGATGATTTTGTGCTGCTCAAAAAATCTCGGGTGGTGCCTCCCAAATCTCAATCGGGTGTGCTGGTGGTGGGCGTCGATTCATTGCTGACCCAATTGTCCAAATGCTGCAGACCTGCACCGCCCGATGCCATCAGTGGTTTTGTCACGCGAGGCAAAGGCGTCAGCATTCACCGAAATGACTGCCGCAACTTTCAGTCCTTGTTGGCGAAGCACAGCGAGCGGGTGATTGAGGTTCGTTGGGGCGTCCAAAAACCGGGTCAGACGCTGTTGTACCCTGTGGAAGTTTCTGTAGAGGCGACCGACCGTCAGGGCTTGCTTCGTGACATTTCGGAGGTTTTTGCCAAGGAAAAAATGAACGTCGTGGGCGTGCAGACCCAGTCGGTCAAAGGGACGGCATGGATGACATTCACCGTCGAAGTGGCCGATGCATCCCTCTTGAAGCGGGTGATGCAAAGTGTGAAGTCAGTGTCTGGGGTGGGGCAGGTGAGGCGAAATTAGAGCCTGAAGCTGGGTTTGGCCCTCTGAATGCTCGAAAAGCGCCTATTTTTTGATGCTACAATGCGGGCTGAATTTGTAGGCGCGTAGCTCAGCTGGTTACAGCACCACCTTGACATGGTGGGGGTCGTTGGTTCGAGTCCAATCGCGCCTACCAACATTCTCAAAACATCAAGCACCCAGTGTCAACTCGCGGTGCTTTTTTTACACCCCATTCAAGGTAAACGCTTCGTGCACAGCAGATTGCACGCTACCGCCCAATACTGCGCCACCGCCTGCCACATAAATCCAATCGCCAATGGCAACGGCCCCCACAGCATGGCGGGGGGTTGGCATGGCGGCGTGCGATTGCCATGTGTTGCTGACTGGATCGTAACTTTCCATTTGACCGAAAACGGTTTGTTGGCCAGGACGGTTGATGATGCCGCCTTCACCACCCATTGCGAAAAACCGATCGCGATAAATCACCAGACCATGTCCTGAACGTGCGGTTGGCAGTGGTGCCAGAAGTTCCCAAGTGTCCTTATCGGGAACATACACATGGTGTAAATCGGTGTTGTACTCGAATGTATTGAAGCGCCCACCAATGACATGTATGCGCCCTTGATAAGCCACACACCCCACATGATCGCGTGCACCAGGCAAGGCTTTTTTTCGGCTCCATTGATCGGTCTTTGGATCGTAGACTTCATGCCAGCCCACGCTGGCACGTTCTTCTGTGGGTGATGAAGCGCCACCAATCAGGTGCAGTTTGCCATTCAAGGCCACTGCGGCGGCTGCACCTCTTGGTCTGGGCAGGGGTGCTATGGAGCGCCACTTGTCCTGCGCTACTTCGTAGACATAGGCATGGTTGTCTGGATTTCTATTTTGCTCAATGAAGCCGCCAAACGCATAGATGCGACCATCCAAAGAAGCAACAGCCACGTGGTTGGCGCCCCTTGGAAGCGGGGCTGCCAAATGCCATTGATCAGCTTGCGGTTCGTACACATGGTGATAGCCCCGGTCGACCCGTCCCTCACCATAGCCGCCTATCACATGCAGTCTGCCTGCCCACTCAGTGGCCCATGCCATTTCACTTCGAGGAATAGGCAAAGATGCACGTGGGATCCATCGTCCTGTGGGCCCTTTAGGCGCAGGGCTGTTGACAGAGCGTTGTGATTCTTGGTCGGCTGTGAGGTGGTGAGGGACGCCACCTTGAAGTTTGGCATAGGGCTCAGAAGAGGGGTCTGCTTTAGGCAGAGCAGGATGGTGCGTGCCGTGGTGATGGGCTGTTTGTGCCAGCACTGATTTGGCCATGAGCAAGGAGGATGCACCGAGCACCCACTTTCTTCTGTCAATCGTCATGATTTGGATCTCCTTGCAAATTGACGTACATGCACACATTCTCTTGATTGCCTGATGTTCGAATCCGACAGCAAGTTGTGAAGATGATAGGGCAGTCAGTCAGTTTTTCAAGAGGGTGCGCATCGACCAGAGGCCAAGCAGGGGTCAATGCTGCGACATGGTAGCAATGCGTAAAACGTCATGGATCCCGTAAGTGAGGTACCTGTCAACTGGGCGAACACAATGACGGGAAGTACATTGCTGGGTTCATGCGTCATTGTGTGGGTGCTTGTAAAAGAATGGTGCGCTTAACTTGATACACAAGTGCTTTGTTTTATGGTTAGATAAGCGATGTTTGCTGATTCTATTTGAGGTTCTACCTTCATGCCTATGTCCAAACACATCAAGCTCAATGCCTTCGACATGAACTGCGTCGGCCACATTCAACAGGGCCTTTGGACGCATCCGCGCGATCAGTCCACGCGCTACCTTGATTTGAATTACTGGACCGACTACGCCAAGCGTTTGGAAGCGGGCTTGTTTGATGGCATCTTCTTTGCCGATGTGGTGGGTGTGTACGATGTACTGGGCTCAAGCCCCGATGCCGCCGTCAAAGGTGCTGTGCAGGTGCCCGTGAACGATCCCATGATGCTCATTCCGGCCATGGCCAGTGTGACGGAACATTTGGGCTTTGGTGTGACGGCCAACCTCACGTACGAATCGCCGTATTTGTTTTCTCGACGCATGAGCACCTTGGACCATTTAACCAAGGGCCGCATTGGCTGGAACATCGTGACAGGTTATCTCGACAGTGCGGCACGCGCAGCAGGACTTTCAGGGCAAACGGCCCACGACGATCGCTACGATTTGGCCGACGAGTATATGGCTTTGGTGTACCAGTTGTGGGAGGGCAGTTGGGAGGCGGGTGCTGTGTTGGCCGATCGACAACGTGGTGTGTATGCCGATGCTTCCAAAGTCCATTTGGTGCAGCACAAGGGTCCTCAGTACCAAGTGCAGGCCATGCATTTGGCTGAACCCTCGCCACAGCGAACACCTCTGTTGTACCAAGCAGGCTCTTCTCCGCGGGGATCTCGTTTTGCGGCCACGCATGCTGAGTGCGTGTTCTTAAATGGTCAAAGCATGCCGGGCGTTAAAACCATTGTGGAGGGCATTCGAGGCCAAGCGGTGGCACAAGGTCGATTGGCCAGTGACATTCAAGTATGGATGGGTGCCACCATCATTACCGCAGCCACCGACAGCCAAGCGCAAGAGAAGTTTGAAGAATACAAACGTTATGCCAGCTCTGAAGGTGCTTTGGTGCATGCTGCGGCTTCCATGGGCATCGACTTTTCTAAGTACGACATTGACGAGCCCATCGAGACGGGCAAGAGCCAGGCCATTGTGTCTAATGTCGAGGCCATGACGCGCGCTGCCGGCCCTCAGTGGACGCGCCGCAAGTTGTTGTCGCAAATGATTTTGGGTAGCCGCCAAGCACCGTGGGTAGGCTCTGCCGAGACCATTGCAAATCAGATGATTGAGTGGTGTTTGCAAGCAGACATTGACGGCTTCAATTTGTCACGAACTGTAGTGCCCGAATGCTTTGACGATTTCATTGAATTGGTGGTGCCTCAATTGCAAGAACGGGGCGCCTACAAAACCCAGTACACCCCTGGTACCTTTCGCAACAAATTGTTTGGACGCGACAAACTTCCTGCCACCCACATCGCAGCGAGCTTTCGCCGCTGAAAAAATAATTGGGGTCAGATCAACATTAATTTCTAATCAGTGAGGGCAGAGACAGAGGGGAGCTGAACGATTTCTGGTACCCCAGTATGAGGAAGCCCCCCTCTGTCTCTGCCCTCACTGTTTAACAAAATTAATGTTGATCTGACCCCAAT
>JACCDK010313283.1_pt1 | contig 13824 bp, 14 predicted proteins | sample 7445871 | NCBI WGS metagenome assembly JACCDK01 (sample SAMN15323436, study PRJNA562643) | freshwater metagenome | isolation source: river surface water | place: USA:Blue River Watershed | collected 2017-08-15 | reverse complement strand
TTCCAGCCATCACGGAAGCCAACAAATTCGTGGCCATATTCCTTTACACCTTTACGCACTACTGCGCGGATAACCGCATTAAGACCAGGGCAATCTCCGCCACCTGTAAGGACGCCAATACGCATGAAAACTCCAGTTCAAAAAAATTATAAATCTAAGCCAAAATGAATTTTAGACTTGAGAATAAGTGGTCAACGTTGACAGGCACAGTCTAACCTCTACCCATGGCTATCCAAAAACTCGTCGCGGGCGTGGATTCATCTACTCAATCTTGCAAGGTCGTCATCCGCGATGGCGTTACCGGCGAGTTAGTCCGAGAAGGCCGCGCTACTCACCCTGATGGCACTGAAGTAAATCCTGAACACTGGGTGAGCGCCCTAGATACCGCTATTGCTGCAGCTGGTGGCCTAGATGGCGTGGAAGCAATCTCAATCGGTGGACAGCAACATGGAATGGTTGCACTAGATGCGCAAGGCAAAGTAATTCGTGATGCACTTCTTTGGAATGACACTCGCTCTGCAGATGCCGCAACTGCGCTAAATAAAGAACTCGGCGGCAATGCAGAAACCGCCAAACAAATTGGTTCGGTATTGGTTGCATCATTTACCGCCACAAAATTACGTTGGCTGGCAGATTCTGAGAAAGATAACGCGGCAAAGGTTGCGGGCGTTGCTCTCCCCCACGACTGGTTATCTTGGCAAATACAGCACGCTAAAGGTGAGGCTCTAGATTTCAGAAAACTTTTCTCTGATCGCAGCGAAGCATCGGGCACTGGTTACTTCGATCCAACAACTTCGCAATATCGCCGCGATATTTTGGCAAAGGTTCTGCGCACCGATCGCGAAATATATCTGCCAAATATTATTTCGCCAGCGCAATTTGGCGGAACAACTCCATCTGGAATTCCAATTGCTCCGGGCGCAGGCGATAACGCAGCCGCCGCACTTGGTATTCAGGCACAAGCAGGCGATGTTGTCGTATCACTCGGAACAAGTGGCACCGCCTTTGCAGTCTCCGAGACACCAACCCATGATGCATCTGGTCAAGTCGCCGGTTTTGCTGATGCAACTGGTCGCTTCTTGCCACTTGTCTGCACTTTAAATGCAGCGCGTATCTTGGATGCAGCAACTCGCATCCTCGGAAAAACACATGATGAAGTTGGAGCACTTGCCTTATCGGCCAAGCCAGGTGCCAATGGACTTTCGCTGCTGCCTTACTTCGAAGGTGAGCGAACCCCTAACCGACCGCATGCAACCGGTGTATTCGGCGGAATGAATCTAAATAACTCAAATGCTGCAGATATCGCACGCGCGATGGTCGAAGGAATGCTCTGCGGTTTAGTAGATGCTGTGGATGCGCTCGAGAAGTTAGGCGTAAATGTAAAACGGATTATTTTGATTGGTGGCGCCGCTAAGAACCCTGCAGTTTCGCAAATTGCTGCAGCGCTCTTTGGTCGGGAAGTACTCGTTCCGCCAGCAGGAGAATATGTAGCAAATGGCGCAGCCCGCCAAGCAGCTTGGGCCTTACTTGGTGGAGATAGCGCACCTATCTGGGATCTTGGAAAGATTGAAAAAGTATCTGCAACTGCAACACCAGATGTAGTTGAGCGATATCGCACACTGCGCGATCGCACTGAGAATTGGAGTTAATTACATGACCTTAGCCCCTGAAATAATTCAGCAACTTGCAGATCAGAAAGCGGCAGGGCTTCCGCAAGTTTGGGAAGCACCCGTTGCTGTTATTCGTGAGCTGACGCAAGGTCGCGTTGCATTTGCAGGCGTTCCAGAATCAATTCTCTCTGTAACAAATCGCTTTATTCCAGGCCCCTCTGCAGATCTGCCGATTCGGATTTATCGCCCAAATCAAGATCAGAACGCACCCGCCATGGTCTTTTTCCATGGTGGCGGTTGGGTATTAAATTTTCTTGATATTTATGATGCCGCACTTCACCGCTTAGCAAATCAAAGTGGCTCAGTAATAATCAGCGTTAATTATCAGAAAGCGCCAGAGCATCCATTCCCAGCGCCCTTTGATGATTGTTACGCCGGACTTCTCTGGGTTAAAGCACACGCCCAGGAGATTGGTGTCGATCCAGACCGTATTGGCGTTGGTGGAGATAGCGCTGGTGGAAATCTCGCTGCCGCTGTTGCCTTAAAGGCGCGTGATGAAAACGTGGCGCTAACTTATCAATTACTTGTTTATCCCTGCCTGGATCGTGACTTCACAACTAAGTCGTATGTCGATGCGGCAACAGATTACGGGTTAACAACGCAAGCGATGCAATGGTTCTGGGATCAATATCTGCAAGGTAGCCAGCACGATAACAATCCATATGCTGCCCCCATGCGCGCAAAGTCTCTTGCAGGAGTTGCCCCATCAATCGTGATCACTGCTCAATACGATCCGTTGGTAAGTGACTCTGAGAATTACTGCGCAAAGCTAGAAAAAGATGGCGCCGAATTTATATATAAAGAATTTCCAGGAATGATCCATGGTTTCTTTGCCAACGTTGCCGCTACGCCTTCGTCACATCTGGCACTTGATTTTGCAGCAAAAGAAATTGTTGTAAAAACTAAGCGGTAACGCGAACGCCCTTACCGACTACGACAATTCCACCATCAGAGATAGTAAATCGAGCACGATCACGCTCTAAATCAACGCCGATCTGCGCACCTGGTTCAACAACTACGTTCTTATCTAAGATCGCACTTCGGATAACCGCCTTATCGCCGATCTTTACCGATGGCATAAGTACAGATCCATCTACAAATGCTCCGGCCCCGACATGTACATCATGTGAAATGACAGTGCGGTTTACATGGCCGCCAGCGATGATGGAACCTGCGCCAACGATTGAATCCTGAGCGATACCGCCTTCGCTAAATTTTGCAGGTGGAAGTGATGGCGGATTTGTAAGCAACGGCCATTCGCGGTTGTAGAGATTAAAAATTGGATGGATCGAGACTAGATCCATATGAGCATCGTAGTAAGCATCGATTGAACCCACATCGCGCCAGTAGCCTTTATCGCGTTCAGTTTCACCCGGCACAACGTTATTTGCAAAGTCATAAACCTTTGCACTGCCATTGGCGGTGAGCATCGGAATTATGTTTCCGCCCAGGTCATGGCGACTTTCTAGATCTTCAGAATCCAGAATTAACGCTTCTTCCATAACATCGCGGCGGAAGATGTAATTTCCCATTGAAACTAAACATAGATCAGGGTGACCTGGCATGGCAGGTGGGTCCGATGGTTTTTCATGGAATGACTTAATTGTTATTCCATCATCAGCCAATTCAATAACTCCAAATTCATGAGCTTCGGCGCGCGGCATACGAATAGCAGCGATTGTTACGCCAGCACCTGATTCGATATGCGCCTCAAACATCTGGTCTGGATCCATGCGATAGACGTGGTCCGCACCAAAGACAAGAACATGGTTTGGATTTTCATCGTGAATTAAATTGAAGTTCTGCAAGATTGCATCTGCGCTGCCGGTGTACCAACGAGGTCCAAGGCGTTGTTGTGCAGGAACTGGCGTTATGTAATTGCCAGTCAAAGTGCTCATGCGCCAAGTAGTTGTTATGTGGCGGTCTAGAGAGTGAGATTTGTATTGAGTCAGAACAGCGATTTTGCGCATCTCAGCATTTACTAAATTGGATAGTACAAAATCCACTAATCGGTAGGAGCCACCGAATGGCACTGCAGGTTTGGCGCGATCTGCGGTCAACGGCATTAAACGCTTGCCTTCACCACCTGCCAGGACAATTCCTAGTGGTCGCTCTCTCCGCTTCATGGATTAAATCTACTCGCGTTACTTCCAACGCGACAGTAGAAATTGCGACAAGTTGGTTTAGGCTCTGATCTATGAGCAGCGATCTCAAAGTCGGCATAGTCACCAAAGAATGGCCACCTCAGGTCTATGGCGGAGCCGGCGTCCATGTCTTCCAATTGACGCAGGCTCTTCGTTCCATCAGTGGAGTTCAGGTAGATGTGCATTGCTTTGGTGGAGAACGCAGCGATGGCGCTTTTGGATATGACGTTCCCAGCGGCTTCACATCTGCAAATCCTGCGCTTCAAGCGATCGCAACAGATCTGGCAATAGCAACAAATCTTGAGAACGTACAGCTTGTACATTCACATACTTGGTATGCAAATATGGCAGGACATACCGCATCACTGCTTTACGGAATCCCCCACATTGTTAGCGCGCATTCACTTGAACCGCTTCGCCCATGGAAAGCCGAACAACTCGGTGGCGGTTATCAAATTTCCTCCTGGGCCGAAAAGACTGCCTACGAAAGTGCGGCGGCAATAATTTCTGTTAGCGATGGAATGCGCGCCGATGTCTTAAGCGCCTATCCCAACGTTGATCCAAGCAAAGTTCACACTATTCGCAATGGAGTAGACGTTGCAAAGTTTGCACCAAATCCTGATCCATCTATTTTGGCAAAGTATGGAATCTCTGGTCCTTACGCCACCTTTGTTGGCCGCATAACTAGACAAAAAGGTTTAGCCCATTTATTGCGAGCCTGGAAATCTGTTCCTGCCGAATATGGATTAGTACTCTGCGCCGGAAGCCCTGATGAACCCGGTATTGGCGCAGAAGTTGCTGATCTAATTGCTGAACTACAGAAAACTCGCAAAAACATCTGGTGGATCAAAGATATGTTGCCACATGATGAGTTAACCGCTGTGTTAACCCAAGCCGAACTCTTCTTATGTCCATCAATTTACGAACCTCTCGGAATTGTTAATTTAGAGGCGATGGGGTGTCAAACCGCAGTTCTGGCATCGCGCGTAGGCGGTATTCCAGAAGTTGTCGATCACTTAAAAACTGGTGAATTAGTTGAATACACCGAAGATCACGCCAAATTTGAGGGTGATTTATCACAAGCAATTACTCGTTTATTGGCGGATCCAGAACTACTTAAGCGTTATGGAAAAGCAGGTCGCGAACGCGCCACAACGCACTTTGGCTGGGATGCTGTTGCACAGGCTACTATTGCGCTCTATCGCAGCGTGCTGCGTTAATTCAAAACACTTTCTAGCACTGGAGCACCCCGACTCATGTCGCGCCGAAATTTGATCCTCTTTCTACTTTCCGGCTTTTTATGGGGCATTCCTTATCTATTTATTCGCGTTGCCGTTGATCCACAGGATGGATTTCATCCAGCGATTGTGGTCTTGGGAAGAGTTGTCATCGGTGCGCTAATTCTTATTCCAATTGCGATTTACGATAAAACTTTCTTTGCGGCGCTAAAAAATTGGCGCTACATAGCGGTATATGCCCTCTTCGAAATGGTTGGTCCTTGGATTCTGATAGGGACTGCTGAGCAGAAGATCTCATCAGGGCTTGCTGGTTTATTGGTTTCTTCAGTCCCGATTTTTTCAACGCTAATTGCATCAAGGTATGGCGATAAATCTGTCTGGCAGCTAAAGCGGTTATTTGGAATCGCTATCGGATTTCTTGGCGTCTTCTTACTCGTAGGAATCGAAAGTTTGACCGGTTCATCTGATCCGCTATCAATCTTGATGGTAATCGCTGCATCTATCGGTTACGCCTTCGCCGTAATCTACATTACGCGCAAGATGCCAGAAGGTTCAGGCGTTGCGATCAACGGTATTGCGATGGCGATGACTGCAGTCTTTTACGCACCAGCGCTCTTTATCTTCTGGCCAGATCGCGCTGTAAGCCACGAGGCAATTTATTCGCTAATCGCACTAGGTGTCTTTTCAACCGGCATCGCATTTGCCATCTTCTTTGCAGTTATGGCAGAGATCGGGCCAACCCGCGCATCGCTGGTTACTTATATGAATACCGCATTTGCCGTTGTCCTTGGTGTGATTATTTTAAATGAACCACTGACCCTTGGAATTATTGTTGGACTGCCATTGGTATTGATCGGCTCATATTTAGCAAGCCGCAGAACTAGCGCTTAGTTTTCGCCAAATCCTAAACGCTGTAACAACTTAGGATCGCGCTGCCATTCTTTAGATACCTTTACATGTAGCCCTAAGAAGATTCGCGCGTTAAGTTCGCGTTCGATATCGGCACGTGCACGCATTCCAATGTCTTTTAGACGCTCGCCCTTATGGCCCAGGATAATTCCAGTCTGCGAATCACGTTCCACGTGGATAGTTGCATGAATATCAAAGAATGGTCGTGAGCCTTTTTCATCGCGCTCTGACATCTCATCAATTGTCACCATAATCGAGTGCGGAAGTTCTTCACGGGCATCGCGCATGGCAGCTTCGCGAATTAACTCGCAGATTAACTGTTGCTGATCTTGATCGCTCTTTATTCCTTCGGGATAGAAGGCTGGACCAACCGGCAGGCTTTTGCCAATTAACTCAGCCAATAAATCAATCTGCGAATGTATCGCTGCAGAGATTGGAACGATCTCATCCCATGTAAATCCCTTAGCCAAATCATTGATTCCGGCTAAGCGCAGGGCCAATTTCTCCTTAGAGATTAAATCAGTCTTAGTAACTAGTGCGAACTTCTTTGCGCGCGGGTGTTTAGCAATCTCTTGGGCAAGAAATACATCTCCCCCGCCAGAAGTTTCATCTGCTGGCAGACACATCAAAACGATATCTACTGAATCCATGCTCTCACCGACAACTGCATTTAGGCGATGGCCGAGCAGAGTCTTTGGTTTATGGATACCTGGGGTATCAACGAGCACCGCTTGAAAAGTTGGTTGATTTACGATCCCGCGAATCGCATGGCGCGTGGTGTTGGGATGTGGTGAAGTTATTGCGATCTTGCTACCGACAAGTGCGTTAATGAGAGTTGATTTTCCGGTGTTAGGGCGGCCGACAATTGCGACAAAGCCCGAACGGAATTCACTCATGCCGTTATTCTCTCATTAAGCGCGTGCATTGCCTAAACCAAATTTTTAAAGGGTAGAAATCAACTCGATCGCATCTCCAACAGATGTAACCAACTCAGCAGCGCGTTCACCGATTAAGCGATGGCAACCTTCTGATGTTGGCGCACTTATCGGCCCAGGTATCGCCATAACAGGGCGCATTAGCTCCGCAGCATCACGTGCGGTTCGAAGTGAGCCGGAACGAAAGGCGGCTTCAACTACCAAGGTTGCTTGTGAAAGCGCGGCAATTATTCGATTGCGCGTTAGAAAACGTGACGGAATTGCATGGGCGCCAGGAATAACTTCTGAGACCAGCGCACCGTTCTCGCAGATTTCTGCAAATAGACGAGCGTTGCCTGCTGGGTATGCAACATCTATTCCAGCAGCAAGCACCGCAACTGTTGATCCTTCGGCAATAAGCGCACCTTTATGTGCTGCTGAATCAATCCCATATGCACCACCGCTGATAATCGTCCATTCGCGATCTACAAAGCCAGCAGCGAAATCTCCAGCATTACGGATTCCATAAGGCGTGGGATTACGCGTTCCGACAATTGCGAGACCGCGCTCTTTCAATACATCAATATCACCTTTCACAATTAAACCGATTGGTGGCGCAGCGAGTTCATTTAATTGCTCGGGCCATTGCGCCATTTCTGGCGTTAAGAAGATCGCACCTGCGTTTTCAATGCTTTTGGCAATTTCGTCTACCTTAAGAGCTCGCAATCGGTCTATCGTCTTTCCGAATTTAACTCCGTCATAACCGTCTGCGATTAGCTTCTTATAGACATGATCTGAACCATAAGTTGCGATCTCTTGGCTCCAGAAAACATGACCACCTTCAATGGCGGCAAATAGTGCGAGCCGGGCCTGGATTTCTTTCATAACTCTGATCCCTCTCGTAGTTGGTGAGCGCGTTGCACATCAGCCAGGTTGGGAATTGCGTGGCCGGCAAGATCTGCCAGAGTCCACGAGAGGCGGATGATCTTGTGTAGCCCGCGTGCGGTAAGCAGCTCTTTCTCTAATTGGTCGTGGAGAAAATTCATGGCAGCGCGTTCAGGTTTATATGTTGTACGCAGTGCGCGAGATGGGATCTGCGAATTCAACTTCCAACTCTCGTTCGCAAATCGCTCTTCTGCAGTAGCTCGTGCAGATACCACCCGATTGCGAATAACTGCGCTGCTTTCTCCGAGTTCGGTCTGCGCCATTTCAGTGCGGCTAACGGGCTCGACTTGTACACGCATATCAATACGATCCATCAACGGTCCAGATAACTTTCCGAGATAGCGCCGCACCGCAAGTGAGGAACAGATACATGCCCGACCTTTACCGGTGAACTTTCCACACGGACAAGGATTAGCGGCAAGCACCAAGAGAAATTTTGCGGGAAAGGTAATGCTGCCAACGCTACGCGCAATCGTGATCGTGCCCGATTCCAACGGCTGGCGCAGTGAATCTAAAACTCCAACTGCGCATTCGGGGGCTTCATCGATAAAGAGAACTCCGTGATGCGCCAACGAACATGCACCTGGCTTTATCGCATGCGATCCACCACCAACCATGGCAACGCGTGATGCGCTGTGATGTGGCGAAACTATTGGGGCAACTAACGACATTGGCGAACGAGTTCCAAGAGAACCCGCAATTGAATGAACTGCTGTTACTTCAAGTGCTTGATCAATACCAAGTGCGGGCAAGATAGTTGGCAACCGCGCTGCGATCATCGTCTTACCCGCACCTGGTGGACCGATCAAGAGCAAATGGTGTCCCCCACTTGCTGCTACCTCCGCTGCAAATCGAGCACGTGTTTGACCTGCAACATCGGAGAAATCCGGTTGAACTTCTTCTACTGAAAGTTCTAGATCAAGTTGCGGCGCAGATGTAATTTCTCCGGTTCGCAAGAAACGTAGAACCTGTGCCAGATTTGGAAAAGTAAAAATCTGCATCTGCGTCATGAGCGATGCTTCGCCATAGTTTTCTGGTGAAACAAGTGCGCGCTTGATGCCTGATTTATATGCCGCAATCAGCGCGGGCAAAACACCGCGCACCGAACGGATACGACCATCAAGTGCCAGCTCGCCCAAGATAATCACGCCTTCGAGTGGTTCTTGGGGAAGTGCACCATGAGCGATCAAAATCGCTAGCGCAATAGATAAATCAAAACCCGAACCGCTCTTAGGTAGCCATGCTGGTGATAGCGAAACAGTGACTTTCTTATTCGGCCAGACTTCATTTGAATTAATCAACGCCGCTCGTACTCGATCGCGAGATTCGTTGAGCGCGGCATCCGGTAATCCGAGTAACGAATACATCGGCAGACCATCTGCGATATCTACTTCAACGGTGACAATCGCACCATCGAGTCCATGAAGTGCAACACAAGTAGTTTGTCCAAGGCTCATAGGATCGCCCCTCGATATTCCAAGGTATGTGTTCCATCTACTGCGATAAGAACAGCCACAACATCGATCGCGTATTCGCAACCTAAGCATCCATGGGTAGCCAGCCAAGCAAGTGCTAAACGTTGCATGCGATGGGCTTTATCGCGATTGATCGCCTCAAAGGGATGGCCAAAGGCAAGTGAGGATCGAGTCTTTACTTCGATAAAGTGAAATATGCCATCGCTGCTTAGCGAAACAAGATCTATCTCGCCTTCGCGCACCCGCCAGTTGCGGTCGAGAATTTCATCACCGCGCGCAGTTAAGTAATCAGCGGTTACTTGTTCGCCAAATGCACCAGTCTTTTGATTGTTCTTCTTCTCGCCTACTTTGCCCATGGCGCGCAGGTTAGAGATAGGCCCAGACAGTTAATCCAAAGTTAGAAGCGCTTGTGTGTAATTATTAAAGGAGCGCTGCGATATTTGCGAAAGAGCGGCGGTGTTCTATACACGGGCCGTGTTCTTGCAAAGCTTCGGTGTGGACTTTGGTGATATAGCCCTTATGTTTGGCAAAGCCATAATTTGGGAATTCAGTATCTAAATCTCGCATTGCGCGGTCACGAGTAACTTTGGCGATAATTGATGCGGCGCTGATACAAGTTACGACTTGGTCGCCTTTCCAAACTGCCACATTGGGAATCGCTAAACCTTCAATGGCATAGCCATCTGTGAGTACATAGCTAGGTGTGACAGATAAGCCCTGCACCGCACGTCGCATGCCATCGAGATTTGCTGCATGCACGCCGCGTGAATCAACCTCTGCCGCTGGCACAGTTATCACGCTAATTGAGAGCGCGGCAGATGTTACGAGATCAAATAACTTTTCGCGTTCTGCTTCAGATACATCTTTAGAGTCACGAACTTTTGCTAACTCTGGCGCAAAAGGATCGGCTAAAACAACTGATGCAATTACAAGAGGTCCGGCACATGCGCCGCGTCCTGCTTCATCTACTCCTGCAAGAGGCGTGATACCCGCTTCGATCAGAAGCGATTCAATTACCTTCACCATTTAAAGCAACTAACTACTTAAGTGAAGAGTAAGAGCCAACAAATCCAAAATTCTTAATTGGCCAGATAATTCCGATAACCCGTCCGGTGACCTTAGAAGTTGGCACCATTCCTTGATTTATATCGTCTTGATGGAAACGTGAATCAGCGCTGGCGCCACGGTGATCTCCCATGACCCAGATTTTTCCTTCAGGTACGGTGACATTAAATTTAGTATCGCTCGGCGTGTTTCCCGCAAAGATATATGGCTCATCGATTTCAACGCCATTGATCATTAACTTCTTATTCTTGGCACAGCATTCGACTTTATCGCCGCCAATGCCAATTACTCGCTTAACCAGATATTGCTTCGCTGGATTTGGTAGAACGCCAACTGCAACAAAGCCTTCTTTAATCTTGGCAATGTATTTATTTCCATCTGCGCTGTATGGCTCAGGTAGCCAGTTATCTGGATCGCGAAAGACAACAACATCTCCGCGATTGATTGACTTGCTAATGAAAGGGACTTTATTAACTGCGACGCGATCATTAATCTGAAGGGTGTTCTCCATCGACCCAGAAGGGATATAGAAGAACTGAACTAGAAATGATTTGATGACGAGCGAAACTGCGAGCGCGACAACAACCAGAATAGGTAACTCGCGTAATAGCGAGCCCTTGCGTGGCATTAGAGAAGAGTTACTTAGTTAGCAGGCTTGTCTTCAGCTGCTGGCGCTTCTTCTGCAACCGCAACTTCTTCAACTGCTGGAGCCTCTGCTACAACTTCAACTGCTTCAACAACAGCCTCAACGACAGGAGCTTCTGCGACAACTTCAGCTACCGGAGCTTCAACGATTACTTCCTTCTCAGGAGTTGAAAGGATTCCATCGCCGTAACCTTCGATGCCATCGCGCTTTTCGCGAATCTTGGCAGCCTTACCGCGAAGATCGCGGAGGTAGTAAAGCTTGGCGCGACGTACATCGCCCTTCTTTACGAGTTCAATCTTTTCAATAACTGGTGTGTGTACTGGGAAGGTACGTTCTACTCCAACGCCGTAAGAGACCTTACGAATTGTGAAAGTTTCGCGAACGCCATCGCCTTGGCGACGGATAACGATTCCTTGGAAGACCTGGATACGGCTCTTGCTACCTTCGATAACGCGGACGTGGATCTTTAACTCGTCTCCAGCGCGAAATTGTGGGACGTCATGGCGAAGTGACTTCGCATCAACGGCATCGAGAATATTCATCGTAAGGTCCTCATCTATTTTTAAGCGTTTACAAGCGCAACCAAAAGTGCCGCGCAGACTGCGTATCTTGCCACAGAAGGGGCGCCGAGCGTAAATCGGCCCTTCCCTCCCGTTCAGCCAGGGGCTCACCCTGCCCGACTTTCTCACCCGCTGCGGGTATTCTCGCCCACATGACTGAGCTACGCCTCACCGGCAAGACCCCAGATGGGGTGCACCTAGCGCTCACCGATAACGACGGAAATGAACACACTTTGCGAATCAGCGACACTTTGCGCGCCACGGTCAATCAACCACGTTTAACTTCAGTCCCGGTTGGCGATGAGAACGAAGTGATGAGCGTTAAAGAGATTCAACGTCGTCTGCGCGCAGGCGAAACTATGGAAGTCATTGCACGCGATGGAAATATTTCAGTAGATAAAGTCGAACGTTTTTCTGGTCCAATTCTGCAAGAGCGTTTATTTATTATCGATCAAGTACATGGTCTGACTCCACGTCGCGATGGTAAAGAGACCGCTAAAGATGCGCCAACATTTCTCGACATCGTTATTTCAAAACTTGCACCACGCGGCGTAGATATCGATGCGATCGATTGGAACACCTGGCGTTTAGAAGATGGCAGTTGGACAATCGAACTCCACTATCCAAACCGCGATGGCGTTGGATCTGCACAGTTCTCATTTGATACCCATCGCCGTTCAATTACTCCGCTCGATGACAACGCGGCGTGGATGACCGGTGAAGCAGCGCCTGTGCGCCGCATCGAACCTGGTTTGGTTTATGCCGAGCCATCACATCCTTCACGTATTGAAGAACGCACAGAACCACGCGAACCAATTCGTATCGATAGCGCACCAGTGCGCAGCATTTCTTCAATTCTCGATGATCTTCCAGATAACGATCCGACAGATGAAGAATTTGAAGCCGAAGTTAGCCGTGAGACTCCTCGTTTAGTTTCAATCCGCGAGACTCCAGCACCTGGCGATAGCCAAGATGGAATTACTGCACGCGCCAAAGTTCCTTCATGGGATGAAATTATGTTTGGCCGTAAAACTACCGAGGAACCAACCCCCGAAAACTAACTCGTTACATGAGTTAGCAGCGGTACAAAACTTTCAATATCTGTTGCTCCGCCATGGTGGCCAACCATTGCGCCTTCTTGTTTTTCGCGTTCGGCTTCGATCAAGATCATTTCGCCATGTGCAATTGCGATTACATCTCCCATACGATCTGATGCATCAAGTGAGACTTCAATACCAAAGAGCCCTGCTGCAATCGCTTGGTCGCGTAGATAAATAGTGGCCTTCTCCCCCAAGTATTCTTCCCAGCGCGATGCCACTTCTTTATGTGCACTAAGCGGAGCACCATCTTCCAGGTAAAGATGGCGTGCGCGAGGCTCGCCAGCGATCGTTGCGATATCGGTGGCTAAGTCATTCTCTTGGCCGATAACAATCTTTTCACCGACATTAATCATCCCGTGATCGGCGGTTAACCAAATTCTTGTTTTACGAGGAAGTTTCTTTAGCAAGTTCGCAACTAGCTGATCGATGGCAACAAGCGCGGCCAACCATTTCTCTGAACCTACGCCATCGCTGTGCCCTGCAACATCTAGTTCATTTACATAGAGGTAAACAAATGAGGGCGTCTTCTTTAACGCTTCCACCGTTTCAGTGACTAAATCTTCGTGGATATTGGCACCGCGGTAATTTGCACCGCGAAAAACAGCGCGCGTGAAACCAGTATCTTCATAACGCTTTGCCGCAACATGGGTAACGCTGATATCTGCAGCCGTTGCGCGCTCGAATAAAGTCGGTACCGGTTGCCAAATCGCTGGGTCAACGCGTTCATCCCACTTAAGTGAGTTAAGAATTCGGCCACCACTTCGCGGAACTTGCACGGTGTAACCCAGCATTCCGTGGGTTCCTGGATTTACGCCGGTAGTAAGCGTTGCCAGGCTTGTCGCAGTCGTAGATGGAAAAGAAGTGCGCACTGCGCCATGGCGAATCAATGAGGAAAGAGTAGGGATATAGCTTGAAAACTTTTCAACTGCATCTGCGCCTAAGCCATCTACTAGAAAGAGAAGTTCGCGGCCGTTGGGGCTAGCACCACAATTTATTTGATCACTGGCATCGGCTAAACCTAGGCTGGCAAAGAGCGAAGGAGTGATTTGCGAGAGATGCACGGAGGTATCTTCTCACGGGTAAGGTTGGGCTTATGAGCCACCGTATGCCTTTTACTCCATCGCCAGAAGTTGCTGCAGCGCTGGCTGAAGGAAAACC
>JACCDK011328354.1_pt1 | contig 13825 bp, 12 predicted proteins | sample 7445871 | NCBI WGS metagenome assembly JACCDK01 (sample SAMN15323436, study PRJNA562643) | freshwater metagenome | isolation source: river surface water | place: USA:Blue River Watershed | collected 2017-08-15 | reverse complement strand
GCCCTGGGCCGCCCGCGACTGGAGAAGAGCAGTGCGGCAAGCTGCGGCTGAGCTTCAGCGGACCTCGTCGACCAGGGTCTTGAACTCGTCGATGTCCTCGAAGCTGCGGTAGACGCTGGCAAAACGGACATAGGCCACCTTGTCGAGTTTCTTGAGCTCGCGCATGACCAGTTCACCGATGCGGTTGGAGCCGACTTCGCGCGAGGGCAGGGCCAGCAGTTTTTCCTCGATGCGTTCGATCGCCGCATCCACCTGCTCGGTGCTGACCGGCCGCTTGCGCAGGGCCAGGTTCAGGCTGGCGCGCAGCTTGTCGCGCTGGTAGTCGATGCGACGGCCGTCCTTCTTGACGATGGCCGGGAAAGTGACCTCGGGCTTTTCGTAGGTGGTGAAGCGTTTTTCACAGGCGCCGCACTGGCGGCGCCTGCGGATGAAGCCGCCGTCCTCGGCCAGGCGGGTTTCCACCACCTGGGTTTCGAGGTGACCGCAAAACGGGCATTTCATCGGTAGACAGGAAAGCGCGCAGTCAGGGCATTGACCTGGGCGCGCACGGCGGCGATGTTGGCCTCGTCCCTGGGCTTGTCCAGCACGTCGGCAATCAGGTTGGCCGTGGTGCGGGCTTCTTCGTCCTTGAAGCCCCGGGTGGTCATGGCGGGGGTGCCGATGCGCACGCCGCTGGTGACGAAGGGCTTTTCCGGGTCGTTGGGGATGGCGTTCTTGTTGATCGTCATGTGGGCGCTGCCCAGCACGGCTTCGGCTTCCTTGCCAGTGATGCCTTTGCTGCGCAGGTCGACCAGCATGACGTGGCTCTGGGTGCTGCCGCTGACGATGCGCAGGCCGCGCTGGGTCAGGGTTTCGGCCACGATGCGGGCGTTGGTGATGACCTGCTGCTGGTAGGTCTTGAATTCGGGCTGCAGCGCCTCCTTGAAGGCCACGGCCTTGGCCGCGATCACATGCATCAGCGGGCCACCCTGCAGGCCGGGAAAGATGGCGCTGTTGATGGCTTTCTCATGCTCGGCCTTCATCAGGATGATGCCGCCGCGCGGTCCGCGCAGGCTCTTGTGGGTGGTGGAGGTCACGACATCGGCGTGCGGCACCGGGTTGGGGTAGACGCCTGCGGCGATCAGGCCAGCATAGTGGGCCATGTCCACCATGAAGATCGCGTCGACTTCCTTGGCCACCTTGGCAAAGCGGGCCCAGTCAATGTGCAGCGAGTAGGCCGAGGCGCCGGCCACGATCAGCTTGGGGCGGTGCTCGCGTGCCTTGGCCTCCATGGCGTCATAGTCAATGGCTTCGTTGGCATCGAGGCCATAGCTGACCACATTGAACCACTTGCCGCTCATGTTGAGAGGCATGCCGTGCGTGAGGTGACCGCCTTCTGCCAAGCTCATGCCCATGATGGTGTCGCCTGGTTTTAAGAATGCTAAAAACACGGCTTCGTTGGCAGAAGCACCGCAATGTGGTTGAACGTTGGCAGCATCGGCACCAAATATTTGTTTGATGCGGTCAATGGCCAATTGCTCCACAACGTCGACGTATTCGCAGCCACCGTAGTAGCGTTTGCCAGGGTAACCCTCTGCGTATTTGTTTGTCAGTTGTGAGCCTTGCGCGGCCAAGACTGCGGGCGATGCATAGTTTTCACTGGCGATTAGCTCTATGTGATGTTCTTGGCGGGCGTTTTCGGCCTGAATGGCCGCAAAAATTTCGGGGTCGGTTTGTTCAATCAGAATGTTTCTTGAATACATGGCAGGCCTTCAAATGATGGTTCCTTGCTGGGCTGGGCAGTCAAAGTCCCAACACAACACGGGCTGCCCAGGCGAACGGCTGAAACCTTGAACCCAAACACCAGTGCAAGGTGCACGCTCCCCAGTGGTTGAGGAAGATTACAGGTTCTTCCATTTCCACGTCAGAGCTGGCTCGCGATGGTCTGCGATTGCCAGGCTCCTATCGCCAGTTGCGTACCCCTTTAGTGTAGCCGAGGCGAGGCGCAAACTGGCCTTATTTGGGCGTGCTTGCGCTTGTGTTTTTACTTTTTTGAGGTGCTGTGGCAGGTTTAGAGATGGCGTCCTTCAGCCGAGTTTGCTCCGCCATCACGCGCGCAATGTACTCAGATTCTTGGGATACGGAGTCTTCACCTGCTTTGTAGAGTCGCAAACCTTCAACCAGGCTACCTGTGATGTCGATGCTTTCTTTTAAAATTTTGACCCCAATGCGAAGATTGGTTTTGGGGTCAAAAATGGCCATAGGCCCGCCGTACGGCGCAAACTGTTCAGAGTGAATGTCTGGCAAGACTTGCATCAGTCCTTTGGCACCCGTTGGGCTGTTGGCAAAGGGGTTGTAGTTAGATTCAACACCTATGACGGCCAATATCAGGGTGGGGTCTAAATTGCCGCGATGGGCTAAGTCATCAACTTCAAATACCAAAGCATTGAGGGGTTCAGGGGCGATGCGGTATTTGCTTTTGATGGCCTGAACCAGTGCCAACTGCCTGGCGTCTAAATCTGTCGAGGGTGCGGCCAGACTTCGCAGCAAGACTTGCTGGCGCACATCGTCGTCATCAGAAATGTGCAAACGCGTATAAAGCCAAGCTTGGATGCTCTGAACCGTTTGGATTCGGATTTCAGGTCGCGCCAAAGCCAACATCGCGATCAACACAGCCATCAAACCCAACAGGGCAAAACTATGGTGAGAAATATTGATAAACCCCCGCGAAATATCGGCCACGAATGTTTTCAGTCCGCGCCAAATGCGGCCTGTCCAGAGGCTTGCAGTTTCCTGAAAAGTAAGGGTGGTCAATGTTTGTTTGAGGGCAGGGGAACCGCGAATTATAAAAAAAATCGAAAATAGATGCTTTTGGCATAGTGTGCGAAGCCTTCCTCGGTGAAAATAGCTTCTTTATCTTTTTGTGTTCTGACTGTGACCGCTTCCTCCCCCAAGACCCCCGATGTTCAAGCCCTTGATACCCTAACAGGTGGCGCTTTTGTTGCTCAAACATCTGGCGAACGTGCAGCCAAGTTGCGCGATTGGTTGTTGACTGAGCCTTCGCAAGAAGATTTGCAACTCGTTTACAAAGAAATCTCCACACGCGACAAAGGCGCGGCCAAAGTGCTGCGTGAAAAATTGGACGAGTTAAAACGCTCAAAAGGCCAAGACGTGTTGGCCGCAGAATGGGCTGAGCGCGCTCAGGCCATGTTGACGTCAACGCGTTTGAACATTGCCGATGCCATGGCATGGCAACGAGACGCAGCCAAAGCTGGCGCCCCCTTGTCGCGCGAGCCTTTGGCCAGTTTGAAAACACAGTTGGCTGAAAAAATCAAAGCCGTAGAAGATTTACAGCACCAAGTGATGGTGCAGCGCGAAACAGCGGTTTTGTTGTCCCAGCGCATTGAAGTACTGTCTACCAAAAGTTTGAAAGAGGCGGATGCTGTCAACGAGGTTTTGCAGTCTGATGTGGCAAATTGGCAGCAACAAGCCCACGCCTTGACTGAAGATGCGGCTTGGCAAAGTGTCGATTTGAAATTTCCGCCGCAACTGGACGCATCGCGCCACCAACTTAACAGTGTGTGGGAAGCCTTTGAGGCTGCTTTGCTTCAAGGCAAAGCAGCACGCGACGATGCCAACGCGCCATTGCCTTCCGTGCCTGTGTGGGCTGAAGAAATTCGCTTGGCAAGGGGTGGTCAGCCTGCAACAGTGGCTGTCGATGCTGTCAAAGCAAATGCCTCCGAGCATGGCGATGAAGCGGTTGAGGGCGTGGGTGAACCGCCAACGACAGAAAACAAATCAGCCAAAACGCCCAAAGTTAGCAATACCAAAATGGACCCGGCACAACGTTTGGCTCTGCGTGAAGCAGCTTCTCAAGTTGTCACCGGTGCTTTAGCCTTGTTGGCGGCCGAGTCCAACGAAGCCAACTTGTTGGCATTGCGCCAAGCCCTTAAGGACCATGGCCGCAACATGGACACCAACATGGACGCCAAAGTTCATGAGGCACTTGTTGCGGCGGGTGATGCTGCAGGTTGGCAACGCTTTGTGGCCGATCAATCACGGATGGCCTTGGTGCTTAAAGCTGAAGCGCTGTTCAAAAAAGTGCCTGTCAAATCAGAAGAAACATCTGCGCAAGATGCACAAGCTGTTCAAGCTCAGGAAGCTGTTGCTGTTGAGGCAGCTGTAAATGTTGCTGAAGCACCGGCATCTACGGCTGAGTCACCTAAAGAACCGAAAGAAGTTTTCCACCTTGAGCCTGTGGTGGGTGGTCGCAAGATGCAAGAAGCTTTGCGTCAATTGCGCGAGGAATGGAAGCAAGCCGATCAAGGTGGCTTGCCTAACCATGCTTTGTGGAAGCGTTTTGATGCAGCTTGTAACAATGCCTACAAAGTGGTCCAGACGTGGTTAGACAAAATCAAACACGAAGCTTCCGAGCACCGTGCGCAGCGATTGGCCCTCATTGAAGAAGTGAAGGCATGGGGCGAAGCCAATGCACAAAATTCCGATTGGCGTGCGCACTTGCGCGCTTTGCATCAGTTTGGCGATCGCTGGCGCAATGCAGGCCACTTAAGTGAAAAAGCATTTGCAGAGTTGCAACCACTTTGGAAGCAAGCATTGCACGCTGCAGCGGCACCTTTAGAAGCAGCTCAAAAAGCCAGTACGGCCCGCCGCCAAGCACTGATTGCTGAAGCCGAACAATTGGGCGCAGCCCCACTTTTGCGAGTAGATGCTGTTAAAGCCTTGCAGCAAAATTGGCAAACTGAAGCCCAAAGCGTTCCAATGGATCGCCGCATTGAGCAAAAAATGTGGGAAGCCTTCCGCAAACCATTGGACGAGGCCTTTAGCCGAAAAACCAATGTTAGAGAGCACACGGCTTCAGCGCCCATGACTGCACACGATCGATTGGTGCTTGATGCTTCCAACGCATTGAAAACAGCCAATGCATCTGGTGATGTGCAAAAAATCAAAGTGGCCATGGCCGCTTTGGATGCTGCCATTAAGGGTCAAGCCCAAGCTGTTGCTGCACAAGCCGATACCGCTGCACCCGTGGCGGCATCTCCCTCTGCATCTCCCTCTGCATCTCCCTCTGCATCTCCCTCTGCATCCGCATCGACCTCTGTATCAACAGATTCAATCACAGAAGAAACACTTACAGCATCTGCCGAAGCATCTGCAGTGGTAGAGGCAGCATCGGATGCAGACGTAGCGCCCTCAAAGCCTGCCGAAACGCCCAAGCCTGCAAGACCCTTGGTTGCCATGCGCGGCGACGACCGCCCAGGTCAAAAGAAATCGGTGCCTGCAAGCACAGGTCGTCCTGGCGATCGTCGTGATGGCAAAGGTGGTCCTCGCGGCGACAAGCCTGGTTTTGGCGGCAAAGCGGGCGGTCGTTTTGACCGTGGCGATCGCACAGACCGAGGCGATCGTTTTGAACGCCCAGACCGTGGCCCGCGTTTGAGTGATGCCGCTTTCAGAGCGCAGCGCGATGCCAAAGAGAGCGCCGAAATGGCCTTGCGCAAATTGGCTGCCCAAGCCCACGGTGAGTCTTTGACCCATCTGCTGGACGCTTGGGAAAAGCGCCAAGCCGATTTGGTCCCTAGTGCACAAGACTTGGGTCGCAATGTCAATGCTGCCGCCCGTGCTGCATGGTCTCAAGCGCTTGCAAAAACCCCCTCTGCTACGGCTGGAGAAGCTATTTTGCGTTTGGAGATGGCCGCTGAAGTGCCAACTCCTGCAGAAAATTTGAACGAGCGTCGCGCTTTGCAATTGCAGTTGTTGACGCGAAAAAATCAACCAGGTCCTCAAGAAACTTGGGCCTTGGACGTCACAGCAGTTTTGTCTTCGGCGCACGATGCCAAGGTGGCGCGCCGTTTGCAAAACGCTTTGAAGAATCTGCTTCGCCGTTAATCTTGATGTCAGGCTATCAAGTTGATTCGTTCAACTTGACCTGAAGCATGCAATCGCAAAACCTCCGCGCGAGGTTTTGTGCTTTGAGCATCCCAATCACTCAATACACGGCGTTTTAATGATGTTCCTGGGCCCAGTACGTGGTCGTCAGGTCGATGTGTATGACCATGCAGCAGGCAACTGCATTGCGCATCAAGCAAAGCTGCAATGGCCCAATCAGTGTCGACATCGGCATACTGAGAAGAAGGGTCAATCTTGTGTTGTTGGCTTTGAATGCGCAGTTGCCGTGCAATGGCTTCACGTTCAGCCAATGGTTTGGCTAGAAATTGTTCTTGCCAATGTGTTTGTCGAACCATGTGCCTGAAAGCTTGGTATTCGATATCACCCAAACAACCTTCATCACCGTGCGACAAAAGCCAGCTTTGTGAGGCAAAACGAAGCACCATGGGATCTTGCAGATTGTGCACATTACAAGCATTTAAAAAATCTGAGCCCACCAAAAAATCACGATTGCCTCGCATAAAGGCCACATGCCGCGAGCTGGCACAGTTTTTCAAGACAGACGCACATTGCTGTAAAAAAACATGCGCTTTGGCAGCGTCATCGCCAACCCAGACTTCAAACAGATCGCCCAGAATGAACACCGCATCGGCAGTGGTACTGCCCATGTAGTGATGCCAAAGATTGAAGGTTTCTGGGTCTTTGTCTTGCAAATGCAGGTCTGAAATGAAATCAACCGTGCGCCAGTGTTCAGGTGCTTCAAACACCTGAAATGGCAACACGGTTGCGGTCATTCAGCAAGATGTTGGCTATGTTTAAAGCGCAACAGCTTTCTCAATGATGATGGCTTCTGTGGGGACATCGTCGTGGAAACCATTGCGGCCTGTCTTGACGCCTTCAATGGCGTCCACAATTTCTGTGCCAGAAACCACGTGACCAAACACGGCATAGCCCCAGCCTTGCAAAGAAGGCGCAGTGTGATTCAAAAATTCGTTGTCAGCGGTGTTGATGAAGAACTGTGCCGTGGCAGAGTGAGGTGCCTGCGTGCGGGCCATGGCCAAAGTGTATTTTTTGTTTTTGACGCCATTGTTGGCCTCATTTTGAATGGCCGCATCAGATTGCTTTTGTTGCATGTCTGGGGTGAAGCCACCACCTTGAACCATGAACCCGGGAATAACGCGGTGAAAAATGGTGTTGTCGTAATGACCTTTGTTCACGTAGTGCAAAAAGTTCTCTGTGCTCAAAGGCGCTTTTTCGGCGTCGAGTTCAATGAGGATGACGCCTTTGCCGGCGATGTGGAGTTCTACTTGAGGGTTGCTCATTTTTATTGCACCAAAGTGATTGAAAGAATAGTGACGGTTGTCTTGGGAACGTCCGTTCTAAACGGGCCGCCCATGCCGGTTGGCGTGGTTCTGATTTTATTCACAACATCCATGCCTGAGGTGACTTTGCCAAAAACTGTATAACCGAAAAGTTGTAAGGCATTGAGCAAATTCTCGCGGGGCACGTTTTCATAGACTTGGCCGCGATACTCAAATCGTTTCACGGGGTCGCCGTCTGGGATGGGCGTTGGGTCTAAGAAAGCATTGTCAACGGTGTTGATGAAAAACTGGGCCGTGGCTGAGTGAGGGTCGTTGGTTCGCGCCATGGCCAAATAGCCTGTTTGGTTTTTGAGACCCGCAGTCATGGCTTGCCGACCTTCGTGCTGGACAGGTGCACGCGTGCTGCGCTCTTTGAATTGTGCATCGTAGCCACCGCCTTGAACCATGAAGTTGGGAATCACGCGATGGAAGATGGTGCCGTCGTAGTGTTTGTCTTTGACGTATTGCAGGAAATTGGCAACAGTTTTGGGTGCTTTGTCGGGGTATACCTCGACCATGATGTCACCCATGGTGGTTGCAATTTTGAGTTTGGGTGCGTCTTGTGCCAGGCCCAGGGAGGGTATGGCCATACCCAAGGAAATGACCAGGCCGCTGAACAAATTGACGCTTAGGCGACGCAGGGAATTGAAGTTCATAGTGTTAACGCAAGGTGCGTGTATTGGTCAATGTGGTGGTTTGAGCCGCTGGCGGCGGCAAAGGCAATGACCCAATGCCGTTGCCTTGATGATTGGCTTGCCGATAGGCTTGCTGGGCCAAGGCGGTGTACAAGTCGCCCAAATTTTGAAGGGCGATTTTGTAGTTGGGGCGGGCTTGAACAGCCGTTTGCAATGAGGTGAGGGCTTCGTTCAGTTGGCCACGGGCGGCCAGCAAGACGCCTAGGTTGTTGTAAGGTTCTGGCAGTTCCGGAAACTCTTGAGTGAGAGCCTGTAGCACTTCGATGGCTTCTTGGACTTTGCCTTGACCCGCCAAAACTTGGCTGTTTAAAAGCCGCCACTGGGGAGATTGCAAAATCTGAGGGCTTTGCTTTGCATCAAGTTGCAGACGGTGATGGGCTTGTGTCCACTGCTTGTTCTGGATCAATTCTTCAATTTCAGCCGTGGCGTCTGCCCACGACATGCCGCAGAAAAAGCAGAACCAGAGCGTAAAAACACGGGCAAGAACCCTTTGAGTCGGCATATTTGGCTATTTTGGGGGATAAAAAGGCGCCACTGACTGCGGGTCTTCCGGCTTTGTCAGCGGCTCGTTTGGGCCTTATACTGAGGTAAATTGTAACGGAGGCCTTGCGTTCAGGCTGTCCTTGCAACATCAATGGGGCTGAGGCCCCTTTTTGCACCCAAACAACAAAAACAGTTATTCATGAGCTTGCGCATTTACAACACGCTCTCCCGCGCCATTGCCGATTTTTCTCCATTAGAGACGGGTCATGTCCGCATGTACGTTTGCGGCATGACCGTATATGACCTGTGCCATATCGGTCATGCACGGTCTAATGTTGCCTTTGATGTGGTGCAACGTTGGCTCAAAGCCAGTGGTTTCAAGGTCACGCAAATTCGCAACATCACCGACATTGACGACAAGATCATCAAGCGTGCGGTAGAAAACGGCGAAACCATTCGGGCCCTCACAGACCGAATGATCGATGCCATGCATGCAGACTTTGACGCCTTGGGCATTGCGCGTCCAACGGCCGAGCCCCGTGCTACTGAATTTGTGCCACAAATGCTCAGCATGATTGGCACGTTGGAAGAAAAAGGCTTGGCTTACCGCACCCCTCAAGGTGATGTGAACTTCGCTGTGCGCAAATTCCCTGGGTATGGCAAGTTGTCTGGCAAGTCTTTGGACGAATTGCACGCAGGCGAGCGCGTGGCCGTTCTCGATGGCAAGGACGATCCGCTCGATTTTGTGCTTTGGAAAGGTGCTAAACCCACCGAGCCTTCCGATGTGAAATGGGACAGTGCGTTTGGCCCTGGCCGCCCAGGTTGGCACATCGAATGCTCGGCCATGGCCTGTCAAATGTTGGGCAACAGCTTTGACATCCACGGTGGTGGTGCTGACTTGCAGTTTCCACACCATGAGAACGAAATTGCACAGAGCGAAGGCGCTACAGGCCAGCACTTTGCAAAGTTTTGGATGCACAACGGCTTCATCAATGTCGACAACGAGAAGATGTCCAAAAGCTTAGGCAACTTCTTCACCATTCGCGAAGTTTTGAAAGCTTTTGATGCCGAAACCGTGCGCTTCTTCTTAGTTCGCAGCCACTACCGCACACCCTTGAATTATTCAGATGTGCACTTGAACGATGCCCGTGGTGGTTTGAAGCGCCTTTACACAGCTTTGCAGGCGGTTGAACCTGCAGATGTGCAAATCGATTGGACAAATCCTCACGCAGCACGATTCAAGGCTGCCATGGACGAAGACTTTGGAACACCCGAAGCAGTGGCTGTGCTGTTTGATTTGGCGGGGGAGGTCAATCGCAGCAAATCTGCGGCGCAAGCGGGATTGTTGAAAGCATTGGGCGGTATTTTGGGCATCTTGCAGACCGATCCTGTGGCTTTTTTGCAGGCCGGTGCAGGCTTAGACGAAGCCGCTATTCAGGCACACATTCAGGCCCGCGCCGAAGCCAAAGCCGCCAAAAACTTTGCAGAAGCCGACCGCATTCGCAAGCTCTTGCTAGAGCAGGGCATTGTGCTCAAAGACTCTGCAGCAGGTACCACATGGGAAGCATCGCAATGAGCAAAGTTGATGAGGTCATGACCCCTGAATACTGGAAAGCCGCTTGCGCGCACCTGTCTAAAAAAGACAGGGTCATGAAGCGGCTCATTCCTCACTTTGGCGACGCCTGTTTGGTGGCCCGCGGAGACGCATTTGTCACCGTGGCGCGCAGCATTGTGCGGCAGCAAATCTCCGTCAAAGCCGCGCAATCTGTTTGGAATAAATTCGCTGCCTTGAGTAAAAAAATTACCCCAGCTGGCGTGCTGAAACTGAAAGTAGATGACATGCGTGCGGCCGGCTTGTCCGCCCGCAAAGTGGAGTATTTGGTCGACTTGGCCTTGCACTTTCATGGCAAAACCGTGCACGTCAAAGAATGGCAAAGCATGGACGACGAGGCCATCATTGCAGAATTGGTGGCCATTCGCGGCATTGGCCGTTGGACGGCCGAGATGTTTTTGATCTTCCACCTCATGCGGCCCAACGTCTTGCCGCTCGATGATGTGGGCTTGATCAATGGCATCAGTCACAATTATTTTTCAGGTGAACCGGTCAGTCGCAGCGATGCGCGAGAGGTGGCACAAGCCTGGCAACCTTACAGTACTGTTGCAACTTGGTATATTTGGCGGTCGCTCGACCCTTTACCGGTAGAGTATTGAGATTGATAAAGGAGGCCCATTTTGGCCAAACGCACATTCCTAGACTTTGAGCAACCCGTCGCGGAACTTGAAGGCAAAATTGAAGAACTTCGCTACGTGCAAAGCGAATCAGCCGTTGATATTTCTGAAGAAATTGACCAGCTCAGTAAAAAGAGCCATCAGCTGACCAAGGATATTTATTCGGATTTGACGCCTTGGCAAATTACCAAAATTGCCCGTCACCCAGAGCGTCCCTACACCATGGACTACATCCGTGAAATTTTCACAGACTTTGTGGAAATGCACGGTGATCGGCACTTTGCTGATGACTTGTCCATTGTGGGTGGCTTGGCCCGTTTCAATGGCTCTCCTTGCATGGTCTTGGGCCATCAAAAAGGTCGCGACACCAAAGAGCGTACGCAGCGCAACTTTGGCATGAGCAAGCCAGAAGGCTATCGGAAAGCTTTGCGCCTCATGAAGACCGCCGAGAAATTCAAACTGCCCGTGTTCACCTTTGTCGACACACCGGGTGCGTACCCCGGCATTGATGCTGAAGAGCGCAGCCAGTCCGAAGCCATTGGGCGCAATATTTTTGAGATGGCCCAACTCGAGGTGCCCATCATCACCACCATCATCGGTGAAGGTGGTTCTGGCGGTGCCTTGGCCATTTCTGTGGCCGACTCCGTGCTCATGCTGCAGTACGCGGTGTACTCTGTCATCAGCCCGGAAGGTTGTGCTTCCATCTTGTGGAAAACATCAGAGAAGGCTGAGGAAGCTGCTGAAGCTTTGGGCATCACGGCCCACCGCTTGAAGGCACTCAATTTGGTCGACAAAATTGTGAACGAACCCGTGGGTGGTGCGCACCGTGACCACTCGCAAATGGCCGCTTTCCTAAAGCGCGCTTTGGGCGATGCATGGCGTCAAGTGACAGATTTGAAACCCAAAGAATTGGTTGAGCGTCGCTACGAGCGTTTGCAAAGCTATGGCCGGTTCACAGACACAAAAGCTGGCAAATAAGCCAGCCATAAAGCCAGTCAATAATTCTGCAGACGGTGCAGGGTTACTGCCTCACAGTTTTCAGCCTTCCTTGCCATTGGCCGTCGCCTTTAGCGGCGGCGCAGACTCAACAGCGTTGCTGTTGTCCTGTGTTCAAAAGTGGCCAGGGCAGGTGAGGGCTGTTCACATTCACCACGGTTTGCAAAGTGCGGCCGATCAATTTGCAATTCACTGTCAGCAACTTTGTGAAAAATTAAAAGTGCCTTTGGTGCAATGCAAAGTCAATGCCAAACACGAAGCTGGGCAAAGCCCTGAAGATGCTGCCAGGCGGGCTCGTTACAGTGCATTGAGCCATGCAGTTCACACGCACCCTGACTTGCAAGGTGTGAAAGCTGTTGCAGTGGCACAGCATGCTGACGATCAAGTGGAAACCTTGTTGCTGGCGCTGTCGCGCGGTGCAGGTTTGCCAGGTTTGGCCAGCATGCCTGCGCAATGGACGCGTGATGGGTTGCACTGGTACAGGCCGCTGCTGAATGTGCCAGGCGCTAAATTACGCGCGTATTTGTCAAATGAACATGTGGCGTGGGTAGAAGACCCCACCAACCAAGATCAACAATTTACGCGCAATCGTATCCGTGCGCAGTTGTTGCCTGCGTTGGACCAAGCGTTTCCTCAATTCCGAGAAACCTTTGCGCGCAGTGCTTCGCATGCCGCAGAGGCACAAGAAATTTTGGACGAGGTGGCTGCAACCGACTTGCTGGGTGTCTTGAAAGATGGTCAGCCTTGTATCAAGGCATTGCAAACGCTTAGCCCCGCCAGACAGTCATTGGTCTTAAGACACTGGCTAAAAGTGACACATCAAACCACCCCCAGTACCGTGCAGTTGAACGAATTGCTGTCGCAAATTGCGGCTTGCACCACACGTGGCCATCAACTTCATTTGAAGGTGGGGCGAGGGCATTTGCGTCGCGAAGGTACAGTTTTGGTGTGGATTGCTGAGGCTTAGCCTCTCAAAACTCCAAAAAATCAGGGTTCTCCCGGGTACAATCGTCAGGTTTTGCTGAAATTTCCCTTAAATAACATTTAAAAATGGCACTGATCGTTCACAAATACGGCGGCACTTCCATGGGCTCCACAGAGCGCATACGAAATGTGGCCAAACGCGTCGCCAAATGGGCTAGGGCTGGCCACCAAATGGTGGTGGTGCCAAGCGCCATGAGCGGCGAAACCAATCGTTTGCTGGGCTTGGCCAAAGAATTGGCCCCCGCCAAAACCAACACGGCTTACGACCGTGAACTCGACATGTTGGCGTCTACGGGAGAGCAAGCTTCTTCCGCCTTGTTGGCCATTGCCTTGCAAGCTGAAGGCATGGAATCAGTCAGCTACGCCGGCTGGCAAGTCCCCATCAAAACCAATAGCGCATTCACCAAAGCCCGCATCGAATCGATTGACGATGTCCGTGTTCGCACGGATTTGGCGGCAGGTCGTGTGGTCATTGTGACGGGCTTCCAAGGTGTGGACCCCGATGGCAACATCACCACATTGGGACGAGGTGGTTCTGATACCTCCGCTGTCGCTGTGGCTGCTGCCATGAAAGCCGACGAGTGCTTGATTTACACAGACGTTGATGGCGTGTACACCACCGATCCACGTGTGGTGCCTGAAGCCCGTCGCCTCACCACCGTGAGCTTTGAAGAGATGTTAGAGATGGCATCTCTTGGTTCTAAAGTTTTGCAAATTCGCTCTGTTGAATTTGCGGGTAAATACAAAGTGCCTATGCGTGTGTTGTCTAGCTTCACACCCTGGGACATCGACATCCATGAAGAAGCCAAATCTGGCACGCTGATTACTTTTGAGGAAGACGAAAAAATGGAACAAGCCGTAGTCTCCGGCATTGCCTTTAACCGCGATGAAGCCAAAATTTCTGTGTTGGGTGTGCCCGACAAGCCAGGCATTGCCTACCAAATTTTGGGTGCCGTTGCAGATGCCAACATTGAAGTTGACGTCATCATTCAAAACCTGAGCAAAGAAGGCAAGACCGATTTCAGCTTCACCGTGCACCGCAATGACTATGCACGCACAATGGATTTGCTCAAAGAAAAAGTGTTGCCTGCTTTGGGCGCTTCGGAAGTCAGTGGCGATGCCAAGATTTGCAAGGTGTCTATCGTGGGCATTGGCATGCGCAGCCACGTGGGCATTGCCAGCAAAATGTTCCGT
>JACCDK010681985.1_pt1 | contig 13825 bp, 12 predicted proteins | sample 7445871 | NCBI WGS metagenome assembly JACCDK01 (sample SAMN15323436, study PRJNA562643) | freshwater metagenome | isolation source: river surface water | place: USA:Blue River Watershed | collected 2017-08-15 | reverse complement strand
GGGAAAGGCAGTGTGCAAGAACCGGGCACCATGGGCGTGACACCTGGCAAGGGCGTGATCATGTGACCACCAGTTTCGGTTTGCCAGAAGGTGTCCACAATGGGGCAACGTCCGCCACCCACATGCTGGTGGTACCACTCCCACGCTGCGGGGTTGATCGGCTCGCCCACGGAACCCAACAAGCGCAAGCTGCTGAGGTTGTAGCTTTTTGGGAGCACTGCATCGTTGGCTTCAGCGACTTTGAAGAGTGAAAGATTGGTCGTAGGCGCAGTGTAGAAAATAGAAACTTTGTGGTCTTGAATCATTTTCCAGAAACGGCCTGCGTCTGGGTAAGTCGGCACACCTTCAAACACGATTTCGGTGCCGCCCAAGGCCAAGGGGCCGTAGGTGATGTAGGTATGACCGGTGACCCAACCGATGTCGGCAGTACACCAAAACACGTCGTCTTGTTTCAAGTCGAAGGTCCACTTGGTGGTGAGGGCGGCATGCAGCAAGTAGCCGCCAGTAGAGTGTTGAACACCCTTTGGTTTTCCTGTGGAGCCCGATGTATAAAGCAAGAACAAAGGGTGTTCTGCACTGACCCACTCTGGCTCGCAACTTGTGGCTTGGTTGGCAATCAGATCGTGCATCCAAGTGTCACGGCCTGCTGTCATGGCGACATCGGCGCCACTGCGCTTGACCACCAAGACATTCTTGATGCTGTCGCAACCGCCCAAAGAAAGGGCTTCATCCACGATGGATTTAAGTGGCAACTGCTTGCCACCGCGAATTTGGTGATCGGCCGTGATAACGGCTTTGGCGCCTGTGTCTTCAATGCGATCGCGCAATGATTGGGCAGAGAAGCCACCAAACACAACAGAGTGCGTTGCACCGATGCGGGCGCAAGCCTGCATGGCAGCCACACCATCAATGGACATGGAGATGTAGATGACGACGCGGTCGCCCTTTTGGATGCCGATGGATTTCAGGCCATTGGCAATTTGGCAAGTTTTGGCCAGCAATTCGCTGTAAGTGATGCGTGTGACTTCGCCGCCATCCGCTTCAAAAATGAGCGCTGTTTTATTGCCCAGACCTTTTTCAATGTTGCGATCTAAACAGTTGTATGAGGCATTCAGTGTGCCATCTTCAAACCATTTGAAGAAAGGTGCTTTGGATTCATCCAAGACTTTTGTGAAAGGTGTTTTCCAAGTGATCAGTTCCTTGGCCAAGCGAGCCCAGTAGCCTTCGTAATCCGTTTCGGCCTCTTTGCAAAGTGCCTGATAGGCTGGCATGCCCGAAATGTGGGCATTTTTGACGAAGTCAGCACTTGGCTGGTAAATGGTGGCGCTCATTCTGTGTCTCCTGAAGGAACAAGTTCTAAATAATGCCCATGAATGTCGTTCTAAGCTCTTACATACCCCTGACTGACGCCATTCTTTCATTGAGGCAATGGGCGCGTCAACAGGGGGATTCAGTAGGGCTTTAAAATGCTTCTTTTTACGATCAGTCTCACTTAAAGCACCTTATGGCCGAACAAAAAACACCTCACCCAGAAGCAGCATCTTTGAGACCGCTTCCCAAATTGATCTTTGCAAGTCGCTGGCTACAGTTGCCCTTGTACTTGGGCCTGATCGCCGCGCAGGCAGTCTATGTTTACCACTTTTGGGTTGAGTTGGTGCATTTACTGGAGGCCGTATTTGGTAACCAAGCCGCCCTTCAGGCTTTGATCACCGGTATTGGCTACAAAGTTGACACCCCTATCACAAGCCTGAATGAAACCATCATCATGCTGGTGGTGCTGGCTTTGATTGACGTGGTCATGATCTCCAACTTGCTGATCATGGTCATTGTGGGTGGTTACGAAACCTTTGTATCTCGCATGAATTTAGAAAACCACCCCGATCAACCCGAGTGGCTGGACCATGTCAATGCCTCGGTGCTTAAAGTGAAGTTGGGAACCGCCATCATCGGCATCAGCTCTATCCATTTGCTCAAAACTTTCATCAATGCTGCCAACTACACCGAGCAGGTTTTGATGTGGCAAACCATCATTCACGTCACCTTCTTGCTGAGTGCATTGGCCATTGCCTATACCGACAAGTTGATGTCGCATCATGACCAGAGCGCAAAGCACTGATCAAAGTCGGTTTCAAGCGCTCATTGATTTCCATAAAAATTAAAGAAACTTCACCATGACAACCATCATCCAACAAGAAGATTTAATCGAATCCGTTGCAGCTGCGTTGCAATACATCAGCTACTACCACCCTGCCGACTTCATTTCTCATTTGGCCAGCGCCTATCAACGAGAGCAAAGCCCTGCGGCCAAAGATGCCATCGCCCAAATTTTGACCAACAGCAAAATGAGTGCCATTGGTCATCGCCCCATTTGCCAGGACACCGGCATCGTCAACGTGTTCTTGAAAATAGGCATGGACGTCAAGCTAGAGAACTTCTCAGGCAGCTTGGAAGACGCCATCAACGAAGGTGTACGTCGTGGTTACAACTACGCCGACAACATGCTGCGAGCCTCTGTGGTTTCTGATCCAGAATTTGCACGAAAGAACACACAAGACAATTCCCCAGCCGTGATCTTTACCCAAATTGTGCCTGGCAACAAATTGGACATCACAGTGGCGGCCAAAGGTGGCGGCAGTGAAAACAAATCCAAGATGGTCATGCTCAACCCCAGCGACAGCGTCATTGACTGGGTGTTAAAAACAGTGCCCACCATGGGCGCAGGCTGGTGCCCTCCCGGCATGCTGGGCATCGGCATTGGCGGTACCGCCGAAAAAGCCGTGTTGATGGCCAAAGAAAGTTTGATGGACGACTTGGACATGTACCAGTTGCTCGAAAAATCAAGCAAGGGCGAGAAGCTCACGCAAGTTGAAAACATGCGTTTGGAAATTTACGAAAAAGTGAATGCTTTGGGCATTGGCGCACAGGGCTTGGGCGGTCTTACCACCGTCCTCGACATCAAAATCAAGATGTACCCCACGCATGCCGCCAGCAAACCTGTGGCCATGATTCCCAACTGTGCAGCCACACGCCACGCACACTTTGTGATGGACGGTTCTGGTCCGGTTTACCTGGACGTCCCTTCTCTCGATTTGTGGCCCGACGTCAACTGGACGCCCGACACCGAGAAGAGCAAACGTGTCGATTTGAACGCCCTCACACCAGCCGAAGTGGCCAGCTGGAAACCCGGCCAAACATTGCTGCTCAACGGCAAGATGCTGACCGGTCGAGACGCTGCCCACAAGCGGATTCAAGACATGCTGGCCAAAGGCGAGAAATTGCCAGTCGACTTTACCAACCGCGTCATTTATTACGTTGGCCCTGTTGACCCCATCAAAGGCGAAGCCGTGGGTCCTGCGGGTCCTACCACCGCCACACGCATGGACAAGTTCACTGAAATGATGCTGGCCCAAACCGGCCTGATCGCCATGGTAGGCAAAGCCGAGCGAGGCCCAGTTGCCATCGAAGCCATTCAAAAGCACAAGTCTGCATATTTGATGGCCGTCGGCGGTGCGGCTTACTTGGTTTCAAAAGCCATCAAGCAATCGAAGGTTGTGGGCTTTGCAGACCTGGGCATGGAAGCCATTTACGAATTCGATGTGGTCGACATGCCCGTCACGGTGGCTGTGGACTCGGGTGGCACCAGTGCGCACATCACAGGCCCTGCAGAATGGCAAAAACGCATTGCCACAGGCGAGTTCAAAGGCATCAAAGTTGCCAGCAACTGATCTCAATGCATCAGGCTTCATAGGCGTTTTTGACAGCGGCATTGGTGGCCTGAGTGTGTTGCAAGCCTTGCGTGCAGAGATGCCGCAAGCGCAATTTGTTTATTGGGCAGACAATGGGTTTGCACCCTATGGTGAACGCAGTGATGCGTTTGTGAAGAACCGTTGCCACACCATCACACAACAATTCATGGCACTCGGGCAACTTAAGGCCATTGTGGTGGCGTGCAATACGGCCACCGCTGTTGCCATTGAAGACCTGCGTGCTTCCTTCCCTTCCCTGCCCTTCATTGGCGTTGAACCTGCACTTAAACCTGCACTGGCGCAAACACAAACTTTGCGCGTGGGTGTGATGGGCACACAGGGTACGCTGGGCAGCCTTCGCTTTGAAAAACTGCGTCAATCGGTTTTGACCGATGGCTCACCCAAGTCGTGTGAATTTGTTTTGCAAGCCTGCAAAGGCTTGGCATTGGCCATTGAGCAGCAAACCGAAAAAGCCCTGCACGACACGCATCACTTAGAAGACCTGTGTGCGCACCTTGTTTTAGGGATGGGCGAATTTGGACAAGAAACTGGGCAAATCGACACGCTGGTTCTGGGTTGTACGCACTATGTTTTTGTACAAGACATTTTGCGAAAACTGGTGGGGCCAGCGGTGAACATCATTTCTACGGGTGAAGCAGTGGCCAAGCAAACGCAGCGCCTGATGTCTGAGTCCTATTCGATTCAGTCACCGCCCAACACAACAGGTGATGTTCAATTGTGGACCACGGGTTCTTTGCATGCACTTCAAGCCGCGGCCAGCAGATGGCTGGGTCTTTCTGCCAAGCACTGCCACTTCGTAGACGACGTAAGTTTCAACAACTCGTACGCCTAGATATCAGGCGTTGCCCCACAAGCGCTCTCCGCCTGCATCTAGATGCGTCAGGTATACCCGAAGCTCAAACTCTGATTGTGCGTAATCGGGCGCCATGTGGTGGCAAAGTTTGTAAAAGGCTTTGTCGTGTTCACGCACTTTCAAATGGGCCAACTCGTGTACTGCAATCATTTGCAAAAACGCCAAGGGCGTGTCTTTGAACAAGGCTGCCACCTTGATGTCACGTTTTGCTTTGAGCTTGCTGCCCTGAATGCGTGACGTGGTGGTGTGCAATCCCAGTGCGTGTTGAATGATGTGAAGTTTGCTGTCAAATGTGACTTTGTTAATCGGATCGGCTTGTCTTAAAAACTCATTTTTCAAGCTCATCACATACGCGTACAAAGCGCTGTCAGTGCGCACACCATGCGCCTCTGGGTGGCGCGACAAAAGCCAAGCCCCCAAGCCAGGACCTTCATTGAGTTTTTGAACCTGCTGCAGCAAGTTTTCGGGGTAAGCCTGCAAATACTTGAAGGAAGCCGTCACGATAGATTGGCAGCTTGTCGCTGACCTCGTTGAACGTTAATGGGCAACATTAACAGCCAACCCAGAACAAATAACAGCGTGGTTGAAGCGATGGCCAAACGTTGATTGCCATCGGTTAACCAAGTGATCAGACCATACCCCAAGGGTCCCACAATGCTGGCCAAACGAATGGCAAAGGTCCACAGGCCGAAGAACTCGGCCAATCGATTTGAAGGAATGAACAAGCCCGCCATGGCTCGACCTGTGGACTGACTGGAGCCCATGCAGACACCGGCCAAAGCTGCAGCCCACCAAAAGACTTCTTTGCTACTGGTCAGTGCCGCCAACACACAGGTGATGCTCCAGCCAACCAAGGTGATGGACAAGGCCAACTTATGGCCTATTCGATCTTGCGCATACCCAAATACCAAAGCGCCTACAAAAGCTGCAATGTTGAGCACAAAAATAAGCACCATGGTTTCCTGCGGTTGGAAGCCAATGACTTGCTCTGCATAAATAGCGGCCAAGGTAATGGCCACGGCGACGCCACCTTGGTATGCGACAGCACAGGCCATTAACTGCATAAAGTCTTTGTAGGCCTTGGCTTCTTGGAATGTTTGCTTCAGTTGGTGCCATTGGCCGATGGCACGCAGCCGTTGAACTTGCGGTTGCGCGTGCTCTTTCATGAGCACAAATGTGACGCTGGCTGCCAAAGCATAGATGCCTGCTGTGACCCACATGGTGACGGGTACAAATTGTCCGGCTGTTTGTCCCTGCCCTTGTGCCCACAGAACATAAGCCAAGCAAATACCCAAAGTGAGCATGCCGCCCAAATAGCCCCACGCCCAACCCCAGGCACTGATGCGCCCCATGGCCTCAGGCTTGGCCAGCTCGGGCAGAAAGGCTGCAGTCAAAGACTCGCCGTAGGAATAAAAGGTATTGGAAATGACAATGCACACGATGGCCAAAGCAACTTGACCCGGCCCCACAAAAGACAAGGCAGCCGTACTGATCACACAAGCAGCGGTGACGAACATCAACAGTTTTTTCTTGGCTGCGTGCCGATCGGCCCACTCACCCAGGGCGGGCATAGAAAGCATCACGATGGCATAAGAAAAACTCAAAGCACTGGTCCAAGCCAAGGTGGCCCACTCAGCCTTATCGGCAACAGCACCCACAAAGTAGGCTGCAAACACAGCCGTGATGACCACGGTGGTGTAGCCCGAATTGGCAAAGTCGTACATGGCCCAGCCAAAGACTTCTCTGCGTTTGACACCTGGATTCAGCATGGCCGTACAGCAGATGTTGAGTTGTATGAAAACTTAATGCAAATGACGCGGTCTGCGTCCGCCGCCATGGCCACCAGATCCACCGTTGTTGCCTCTGGGCGGCTTGCCCAGTTCAAGTGAGCTGACCAAATTGTCAAACCGCTGCGAAAACAGCTTGTCAATTTCGTGCACCACGCCGCCTAACTCTGCGCCATCAAAATGACGTTCCATGAGACCTACAACGTCTTGCACCAGCAAGTCGCGTTGGGCTTGCATGATGGCAGCAGGATCGGGACCTACAAACAAAATGACGAAGTCGTCGCGTGATTCAGTGCCACGAGATTCTTCTTCGTCATCAAACTCGGTATCGTAGAAAGTAATTTCGAGCTGCGCACCAGCTGCAGAAACTTCATTGATGTTCATGCAAAGGTCATCAAGAACCTGTCGAAAATCGTCGTCACCCTTGACGGTCCAACACATTTGCAATTTGTGGTCTGCCGCTTCGAAGCGAATGCCTGGCTCTTCTTCGTAAAGACTTTGAGCGCCCTCCGTCAGAGAACGTGCGCCTGCGTATTTCCAGAGGGGCTTGGTAGCTTCTTGAAGCGCCTTGAAGTCCACGTCATCACGTAACAAGACTTCACCATGAACATGAATTTCAAAAGGTGCGTTGTAGGATGTCATGGCAATTTACTGGTCAGTGGTGCCCCGGGCCGGAATCGAACCGGCACGCCCGCTATTAACGAAGCGGCGGATTTTAAGTCCGATGTGTCTACCAATTTCACCACCGGGGCTAAAGCTCTATTGTGCCTTCAAGTTGAGCTTTTTGACACTAAAAAGCCCTCCAAAGAGGGCTTTTCTTGAGCCAAAAGTAAAAACTTTGGACTCAAAGAGGCTAAGCGCTTAACCGCCTTTTTTGGCGCGCTTACCAGGGTTCTTTTTGCTGCGAGTTGCTACGCCACGCTCCAAGCTAACGCGCTGACCACGGCCACTGGTAGGCAATGTAACGCCAGGCAATGGCTTCAATGGCGGTGTGAATTTACGGTCGGCTTCGGTAACGATCTTATTGCCCATCAATGGCTCCAGGAAAAAAAAGTTCAAGGCGATATTAAGCCACAGATTCGAGGCTTATCCTGTGAAAAATCCCCAATTAGCTCTCAATCTTTCGGCCCTTCCTGCGCTTCACTGAGGGATTTCAAGCTTCTCACCTTTGAAAAGGTGATCACAATGGCTTGAACAACAAAGCCTGCGACAACCACCAACAAGCATGTCAAGTCTGAGCCCATTTCGCCAACAAAGCCGCCCAGCAAAGCCCCAATAGGCCTTGCGCCAGTGCCAGCAACGATCAGAATGGCTGTCACCCTGCCCATCATGCTGTTAGGCGTGACACTTTGGCGCAAAGTGGTTGACGTGATGGTCCAGATGATGGGGCCGAAACCAAAAAAGAAGTACGCCAAAGAGGCCACCCCGACATAGGGTGCCCAAAGACTCAAGGCCATCACACTGGCCGCGAGCACTGAGAAAAAGGGTCCCAACAGAATAGCCACACCAAACGGCATCATAGAGACCACACGAGAAGCCATTAAAGAGCCCGTGATCATGCCAACGCCATAACAGGCCAAGGTAAGACCCACTTCACTCGAGCTCATGCCGATGGTGCGAATGGCATAAGGCACATAGATAGCCTGAAGCACAAACCATGAAATATTCCATGCCACAGAGGTCAACAAAATGGGGCGCATCAATGGGTGCGCCCATACAAAATGTGCCCCTTCTTTGACCTCCAACCATGGATGCCGGTCGGGTACAGCTTGACGAACAGGCTCTTGAATTTGCCTGAGAAATCCAACTGCTGCCAAAGACAACATCAATGAGAGAACAAAGGATGTCGAACCGCCCAACCAAGCAATCAATGCGCCCGCTAGCGCAGGCCCACCTGCAAAGGCCATGCTGCGAGCCAATTCCAAGCGCCCATTGGCTTTGGCCAAATGTTGACTGTCTACCAAGGCAGGCACCAAGGAAGGCGCACTGACACTAAAACCAACTGTGCCCACAGCCGCCAAGAACCCAACGCATGCCAACAAAGGCACACTGATGAGATTGAGTAGCATGGCAGCAATGAGCACCATCAAGGCACACACACGGAGCAACTCTGACATCAACATGAGTTTTTTGCGTGACATGCGGTCGGCAAGCAAGCCCAAAGGAATAGAGAGCAATAAGAAAGGCAGAGATTGCACTGCGGCAATGATGCCAATCTCACCCGGCCCAGCTTGCAGCAATAGAACGGCCACGATGGGCACAGCCGCCAACGTCAATTGCTCTGCGGACTGCGCCATCAAATTGGAAAATGCCAGCTTGTGAAAGGCTGGCGGCAGTGTCTTTGAATTGGCGCTCATGAGTCGGTAGCAGATTGCGCTTTGACTGCTGACCCTTCTAGGCCGGCCAGTAAGGCTTTGTTATTGCCGCCAATCACCATTTCAAACTTGTTGTCGACATAGGTGTAATCGTAGTAACCCATGCGCGCAAGTGGCTTGATTTTGAGCACGTCCAACATGCCCTTTCCGTCAATGACCTGATCATCAATGTGAATGGCCACGACACGACCAAACACCACATCGGCTGTACCAAAGGGTGGCTCACCAGGGAAGCGCAAGGTGTTGAGATACACACATTCAAACTGAATGGGGGATTTGGCCACACGCATCGGTTTGACTTTTCTGGAAGCTAATTTTTGAAGACCTGCGTGCTCAAATTCATCGACGCCATGAGGCAGTTCTTCAGCCGTCAGATTTACCGCATGGCGTAACTCATAGGTGGCCATGTTCCAAACAAACTCTCCGGTATCCTCTGCGTTGCGCACTGAATCTTTGCGATGACCCGTGGTGGTTTGATTGGCAGAAAACATCACGATGGGTGGGTTGAATGTGACGTTTTGAAATTGGCTATAAGGGGCCAAATTGTGGCGGCCTTCTCTGTCGATTGTAGAGATCCACCCAATGGGTCTGGGAATGACGCAGGATTTAAAAGGATCATAAGGTAAGCCATGCGGCGTTACGCCAGGTTCGTAGTACATGAAAATCTTTCAAACAATGAGAGGGGCAAATTACGTAGCATGTCTGATATCGTCTTGCCTTGATTTTGCCTCCATTTATACAACTGCCATGAGCCTTCAATCTGTCAAAGACTTCTTTTCTTCGCGACTTATCGACATCGAGGTTATCGAGTTGCCCGTTAGCACGGCCACAGTCGCATTGGCCGCAGAAGCCCATGGCGTCGAACCTGGTCAAATTGCAAAAACATTGGCATTCAGATTAAACGACGGCCGTGTGGTGTTGGTAGTCGCCAAAGGTGATGCACGCATTGACAACAAAAAATTCAAGGACGCTTTTGGAAAAGGAAAAATGCTGGGGTTGGAAGAGGTGGCAGACATCACAGGCCATCCTGTTGGCGGAGTTTGCCCGTTTGGCCTCGCCTCGCCTCTACCCGTTTATTTGGATATTTCGCTGAAAACTTACAACGAAGTCATACCTGCAGCAGGCTCGGTCAACAGTGCCATTCGCATCAGCCCAGAAAAAATGGCAGACATTACCCAAGCTGAATGGGTGAATGTCTGCCAATCACTGTGAGCGCCTGATTCAACAGGCGTCAAGGTTTAAGCACTGCCTTTATTTGCCGTACAAATAGTTAGGCAACCACAGTGTCAGTTCTGGCCAGATGTACATCAAGACCAGGCACAAGATCACGATGAACATGTAAGGCATCATGCCGGCAAAAATCTGATTGATGGTGACGTGCGGCGGCGACACCCCTTTCAGATAGAACGCAGACATGGCCACAGGTGGCGACAAGAAAGCCGCTTGCAAGTTCACAAACACCATCACGCCCCACAACATGGGATCGATTTGGAAATGCGCCAGCAAAGGCAAGAAGATGGGGACGAAAATCACAATGATTTCGGTCCACTCTAAAGGCCAACCCAACACAAAGATGATGGCTTGAGACAGCAGCAAGAATTGAATGGGCGTGAGATTGAGGGCCATAACCCACTCTTCCACCAAACGCTGTCCACCCAAAATCGCAAACACCGCAGAGAACAAGGCAGAGCCCACAAACAACCAACACACCATGGAGGTGGTTTTGGCTGTTAAGAACACGGCTTGTTTGATCTTTTCAAAGTCCAGGGTACCGGCAGACCAAGCCATCAAGAAGGCGCCAGCAGCGCCTACCGCCGCCGACTCAGTGGCCGTGGTGATACCAAACAAAATGACACCCAGAACAACGAAAGTCAGGATGCCAAGAGGCATCACAGAACGCACCAACATGTTCAAGATTTCATATTGCTCAGCATCAAAATGCCAGTAGTAGTAGGCCAACACGCCCGCTGCGAGAGCACATGCAATCCAGAAGCCCACATAGAAGCCTTCTGGCACAGGTTCTGTTTTAGGTGCATCAGACGTGTCGCCATCACCCAAAGCCTGCAGTGGCGCATCGCTTTCTGCAGCTTTCCCTTCAGAGGTTTCAGCACCCGGTGGCAACTGCACACCATTGGACACACTGGCCGTCTGCGTTGTTTCTGCGCCGGGGGGTTCCTGGACACCATTGGCGCCAGGCGGCTCTTGCAAGCCACTTGAACCTGGTGGTTCCTGAACGCCACCCGAGCTTGCCGGCTCTTTCACACCCGAAGCACCGGGAGGCTCTTGCACACCCGATCGTTCTGCAAGCGCTGTGGGCGCAGAAGTTTCAGCCCCAGATGGGCTGGCAACGGCATTGTCCTTGGCCGTTTGCGTGGCAACTACTTGTGCTGCGGCAGCGTTGTTTTCTTCTTGAGAATGAATGACCACATACCACCATACGGCGCCCAAGGTGGCAACCGTCATGAAGATGGGAACCAAGCTCATGATGAAGCTTTTGGCAATGAAACCCCAGGTCACCACGACGTTGTCAGCTGTTTTTCGCAGGGCCTTTCCAGGAGAAACAAATGCCTGCAACAAAGCCAAGAAGTATTTGGGGGCGTAATGATCCGCAATTTTTTGAACTGCTGGTGAGATCACGGCACGGGTTTGCTCAACGGGTAGCTTGGGAGCCACTTTGGGATCAATCAATACCCACCCAATGACATAAATCAGATACAGCGTCGCCAAGAAAAACCCTGGGAACATGGCCGCGGCATACAGCTTGACCACAGACTGACCTGCAACAGCAGCGTACACAATGATCATGACGGAGGGCGGAATGAGAATACCCAAAGTACCGCCAGCCGTGATCACGCCTGCAGCCAAACGCGTGTCATAACCCGCATTTAACATGGGACGCATGGCAATCACGCCCATCAGAACCACCACAGCGCCTACCAAGCCGCTGGCAATTCCCCAGAAGGTGCAAATGACCAAAGTGGCGACCGCCAAGGATCCGGGCAATTTGCGAAAAGCCAGTTGCACACTGTGGAACATCTTGTCGACCAGCGCGCCTCGTTCCATGACATAGCCCATGAGAACGAAAAGCGGAATAGACAACAAGGTGTCATTGGTCATGGCACCAAAGGTACGCTGCACCATGAGGTTGAAAATTTTGTTGTCAAACCAAGGGGCTGAAGGATCGTAGAAAGCGCCAAATCCAAAGGCCATGCCCAGACCCATCAGGGTGAACGCTGTTGGAAATCCCAACATGATCACCACCACAATGAGTGACAACATCAAAAGGCCGAGTGCGGGATCGCTCATGCTTGGCCTCCTTTTGCACGTTGATGGGCCGATTCTTCAATGTTTTTGGCGTTGGCAATCGCTTCCAATGCAGCATCTTGGTCCACCAAGGTACTGTTGGCCAGTTGCTGTTCAACCACATCAATTTCATCAGCGTCTTTCAAACGTGGCGTCCATTCACCCGTTCTAATGCACACAATGCATCTGAAAATTTCTGCTAGACCTTGAAAGAAAACAATCAGACCGGCCAAGGGGATGACCGATTTGAAGGGGTACAAAGGCAAGGGATCAGCATTGAAGGTTTGCTCGTGGATGGCCCAAGAATCGGCCGCGTAGTTCCATCCCGCCCATGTGAGGGCAATAACACCCGGAATGAAGAAAACGATGTACAAAACCAAGTCTAACCAAGCTTGTGTTTTGGGTTTGGCACTGCCATAAAAGAAGTCGCCACGCACATGGCCATCTTGGCAAAGTGTGTAGGCACCCCCCATCATGAACAAAGTGCCGTACATCATGTTGCTGGCATCAAAAATCCAGGCTGTGGGTGCATTCAATGCATAACGCTTGAACACCTCCACAACCACTAAAAGCATCAGACCGACAATGAGCCAGGCAAATGTTTTTCCCACCCACGTACTGATCTTGTCAGCCGTGTGTAGCAATGTTTGCGTATTCATATAAAACCGATAAAAAATAATTCGACAAAAAGCAAAATACCCATCCCGGCAAAACCAGGATGGGCAAGCTCATCAATACCTAAGGCTTGTTAAGCTTTTTTGTTGAAGTAGCGGTTGTACGCCATTTTGAAATCGACCATGTAGTCGTTTTGCCATTGGCCTGCACGCTGTGCGAATGCCATTTGTGAGTCCATGACTTTCTTGAAGAATGGATTTTCTGCAGACTTCTTGGCAACCACTTTGTCCCAAGCGTCCAGCTGGGCTTTCAGAATTGCATCGGGCGTTTTGTAAAACTTGATGCCTTGCTTTTTCATCTCGGTGTAGTCTTTGGAATTGCGATCGATGGCTTTCCAGCTCATCTCGGCAGACGAGGCCTGAACAGCGTAATCAATGATGGACTTCAACTCGGCGGGCAAGGCATTGAGTTTGCCTTTGTTGAACAAAATCTCAAACTGCTCACCGCTTTGGTGGAAGCTTTGTAACATGCAGTTTTTAACCACATCAGGGAAGCCCAGGACTCGGTCAGAAGAGGCGTTGTTAAATTCAGCGGCATCGATCAAGCCACGATCTAAAGCGGGCACAATTTCGCCACCTGGCAATGGATTAACAGACACACCCAGCTCTGTGAAGATGTCGACCGCCAAGCCCACGGTGCGGTACTTCAGACCTTTGAGGTCGCCCACTTTGGCAATGGGTTTTTTAAACCAGCCCAAAGGCTGTGTTGGCATTGGGCCGTAAACGTAAGAGGCCACATCAATGTTGAGTGACTTGTAAATTTCTTCGAGCAGCTGTTTGCCGCCGCCGTAGTTGTGCCACGACAGAACCATGTTGGGGTCCATGCCGAAGGCGGGGCCTGAACCCCACAAAGCCAAGGCAGAGCTTTTCCCGTAGTGGTAAGCCAACACACCGTGGCCACCGTCCAAAGTACCCTTGTTCACAGCATCCAACAATTGAAACGCTGGCACCACAGCACCTGAAGGCAACACTTCAATTTTCAGACGACCACTGGCCATGTCGTTGACTTTTTTGGCAAAGTCATTGGCGTACTCATGGAAGATGTCTTTGGCAGGCCAAGTGCTTT
>JACCDK011389068.1_pt1 | contig 13831 bp, 10 predicted proteins | sample 7445871 | NCBI WGS metagenome assembly JACCDK01 (sample SAMN15323436, study PRJNA562643) | freshwater metagenome | isolation source: river surface water | place: USA:Blue River Watershed | collected 2017-08-15 | reverse complement strand
GTGTAGCCAGCATCTTTCAGCAAGGAGGGCAGGGTGGGAATGTCTGTTGGCAAACCCAAGGTTGTGCTGCCCTTGCTTTTGCTGTTGATGGGCTCTTCCATGCCGCCGCGAAAGCGATATTGGTAGCGCATGGTCATCAACGCAAAACGGGTGGGCGAGCAGACGGGTGAGTTTGAATAACCTTGCGTCATGCGCAAGCCACCTGCAGCCAATGCATCAATGTGGGGAGACACGGCCCCCCACACAGAATCGCGAGCGCCGTAGCAACCTAAATCAGCGAAACCAAGGTCGTCCGCAACGATAAAAATGATGTTGGGTTTGTTCATAATCTGCATAGCGTAGACAAGCTTTATCTATTTGTAAAATGGATTGATGTGTTTTTAATACAAAGTCATTCAGTGGTGTGTGTGGGTTCACCATTAGGTCAGCGTGCGAATGTCGGTGAATGTTGCCCAAGCTTTTGTTTGATAATGCGCTAGGAATTGATAAAAAATTAGGCCTGTTATGACGACCGTGACCCCAAGCAATGGTCCTTCTTCCAAAGGGCCAGCCCATGCCAAAGCGTTCCCGCCAGTGGGTGCAAGCCCTCAAACACTGTCGAAGGTTCAAACGTCCAAGGCCTTGCGCCCAGTGCTGTTGTTTGCGTTGACGACGGTCGTGCTGATCATCGGGCTGTGGGCCATAACCCAAAGCCAAGATTTGCCAACCCAGTTTGACAAGTTGAGCGAACCTGTGGCTAAGGAGATCACTGCGCCGATTCCGGTTCAAATCGAACAATCTGATGATGCCAATGTCTCCGCAAAAGTGGCGGTCACCAAGGAGATGCCTGTGGCCTCTTCAACGGCTGTGAGTAAAGATGCAAAGGGGCAAAGCTCTCTGAATCAGACCACTGAAGTAAGCAAGTTGGCCAAGCCTAAATCGCAGCCATCTGCCAAGACTGCAGGCGAGGTCAATCCCACTCCGACAGGACCTTCCACGCCTGAATTGAACAAACTGGTGATTGATGCAATTAACAAGTGAACGCTTGTTCTTTGGCTGATGATCTCATTCACTGATTGCCTCGATTTAGACTGATCGTTGTCGGTCATAATCAGTTTCTTATCTTTCTTGGCAGAATTTTCTTCTTTGAAAAAAATGAATCACTCAAACATCAATCACATGCGTTTTTTCGTATTTCTGGTGTCCGTTTTTATGGCTTTCAGTGCAAACGCGGGCAAGATAGACAAGTTTGTTCCTAGCGCTTCTTCGATTGCACCAGGTGATGAAGTGTCGTTCACTGTTGGTCTCAATGAACCAGACAGGTGCGGTGCCACGATTGACGTCAACAACGAACAAGCGCAACTGATCCGGTTTGGGGACAAACCCAACGACCAAGAGCAAACTTTCAAGGTTGCCTTTCCAAAGCCTGGAAACTACGTAGTAACTCTTCAAGGCAAGACATTAATTCGCGGCCTCAACACCATGTTGGCTTGCGGCGGCCAAAAGTCGATTGTGATTGTTGTGGAAGTTGCTAAGCCCGTGCCAATCACAGCTAAAAGCGAGCCGGTGACTGCAAAAATTCCACAGCGCATGGCCGCGCCGATAGATCAAAATAGTTATCTAGAGTTGATGTCCAAGAACCCGCAATTCAAGCAGGCGATTGACTTGTTCACTGCGCAAAAGCCCGAGGCCGTGGGCCTGCTTTCATTGCTCTCAGAAATGGGTGAGCCCTATGCTCAATTGTTCTTGGGTTTGACATACGAGAAGGAGTGGTCCAAAGCTTCTAATCTGAAGATGGCGTGCTACTGGATTCGCAAGTCTGCCGAAGCAGGTATCAGCCAAGCGAGGTTGTTCATGGCCAATCGTGCGTTGAACAAAAGCCCGTGCTTTGATGTGGAGCCTACCCTTGAAGAAGCCGATGTCTGGGTCAAGTTGGCCTCAATGTCGAGCGACCTCACCATACGCAATGAAGCCAAAGTGATGGAAGAGGCGATCTTGAAGATACGTCTTGGGGTGAAGTGAAGATGTTCAAAAGAGTACTCTGATCGGCTGATTGAATTCGAGGCTGATTGAAGCTGAGTTTATTCAACACATGGCTGACGTTTTTTTCTCCTATAAGCGCGAGGATGAAGATCGCGTTGTGAGGTTGGTCAGAGGGCTTGAGGAGGCCGGTTTGACCGTTTGGTGGGATCGTGGTCTACCCGGTGGAGAGAGTTGGCGAGCCAATATTCAGAGCGCTCTCGAGAAGGCCAGTTGTGTGGTTGTGGCATGGACCAAGATGAGCGTCGGTCCGACGGGAGATTTTGTACGCGACGAAGCCGGTGAAGCCAAACTTCGAGGTATTTTGGTTCCCGTTATTCTTGAGCCGGGGGTACGGCCACCCCTTGGATTTGGCGAAATTCAAGCCATTGATCTTTCTCACTGGCGCGGCAAATTGAATGATCCTTATTTTCAGGATCTGGTGGCTGCCATTCGGGCGAAATTAGAGGGATCTGCGGCACCACTCGCGAGAGGGCCCAGAGACCGGATATTGAAACGCTTAACCATGGGGAGCTTGGTGAGCGCGTTGGCAGCAGGTTTTTTCGCTTTCTCGATGAACTTGATGGGCATTCAAAATCATTCATGCACCATTGCGTTGGGTCAACCTTCCATTAGCGATTTTTGCGGCATGCTGGGGCTCGCAAGCCAACCTAATCGGCAAGAGAGAATGGCGTTTGAAGCACTCCCGCCAGGCGACTGCACGGCCCTAGCGGCTTATCGCAATCGCCATGAAAAGAGTCCCTTTCTTCCCATTGTTGATAGCCGGCTGAACGCTCGCGAGAGAACCGAGGAGGTTCATTGGGTTTCAAGCGAACGTCAACTTAGTCTTTTCGTTGGAAGTGCGCGAGAAGCGGACGTTCGTCTTCAAGCGAACAAACGTGCAGAACAACTGTGCCGCGGCTTCGCTGCAAGCACGCAGTTTAAGTTTCAAAGTGCCAAGGTTTTAGGCAACGTGTCTTGTGACGACGGCCTATGCAACTTCAGTGGCGATGCTGTTTGTGAACTTCAAGAGCGACAAGTTTCAGTGAAAGAAACTTGCGGAAGTCGTCAATGAACATTAGAAATGTTGCGATAGCGCTGTCACTTCTTGGCCTGTTTCAAACGGCCACTGCTCAAACGAAAGTCAGTCATTCGTCTGTCGATGTGCGAACCGAAGTCGCTTCAGCACTGTATGCCGCCAGTGCAACAGCGGCTGCAGCAGAGCGGGCTTTGGACGACAAGTTTCGCGCGATGCGCAAAAAAATCGATGTGTTGGAGCTCGAGAAAAAATCAGACCGAATTGAGTTGGCACAACTCAAAGAAAGTTATGTCAGTGAATTGGCGCAACGCGACAAAGTTTATTCCCAAGAAATTGCTGTTTTCCGCAATGCTGTGGAAGATATTTCAACGACGCGTGAAGGTGCACAAGCGCTAGCGCGATTCAATGCCAATGACGAAATAGGCGCCTTATCGATTTGGGATCGACTAACAGATGCACGTGAAAGAGGGCGAAAGATCAGGCTGAACATCGAGACTGCCGCAGACCGAAGGCGTGTTGCCCAACTTGCGCTTCAGGCTCGCGATAGAGGACGCATTGAGGCAAAAGCGGTGATAGCGCGCTTTGAAGAGGTGGTTCGACTTGATCCCAGTGTGCAGAAAGACTGGTTGACTTTGACACGCTTGTACCGTTCTACAAGCAGTCTGGCGCAAGCACAAAGTGCTGCAGAGCGTGCATTACAAATTGATAGCAGTCCGAGCGAACGTGCCGCCGTCATGGATGAATTGGGCATTGCCTTGAACCTTCAAGGTGATTCGGAAGGTGCACTGACTCAATTTAAGAAAAGCTTAGAAATTAGGAAAAAATTAATTCGTGACTCAGCTGTTGCTGAGAGTGATGACTACGACTTCGAATTATGCGTTTCACTGTCTAAGGTTGGTGAGATGCTTGAGAAAAGAGGCGATCGCAAGGGAGCACTTGCCAGCTTTGAAATCTGCGAAGAAATCTACATGAAGAGAGTCGCTGAGAACAAGTTGCCCAAAGGTCAATTTATAAATCTCGCTATTTTCTTGAACAAAATTGGTGACATCTTTTATAGAGAAAAAAACGTCAAAGATGCTCTTGTTCGCTTTGAAGCCAGTTTGAAAATCAGACAAATTCTTGCCAATGATTTTCCTGATTCACAGCTTGTTTCAGGAGTGCTTGCGCATGGTTTTCTCCGAGTTGGTGCAATTCAATGTAGTCAGGGTGATTTTTCAAAGGGTCTCGCTAATCTAGAAGAAAGTTTGAAAATTTACAGACGACTTTTAAGTCAAGATCCTGATTCAATTGAGTTTGCATCATCGGCCGCTAATGTCTTATTGACAATTGCTGAGGCTCTCGTAGCGAAAGAAGATTTTTATAAGGCAAGAGAGCGGTTTGAAGAGGCTTTGCAGCTTCAAGTTCAATTGGCTGCCAAGGATCCTAAATCAATCAGTGCATCGCGATATGTGGCATATATTTCAAAAAAAATCGGCGATATTGATTTGCATAACAAAGATTTAACAGGCGCTCAGAAGAAATTTTCGCAAGCCCTCACCATTTACAAATCCTTACGTATAAAAGATCCAAACAGTTATTTGATAAAAAATGAATACATTGAGTTACTCAGAGAGCAGGCAGACCTTAGCTATAAATTGAACGACCTTGTAGGTTCGCTTTCGTATCATGAAGAGGTTTTGTCCCTGCGGCAAAGGGAGTTAAAGCAAGATCCGAGCAATGCAGAAGTACAAAACCTGATTGGTCTTCAGTTCAATGTGATGGGTGGAATTCAAACAGAACTCAACAACCTTCCTCTTGCAAAATCTAACTTGGAGGAGGCGCTTGCTATCCAACAACGATTGATGCGGAGCCCAGCCCCGTCTTCGTTTGTCAATTGGAATTTTGGTTTCAGTTATTACAACCTCGGTATGCTGATGCTCAAGCGTGGCGAACTTGAAGCAGCACAAGCTTACCTAGATAAATCTCTTGCAATTTGGCAGCCGATTGCTGATGAGAGCCCTACGAACGCCAATTTACAAGGAAGTTTTGCAGACGCAATTGAAGGTCAAGGCGATGTTTTTCTTGCAAAGGGCGATGTTGAAAATGCCAAAAAGAAATTTGAAGAGAGTTTTGAAATCTATCAACGTTTTAATTTGCAGTCTGCAATTTTAAGATCGCTCGATAGGTTAGCCAAAGTCCCTTCGTCCAAAGTCACTTGGACGCAAGTCTTGGTGCAGGCTGAAAAGATGAAGGCTCAAGGCACATTGGAGTTGCGCGATGCGGCCAATTTAGAAGATTGGCGTTTAAAAAGCAGCGCAGAAAAAAAGAAGTGAATGCAAACGCAGAAGGTACTCCGCAGAGGCATTCTTTTTCATTTAGCATAATAAGCATTGATCATGATTCAATGATGTGAAAGTCTTTTTATGAATGTTTTGAAAATAGTTCTTGTTGTGTTCTCGTTGTTTTTCGGTGGGCTCGTGCACGCCATTGATGATCGAGCAGATATCGATCCTGCAGGCGAAGTCCAGAAGGGCAGTCAATTCGCATGGAAATTCACGACAAGCCAATACAGAAACTCTGTCTCTGGCTTGGCGCATGACATCAACATTCGTGCCAATACCGACAAAAATACCTACTGGTTTGGAACTTACAAAGACAAAGAAGGGTTTGAGCAGTCAAGGGTAGGCGCAGAAGACAATTATGAATTTAGCCACGGAAGAATCATTTCATCTTTGCAAATCGCTACACATGGTTTTGTCGGCGGCAGCGTGACATGGGACGCAAGGGTCAAAGATGAGGAAGGTCTCAAACCGATGCTCGGATTGGGGCGAACCAACATGAAGCCCTACTACAACCTCAACTTTGATCCGAACGATTCAATTCTTTGGGGCATGAGTTACAAAGAAAAAGCAATTGGTCAATTCAATTTTTACCAGGTCTTTGACGATCGTTTAGGCACTGGTCAGCGCTTGACCCACCTTGTTTGGCGCAAGTCTGTGGCACAAGGTCGTCGACTCACGATTGATTTGTTTTCCAAGCGTGGGTCGAGTGAAAAAGGACTGCCTGCTTTGAGTGGAGGAGGCGTCTCTACGACCATTGACATCGATGATTACTTCATTCGGTTAGCGCATGAAACCAAGGCCAATTTCAGCGAAGAAAGTATGTCCAGAATTTCTGTCGGTTTTCGTTTTTGATCAAGAGAAGAGCGGGCTTTTATTTTTCTCAGCCCACAACATGTGAGGGCGGCTTGATCTTTGCTTCTTGACAGATTTTGAGCTGAAGTGCTTTCACTTTTCGAGGTGAGTCGAATACTCCCCCATCTAACCTGTGTGACATATTGCCACGCGGGTAGAAGGTGAGGTTTTCCAACTTCTGCAACTGAACCAACCAAGTCAGCTCCTCAAGGCTGCAGCTAAAGTCGAATTCATCGAACTGTAAAGACTGCACTGTCTGGAATTGACCGAGGACCATCAAGTCAAAGTCTTTTGTTCCATGCCAACTGCCCGAAGGGCCTTTGAGCCGAAGTTTCACGGCGGGTAAGCTGTTGATTGCCTCGATGAACGGCTTCGAAATCGTGACCAGCTGACCTTTGGCTTTGGGTTTCCCCAGCTCGTAAATGTCAAAAGCAAGGGTGATCGTGGGCAGACCATTGAGTGCTGTTACGTCAAGCATCGACATCGGAATGCCAACGACTTCCAGCGCTGGACAATTTTGCAAACCTTGAAGTGTGGTGAGCTTCGCGCATCCGCGCGCTTGAATTTCACGCACGGTGGCTGGCGGTGTGCCCAGATCCGTCAGTTCCGGACATGACTGAACCGAGATGATCTCGAGTGTGTTGCAAGCCTGCATGCCGTCCAACTGCGTCAGCCCCTGGCTCTCGTCGCAAACCAGCTTGACCAGATTCGCGGGCAGCAGGCCCAGTGAGGTCAGGTTGTGACAATCCTTGAGGACCAGCTGGCTCACAGGGCCGCGCCAGCCTTCGGGCAATGTCTTAACTGCACTGTTTGTCAGGTTGACGTTCTGAAGCTTTTGCAGCTGTCCCAGCGGCGTGGCGTCCTTCAATTGAGCGCAGTGTTGAAGGGTGATCGAGGTGAGCGCCGGCAGGGCACTCAGGTGACGCAGGTCCGACAAGCCGCTGTTGTCTGCGCTGAATTCGGTGAGGCTGGGGATATCGCGCAGACCGTCCAGGCTGCTGAGCGCGGTTGCATGGTCAACCGATAAGCTTTGCAAGTTGCCGCCGAGTTCGGGCAGGTGGGCGAGCGATAGGAGTGCGCGACAGCCATCCAATGAGTAGCGCGTCGAGCCGTCATATGACTTGATGGGCTTTAAAGGTAATTTGGCCAAGCCCTCGAGCGAGCGCAGGTTCGCACAGCGTTCTAAATCTAACGTCTCCAACGACTGGCACGATTGCAGAGGCAGTACCGAGGCCAAGCTCTCGCAATCACTCAAGTCCAATGACTCGAGCTTCTTCGCAGTCTTGAGAACCTCCAGTGAGGTGAGCTTCTTGCAGTCGTTCAGCTTGAGTGTCTTCAAGCTGGGGGCGCAGGCGTTCAGTCCACTCAGGTCGGTGAGTTCAGGGTTCTCGGACAAATCGAGGTGGGTGATTTTGGGCGAGTGCTTCAGCGCTGAGATGTCTTGCACCCGACTGCATGACAGGTCAACCTCAGTCAGTGCTGGTGCTTGCAGGCCGTTCAAGGAGGTTAAGGCAGCGGATGAGCCCCAACGTCGACCCGTGATTTTCAAATGGGTCAACTTGGGCATTGGCCCAAAGGCAGACAGATCGGGTGTGACTTCATCGCCGACGTGCAAGGTCAGGCTAGTCAAACTGGTGAATCCCTCAAGCGGGTAGCACTGCGGGAGCAAGGCCAGATTGAGCTCGGTGATTTGTCCGCGAAGCTCGGGAAAGGCACTGCCCGCAGGGGCGCGGGTCGTGAGGCTAAACAGCGCCATGTCCAGGTAGGGTTGCGCGGGGCCAGTGCCAGAGAAGCGCTTGCCCAACTCCAGTTTCCCCCCCTTCACGCTGACACCGGCCACGAGGGCGTGGAAGTCGTCAGGCTCGAGGGCGGCCGTCAGCTCAAGGCCCATGAGGATGTTGGGCATTTCGCGTGAGGACAGCAGTTTCCAGATGGCGCCCACATCGGACTTCAAGGCCTTGATGGGTTTTGCGCGTGGCAGCAGCTTGCGGTCATCGATCTCGATGGTTTTGGTGTCAATCCCCTGCGGGACGCTCTTGAGGGGCTGCAGTGCGCCGCATCCATTCAATACCAAGCTGCGCACCGGGGACTTCCAGGCGTCAGGCAGGCGAACCAGTTTTTTGCAATTCGTGATGCGCACCGAGCTGAGTTTCTCCAGCGTACCCAGGGCGGAGGCATCGATCAGCTCTGGGCATCGGGTGACTTCCAAAATCTCTAAGTTGACCAGGGCCGAGAGGTCGTTCAGGTGGGTGAGATTGACTTGGTCCATGCGCAGAATACGCAGTGAGCCAGCCGACGCCGCTAGGTCAGCGATGTCACTCAGGGCGACCGCGCGGTTCAGGCGAAGTTCTGTGACCTCCGGCGCCAGCGGGGGCATGTGTTTGAGGGAGGTGAGGGCCTTGAGGTCGTTGAAGATCAAGCTATCAGATACCGTGTCGGATTCGCGATTGAAGTCACTCAGCGCGGCGAGTGGCAGACCTTTGAAGCTGGTCAGGCCATCGCACCCAGACAACTCGATGGACTTGAGACCCGTGAGCTTTTTCAAATCCGTCAGATCGGTGACTTGGCCGACGCCACCCATGTCCAGATAGCGAAGGCGCGTCGCCTCACGCAATGACTTGAGGGAGTTGATGGCGCCGCAGTAGCCAACGTCCAGGTCCTCCAGCGAGCCGGCGCTTGGCTTGAGGCAGTCGATGGACGTCAGACGCTGGTTGCCGCGGATATCCACGCGCTTGAGTTTGCGACAGCCGGACAGGGCCTCGATATTGGCCAGATCCATGAAGGACGCTTCGAACACCTCGAGCAACGGAGCGTCTAAGCCGTTCAGGCTTGCCAACTTGGCACGCTCATCGCCGAACATCACCAGTCCCGTCGTGAGTGTCAGCGACGTGAGCTTGGACAGCGATCCCAGCCCGCTGAGATCTTCACCCTTGAAGGCGCCACTGAACGTGATCTTCAAGGACTTGAGTCCCGTGAATGCCGAGAGATCTGGCACGACCGGCACCCTGCATTCCAGCGTGGTGATGGCTTGGCACAGTTTGGCTTCTGGACTGCCTTTGGCGGCCAGTCCGAGTTGCTGCAGCAGCAGCGCATCAAGAATGGCCTGCGTCTTGTCTTTGGCGGTGAAGCGTTTGCCACGCACCAGCTTGCCTTCAGCGTCCACCGAAACTTCGGTCAATAGGCCTTCAAGTGGCGCGCCCAGTGCTTGCGCAAGCGCCAAACCTTGCAAGGCGGTGTTGGTGTCTTTTTCGAGGCACAGCTTGAAGATGCGGGAGGCTTCGCCCTTCAAGGGCTTCAGGCGCGTGGTGGGTTCGGTCATCGGAGGTCCTGTGTGTCGGGGGTTTTTTACGAGTAGGGGTCAGTCGGCTGGAAGTTGGATCACGCGTCCGAATTTGAGGTGGTCGTCCACATGGCCATCCGCCGTGATCACCCACAACATGGGGCATCGGGGGCGCACCGAAGGTGCACTGGCGTAGCCGTCGGTGAGGTAGATGCAGGCGTCGAACTTGCCGTTACGCGGATTGCTGACCCATTCCAACGCCGGATCAAAGCTCGTGCCGCCCCCGCCTTTTACAGCAGGGGTTGTTTTGCCCTTGTACGGGTAGGTGCCTTGGACAGCAGCGTCGCATTCGATCACCATGACTTCGGCATCGTTTTTCCAGATCCCGTGAATTTCGCGGAAGAAGACCTCAAGCACGTCCTCGCCGATGGACCCGGAAGTGTCAATCACCACGGCGAGGCGTTGCATGCGCCGAATTCGTATGCCTGGAAAAGTGCCAAAGCGCTTTGACATCCGCCGCTGGGTGGCGACGACCTCGGTGCGGTAGCCGCTGCTGGCAAACAGGCGCAGGGTGCGTTTCCAGTCGAGCTGTGGTTTGCGTCGCTGCGCGATAGCTTCGAGTTCGGTGCGGATTTCTGCGGGTAGCGTGCCCCAGCTCTTGGCACTCGCGCGATCGCGGGCACGCAGCAGGTGCCGCTCCAAATCTGACTCCATCGCGCGACGCAGGCCCTCGGTCAGCGAGGTGCCGCTACCCGAGCCCTCGGGGCCCGTTTCGCCAAAACCCTCACCGCCACCCGCAAACCAGAAGCTGTGGTCGCCCTGTTGCGGCTCACCCATCGCACGCTTCAAAGCGGCTTCACTTTGAGGTGATTCGGTGGACTTCCCGTCTTGCATGGCCTCGTTTAAGGATTTGAGCTTGTCGTAGTACCACTCCAGCGTTTGGTTGGCTTGCAGGTCCATGTCTGGGAAGGAGCGCAAGGTGACCGCCGTCTCGGGCAGTGGCCAAGGTGACACATGCTGGTTCACCACCAAGTCTGCGGCAATGTTGAATAACTTGGGGTCGCCCTTTTGGATGAGGGGGCGGTAGAGGTGTCGAAAAAGCAGGTGGAGGGCCTCATGCTTGATCACCGCCACACGCTCATCTTTCTTGAGCTCTTGAATGAAAAACTGGGGGTTGACAATCAGATGCAAACCGCTGGGTGTGAGTGAGACGGCGGCTGTATCAACCTTGTCGTCTACTCGGCGCACCACACCGCTGAGTAAATGTCCGTAGAAAGGCTCTTTCAGCAGGAGTGCGACGATGCTACGGCTGACCTCCTGAGCAACGTCGGGCAAGGGCTTGGCGGTCACTTTGCGTGCTGGCTTGGCAGACGCAGGCTGGTCCATCAGAGGCCTCCTAGAACCAGCTTGGCAAGTTTAGGTGAGCGCATCATGCCTGCCAGATCGCCGCCGGCCGAGACCAGATCACGGTGCAAGCTAAAGCGCAAGTCGTTCGGGATGTCGTCATGCATCAAGAATGCGGTGAGGTTGTCTGCATGCTTGGGCTTTTGCTGGTAGCGAGGATCGACCAACATGAGGTACAGGCGTGTGCAGATGGTGGCGATGCGGTCAACCCGCTTGGCTGACCCAGGACCTTTTGCGAGTTGCGCAATCCGCTTGGCAACCTGTTCAAAGTCTTTGGCGTCAAGGATGTCCTCAGGGTTGATCAACTGCTCGAGGTCGTCATTGACAAAGGCGAGGAATGACGTGGCCGTGATGCTGTCCAGTGAGCTCTCCGCCAACACGCTGACAAGTTCGATGTCTTTCTTGAGATCGGTTATCGCGCTAATTTGGTCAAAAAATTGAGCCAAGGTGCGGGGCGTGGTGCGTTTTCCGGTGATCACTTCTGGGTAAGTCAATACAAAGGCGATGCCCCGTTGATCGATACCGCTGGCGCTTGCCCAGCGGGTCCAAGCTTTCAAGTCGAACACCATGGTGAGGTGCAGCATGCGCGTCAGCATGGCGTCGTCCATGGTGCTCACCGAGTAGTCACCGCCCTCGGGGTTAGCGGTGCAGACAATCTGCCACTTGGGCGGAAGCTTCCAAGAGAACATCTCGAACTCTTGCAGCAGCTGCATGGTGCCCCGCAGAATGCGGTCGTCGGCGCGGTTCAGGTCGTCCAACAGCAGGATGCCCGGACCGGTATCGTCTTCCCGAGGAACCCACTCGGGTGCCATGTAGATCGTGGTCTCGTCGCCTTGCACGTCGGGATTGGGGTCGTTGCGCACCGGAAGTCCGTGCAAATCCCCCATTTCCTCGAACTGCGCGGGTGCGCAGTAACGGAACTTCCAGCCGTTGGCCGCGGCGAAGGCCTTGACGATGGCCGTCTTGCCAATGCCGTGTAGGCCCCAGATGCAAATGGGGGTGGGGCGCTTGCCTTGACCGTTGGGAGTCGCGCTAGCCGACTTCTCCTCGTTGGCCAGATTGGTACGAAAAATATGCTCTAGAACGCGCGTGATGGCTTCGCTGTCCAGTTGCGTGCCGTAAGTGGTGTAGGAGTCAGACATAAATTTTTACTTTCGCTCTAAAACTGGATGACCGCGGCTGATTGATTGCTCTCAAAATAATTATATTTATGAAATAATAATTTTGATTGGAATCAATAGTACGAAAAGGTCTAAATATGGCAAAACCATTAATCGTGGTGCTAGGTAGCGAAACTTTTAGTTTTGGACTGAGCGAAGTTGAGCGCGCCGATTTGTATGGCACACGTCAACGCTTGCCAACGGATGACAAAGGTCGAACTTGTACGCGAGCCGCCCTGACAGCAGATGGCAGCCTGTTGGTCGCCTCTGGGATGTCGGGCCAAGGTTATTTCAATGCGAAAGGCCACTATGTGCCCAGAGCACGTCTGGTTGGCATCGATGCGCAGGGCCTTGTTGTTGAAAACAAACCTTCTACGTTGGGGCTTCCTCAGGCGCTGACGGGCCCGGTGGAGCCCTCGACTTTGCTGGACTTGGAACTGTTGAGCGTTTACCTGCTCGCGCCGGAACAAACGGAGGGCTCGCTCTTAGAACGTTTGAAGGCTGGCGATATCTATGCTTGTGATTTCAACTATGCAGCCAGTTTAGAAGTGGAGCAGGCTTATCTCGTGGCCAATGACCAAGGCATATTTGCCTTGGTGGGCAAACCACTTGCCGTGGGCTGGGTTGAAGAGGGCGCGAGCTTTGCGCCACCTTTGGAAGAGGCTGAGGCCTCCGACGATCTCGATTTTGAAATGCTTTGAGGCACACCATGACCCATAACATCCATCTCGCCAATGCCAAGGGGCGTGACGCTTATGTCACTGTGGCAACTCTCAAAGCTAAGCCCGCCCCCAAATTGTCCATGCCAGACGATCCTGTCATTTTTCGTCGCTATCTCACCAGCACCGAGGCCGGGACACATGCCGCACTCACTGCTCAATTTGGTGAGACCTATGCCACCCAGTTGGTGGCAGGCGACCCAGAGGTCGATATGGAACAGGTCGGTCAATACATTGAACATTTGCAAAGGGTTTACCTAGACCCTGAGGGCCATGTGTTGACGGTTGAGCCCAACATGATCGAAGTGTTATCCAACCCCGATGGCTCAGAGCGTGAGAGGCGTACGCCGCAAGACATGGACGCCAATATCGCTCATGCACTGCCCGTTCGATGGACAGGTAAGCGCATCGATCTGTCAGAGGCTGTGCGCAAGTTCAGTTTCAAGCGACGCATGCAGTTGCGACACAGTGATGGCCTGACGTATGAGTTTCTTTTTGGCATGGCCAAAGAACTGGGGGACACCCGCAGTGTGATGTTGCTCGGTTCTGGCGAAAAGGGCACTGGGCCATTGGTGTTTCAGACCAATGGCAGACCTTATCGTGGGTTTTTGGAGGGACAAGTGCAAGGCACATCCTATCGGTTGACCTTGCTCTTGAGTGACATGGAATTGAAACGACCCACAGCCTCGGCGGGAGGTGCAGCATGAGCACGACACTCTTTACAGGCGGTCAAACATTTGGCTCTGGCCTGCGCGATGCGCGTTTGACTGACGCTGCAATGTTGGAGATGCTGCAGGTCTATAAGCGCCGTGTTGCGGGCAACTATCGCGCTTTACCGCCTGCGCGTCTGGGTGAGCTCAGTGCCGCAAAAATGTGGGTCTCTCGTAAGGTCGATGGAGAGACTTGGTTTTTGGTGCATCAGTCGGGCCATGTTTTTCTGGCCAGTCCAACGGGACGCGTTTTGGCCGGTGACTTACCCATCTTGAAGCAAGCGGCCAAGCTTCCCGAGGCCAGCATTGTGGCGGGTGAGTTGTATGCCATCACGGCTGAAAGACGTG
>JACCDK010560869.1_pt1 | contig 13831 bp, 10 predicted proteins | sample 7445871 | NCBI WGS metagenome assembly JACCDK01 (sample SAMN15323436, study PRJNA562643) | freshwater metagenome | isolation source: river surface water | place: USA:Blue River Watershed | collected 2017-08-15 | reverse complement strand
ATCAGGTTGGCCAGTGCCAACCCCAGGCCATGCGTGAGCAGACTGCCGGCGATGATGAGTGCGCATTGGGTGGCGGCGCGTTTCGGGGTTTCCGGTGCGGTGGCCAATGACCACAGCAAGAGTCCCTGCCACAAAAAACCGATGGCGGCCGTGCCCGACTGATGCCACGGGTAGATCACACCCAGCGTGGCGATGGCAAGCAGCAGCGCGCAGTCGGCCAGGGTCTTACCGAAGTCTTGCGATTTGGGGCCTACGCCTAAGGGGTCCAAGGGCTGCGCCTCGCGCCGGCGCGCGAATCGGTCGGTGGCCTTCCACAGCGCGGTGAATCCGAGTGCCATCGCGATGGCCAGCGGAACGCGTGCCGCCTCATCGATCAGTGTGAGTGGCAGTGGGGTGTGTTGAAGGGTTGACCAGGCATAGACCGGCAACATAAAGATCGCCAGCACAGCGGTCCACAGTGGCCCCTGGCCATTCCAGGCGATGCCGTTAAGTTGTGGCAACAGCAGGGCAGAGAAGTCACCGGAGAGCAATGCTTCGGCGGTAGAACGGGCCAGCGCGATGCCGATCAGGTCATCGCCACGCCAGGCGTCGCGATGAAAGAGTCCATGCAGCAGGTAGAGCAGTAACAACCCGAACAGGGCCCAGCGCGGCAGACGATTGGCCGCACTCGCGGCCAGTCCGGGCAGCGGCGCGGAGGTGGGCGAATTAAAAAAAGAAAAGGCAGCGTTTGGGCTGCCTTTGGGATGCTCTGGCATGGGGCCGAGTGAGCGTCAGCGTGGCACGAACTGCGCCTTACGCCTTTGCAGTGGCCTTGCCTGTTTTGGCGCCAAACTTCTGGCGGAACTTCTCCACGCGACCGGCCGTGTCCATCAGCTTTTGCTTGCCGGTGAAAAACGGATGGGACTCGGAGCTGGTATCGAGCTTGTAGAGCGGGTAATCCTTACCGTCGGTCCACTTGATGGTTTCTTTGGTCTGCACCGTGGAACGGGTAATGAATTTGAAGTCGTTGGACAGGTCCACGAACACGACTTCGCGGTAATCGGGATGAATGCCTTCTTTCATGAATTTTCCTTAAAAGTGCCGGTCGCCGGCGCCCCCATTGACCCACCCAAGGGCGACAATTCTGGGCGCTACGTGCCTAAACCTTTGAATTGTATCAGTTTTTCTTATCCGCCACGCTTCATCATGTCGAAGAATTCGCCGTTGTTCTTGGTCTGGCGCATCTTGTCCAACAGGAACTCCATGGCCTGGAGCTCGTCCATGTCGTGCAGCAGCTTGCGCAGGATCCAGATCTTTTGCAGGACATCGGGCTTGATCAGCAGTTCCTCGCGACGGGTGCCCGACGGATTGATGTTGATGGCCGGGTAGACCCGCTTTTCGGCCAGGCGGCGGGCCAGGTGGACTTCCATGTTGCCGGTGCCCTTGAATTCCTCATAGATCACCTCGTCCATGCGGCTGCCGGTGTCGATCAGCGCGGTGGCGATGATGGTGAGCGAGCCGCCTTCTTCAATATTTCGGGCGGCACCGAAAAAGCGTTTGGGCCGATGCAGGGCGTTGGCGTCCACACCACCGGTGAGCACCTTGCCCGAGGTCGGCACCACGGTGTTGTAGGCACGGGCCAGACGCGTGATGGAGTCGAGCAGAATCACCACGTCTTTTTTGTGTTCGACTAAGCGTTTGGCCTTTTCGATCACCATCTCGGCGACCTGCACGTGTCGGGTGGCCGGTTCGTCAAAGGTGGAGGCGACCACTTCGCCGCGCACACTGCGCTGCATCTCGGTCACTTCCTCGGGGCGCTCATCGATCAACAAGACAATCAGGGTGACCTCGGGATAGTTGGTGGTGATGGCATGGGCAATGTGCTGCATCATCACGGTCTTACCGCTTTTCGGCGAGGCCACCAGCAGACCCCGTTGGCCTTTACCGATCGGGGCAATCATGTCGATCACCCGGCCGGTGATGTTCTCTTCACCCTTCATCTCCCGTTCCAGCACGATGGGCTCATCGGGAAAAAGCGGGGTGAGGTTTTCAAAGAGGATCTTGTTTTTCGATGCCTCGGGGGGCTGGCCGTTGATCTTGTCGACCTTCACTAAGGCGAAATAACGCTCGCCTTCCTTGGGGGTGCGCACCTCGCCTTCGACCGAGTCGCCCGTGTGCAGGTTAAAGCGGCGGATCTGCGATGGGGAGAGATAAATGTCATCGGTGCTGGCCAGGTAGCTGGACTCCGGTGAGCGCAGAAACCCGAAGCCATCGGGCAGCACTTCCAGTACGCCATCGCCGAAAATCTGTTCACCGAGTTTGGCCTTCTTTTTCAGGACGGCAAACATGAGCTCCTGTTTGCGCAGTCGGCTGGCGTTATCAATTTCCAGGCTCATGGCCAGGTCCACCAACTGGGTGACGTGAAGTGCTTTAAGTTCTGAGAGATGCATAAGGAATAAAAAGAGAAGTGCGCGTGATGTGAAAGGGGCGGGTTGCGCTGATCCCGCCCCGGGGAAATGGCTCTGCGAAGTCCTTACAGGTTGCTGTCAATCCAGGCCGTGAGTTGGGACTTGGCGGCGGCACCGACTTTCTGGGAGACCACGGCACCGTTTTTAAACAGGATTAACGTGGGGATGCCGCGAATGCCATGCTTGGCGGGGACCGCAGCGTTCTCATCCACGTTTAATTTCGTGACCTTCAGCCGACCCTGGTATTCCGAGCCGATCTCTTCCACGATGGGCCCGATCATTTTGCAGGGGCCACACCACTCGGCCCAGAAGTCCACCAGAACGGGCAGGTCGGATTTCAAAACTTCGGCCTCAAACGAGGCGTCGCTCACGGCTAAAACAGATTGGCTCATAGTGTTGGAATAGTGAAGGTCTGACGGAATACGTCGAATGAGAAACGGCAGCGCCGCGGGATGGAAAGTGTTATGGATTTTTTGGGGCAGGATGATGATCGGAACTGCTGGTGGATCACCGGATGACCCTGCCGGTCTGTTTAATAAGACTCGATGAGCGAAAAAGATAGCATAAATCCTGTGATTCCCCAAGACTTTTCTGTCCCCATCGGCCAAAGCCTGGCGCAGGCCATGGCCAGTGCCATGGCGGCCTTGCCGGCAGATGTCACGCCGCGCGTGGTGGTGGATTCACCTCTGGCCGCGTGGAGTCTGCGCTCGGCGCTGGCCCAGACCGGTTGGCCGGGCCGATCCGCGGGTGCGCCGTTGCCGTGGTGTGGAACGTTGGATCAAGCCTTCGATGATGTCGTGACCACCGTGGTGACCCGGGCGGTGCGGCAGGGCACACCGATGGGCGAGATCACCCTGCCGCGGCCCATTGCGATGAGGCGTGTGCAGTTGGCCCAGGCCCTACTGGACTTCAAAGGCATTTCGCAGTCCTTGGGCGGATCGTCCAAGGCCGCCTTGGATCTGGCCGGTCAATGGGTGGACCTGTTTGAAGGATGGGAGTGGTGTTCACAACGCCCTGATCATCTGACCGCGGAGTGGCAGGCACCCCATCTGCAATCGGATCTGGCCACGTTGCGTGAACTGCAAGCGGCAAATGCCCAGCCCAACGATCGTGTGGCCTGGATGGTCCGTCATGCACCCCCGGCCGCCGATACGTCGGCGGGCGGCACCGTGGTGTGGTTTTGTTTGGCCCGGCAACCATCGCCGCAGGAGTGCGCCATGGCCGAAGTGATATGGACGGTCACACCGCGCGATATGAGCGTGTGGATGCATGCACCGGTCACGCTTCCTGTGATCGCGTCGGCACCGCGGACACGGTTGGCGGCTAAAACCCTTGAAGAGTCGGCCTGGATCGCCGTGCAGACCCTGTTGCAGTGGCGTGCGCAGGGCATGGATGACATTGGTGTCGTGGCCTTGGATCGCAAAATCGTGCGCCGAATGCGCTCGCTATTAGAGCGGGCAGGCGAACCGATCAGTGATCGTTCGGGCTGGGCCTTGGACACCACCGTGGCCGCCACGGCGGTATCGGGTTTAAACGATCTGCTCACGGGGCAAGGCACCACGCAGTCCATCCTGGAGTGGGTGCAGTCGCCCTTTGTGCGTCAAGGACTCTTCGCCCGATTTGGATTTGATGCCCAGGCGGTTGAGCGACTCGATCAGTCGCTGCGCGGCTTTGGTCGCATTGTCTCGGTCGATCTGGGCGCCTTGATGGATCAGGGCCTGCTGCCCATGACACGGGATCGACTGTCGGTGCGTGTATCGCGCGGGCGTGCATCGATGGCCACGTGGGTATCCTCGTTGATGTTGGCGCTGGATCATTGCGGCATGGATGTCACGCTCGCTGCTGACCACGCGGGCCAGGCGGTGCTGGCGGCATTGCAGCGGCTGCAGGCCGAGGCGGGCGCGGAGGCGGACTCATCGCACGGCTTATCGTCTTCTCTGTGGCAGGCGGTGTTGGCCGAAGAATTGAATCGCGCCCGTTTCGTGGAGCCGGTGCCGCAAGCCCACATTCGCGTGGTGTCACTGTCGTCACTCACGTGGCAATGCCCGAAGGCCGTCTTGATCGTGGGCGCGGACACCACACGTCTGCCGCAGCAGACGGTGCCCCAGTTTTTTGAACCACAACGCTATGCCGAGATGGGATTGCAAAACCCGCCGCAGCAAGTGGAACAGGAGCGCTTTGCGCAGTTTGCCGCCTTATGGGCGGCGCCGGTGCCCATGGCGATACTGGCCTGCAGTGAGAGGCCGGACAGTGAAGTGGAGTTTTCCAATTGGGTCGAGGTGCTCGCGCAGGACACGCCGATCGATGCCACCCGTGCGATCACCCCGATCCCCCTTCAGATGAACCTGCCGGGGGCGCAGGCCGATCGGCCCACCATCGATGCACCGAATGGGCTCTCGGCGTGGCCCCATGCCTTGCCTAGATCGCTCACGGTGTCTCAGATGCAAAGCCTGGCGAACTGCCCCTATCAGTTCGTGTTGCAGCAGGCGATGGGACTTGCGACGGTGGACGATCTCACCGAGCACACCGAACCGTCCGATCTGGGCAGCTTGATGCACCTAGTCGTGAAGGGGGCGCGTCAGCCCTTTGCGTCCGAAGAGCAGTGTGCCCAGTGGCTGACGCAAGAGATCGATCGAACCCTGGCCACGCCGTTTTTTGCGGACAACAGTGCGGATGCACCGTCGTTGCCGATGCCGCAGGAAGTCCGCAATGCCTTGCGCGCCGACGCATTGGCCCTGGTGCCGGAGTTGGCGAAGTGGTTGGCCTCGCGTCCGGCGGCCATCACCGAGCACTCGGTGGTGCGCCTACTGGAATCGATCGGCGTCGCGCTGCGTGGTCGGATTGATCGTTGGGAGCGCGGGCATGGCCCCGAGGGCGGCGATCTCGTGATTGATTTCAAAACCACCGATCCTGCCGTATTGCAAAAGCGTGTGGGCCCCGAGGGCAGTGATGTCCAGTTGCCACTTTATGCATGGTTACTGGCCGCTGACGCGGAGCACCCTCGGATTGGCGATGTGCGCTATGTGAGTCTGCGGCGCGAGACGGTGAAAGAGGTGGGGTTTCCATCCCAACCGATTTCGGAGTTGGTGGAAAACACCGTGGCGCAGTTAAGTGAGCGCTATGCCGCGTTAGCGCAGGGTGCGCCGATGGATCCGGCCGGCGTGCGCAAGGCGCCGGAGATCTGCGATCACTGCAGTGTCCGTGGGGTGTGTCGGCGTGACGAGGTGCCCCATGGCCGTTGAATCGTCCTTAGAAAACGCAGTGGCCTTGGACACCTCACGCAGTGTGGTGGTGGAGGCATGCGCGGGCAGTGGCAAGACCTGGTTGTTGTCCTCGCGCATCGCGCGTGCGTTGGTCGAAGGAGTCGCCCCAAAATCCATTCTGGCATTAACGTTTACCAATAAGGCCGCTGCCGAGATGCGCATCCGTGTGATCGATCATCTGCGGGAGATGGCCACCTTCAGTGAACAAGACCTGCGACAGAAATTCACGCAGTGGGGGATGAGCGGGGAAGGTCTGCAGCAGGCGATGGCGCGCGCACCCGATGCACTGCATCGATTCCTGATGGACCCGCACCCGCCCACGATTTCTACTTTTCATAGCTGGTATATCCGCTTGGCGGCTATGGCGCCGATTAAGGTCGCGGGCTGGGCCACCATGGCCTTATCGCAGCGCTCCTGGGATCTGATGCGTCAGGCCTGGCAGGTGTTTTATGCCAATGAGGTGGATCGGGTCCCGTATCAGGAGCTGGTGGTGCGCATGGGCAGCTTCAATGTGCGCAAGGCCATGGAGGATTGGGTCTTGGCACGGGTGGAGTGGCGCGCGTTTGCGGCCAGCATCGCCCATGGCCGTGCATCGGCAGAGCAGGTCCGTCAGGCCTTTGATCAGGTGGAGCAACAGAATGCGCAGGCGGTGGCGCAGTTTTACGCCGCGCACGCGGCGCGCGCCCAAGGTCTGGCGCAGGCCTACGCCCAGGTGGATAAGCGCGAAGATTTTCAGGCGTTGCTTGCCCGCTGGGACGCGAGCGACTGCGATGCGTTGTGCAAGGCGTTTCTGACGGTACTGAAGGGCGACGATCAATGGAAAACCGGAGCGCCGCGCCGCCTTCAGTTAAAAGGCGGCAATGACCGATTTGTGCGTAAGACCAAAGACATTCCGGTATGGGGCGATCAGGCCGACGCTCACACCCAGGATGTGCTGACCCTGGGCCATGAGTTCATGGCGTTGCTGGAGGCCTGCGATCAGCGGCGCGCACAGGTGCGTACCCAGGCCCTGTGGTTATGCAGTGATGCCTTGGCCCGTTGCTTTGACACGATCATGACCCGTCGGCATGAAACGGATTTTGCAGGACTGGAACTCAAGGCCTGGGATCTTTTGGGGGGCGAGTGCGCGCCGGCCTTTCATGCCCGACTCGACACGCAAATGTCCCATGTGCTGGTCGATGAATTTCAAGACACCAATCCCGTGCAGTGGATGATGTTGCGTGAGTGGCTGGCGCAGTATGGCCAAGACGATGCCGGCCTGAAGGCCAGTGCCCCCAAGGTATTCATCGTGGGCGATCCCAAGCAATCCATTTATCGATTTCGTCGCGCCGATCCCCAGGTCTTTCAAGTGGCATCCCAGTGGTTGGTGCGCCACTACGGCGCCGTTCGGCAGCAGGCCAACACCACGCGTCGATGCGGTGAACCGATCGTGACGTTTTTAAATCAGCTGATGCCGACCCTGGCCGGAGGCCATCGGTTCATGGCCCATGCCACGCTGGCCGATGATCATGGGGGCCGGGTGGCGCGACTGCCACTGGCCGCCGATCGTGAAACCGAGGGCGCTCAACTCGCCGATGCCCTGCATGCCCTGCGTGCCGAGCACCGCGAACTGGCCTGGTCCGATATGCGCATTCTGGTGCGCACCCGTACCCACATGCAGTCGTATGAAACGGCGCTCACCCAGGCGGGTATCCCCTTTGTCAGCGACCGCACGGGCGGATTGTTGTCGGCACCGGAAGTGCTGGATCTGATGGCCTTGCTGCGTTTTTTAGCCTACCCCTGGTCCGATCACGATCTTGCCCACACTCTGAAAAGCCCCATCTTGGGTCTCACCGATCTGCAGTTGGGCCAGGTGGCCGTGCAGGGCTGGCCTGATCGGGCGTTGGAGGCCACCGAGATGCCGTCACGATCCCCGCGCCCCCGATCCGCATCCTTATTCGATCGGCTCAGGCATTTGTCGCAACAGGAGGCCTGTGATCCCGAGATCCGCGCGGCGTCGACGTGTCTGGATCAATGGACGCGCTGGGCCACACAGCTTCCTGTCCATGATGTCCTGGATCGGATCATTCACGTTCAGGATGTAATGGATCGCATGGCGGCGCGTTTTGGTGGGGCGTGCGGGTTGCAATGCCTGGCCAATGTGGAGGCATTCGTAGCGCTTGCCTTGGAACTCGACACGGGCCGTCTTCCGAGCCTGCCGCGTTTTCTGCATGAATTAAATCGTTGGGCGCAGGCCAAGGAGTCCGACACGCCTTCGCCGGGGGTGATGCCCTCGGCCGATGCCGTGGTCGTGTCGACCCTGCATGCCGCCAAAGGGCTGGAGGCGAAGGTGGTGGTCCTGGCGGGACTCATGGATCGCGAGCCGGGGGATCAAGGCCTGCGTTGGTTAATCCACTGGAATGCGGCGCGTGATGGCATTGTGGATGTGGCCGCCTGGCAAAACGGAGATCCGTTCACCCCCACCGTGGAGGCGGCATTGCGTGATGATCGTCGCCAGGAGGAGGAAGAGGATTTCAATCTTTTATATGTGGGCATTACGCGCGCCAAACAGGTGCTGCTCTTTAGCGCGACTGGCGAAGACCGCAGCGATCGGGATGACCTGAAACCACGCGATCAGAAGTGGTTTGAAAAAATCAGCACCGCGTGTGACGAGTGGGTGCCACCCGCCCGGCACACCGCGGTTGCCGACTCGATCGCCGCGGGCCACGATCCCATGGTGGCGCCCGTGTGGCGCGGTCTGCGCTGGGATAAGCGGCCGATGGCGCCAGAGATGCGGGTGCCCACGGAGACCTTGGCCATGCGTCAAGGCAAGGCGCTGCATCGGCTGATGGAATTTGGTCCTCGGGCTGCATTGGCCATGGGTCAATCCGCACTGGCCCAGCGACTGCTGGCCGAATTTGCCTTACCCGCTTCTGCGCGCACCCAGGTCTGGCAGGCCGTGGCCACCATTGCCGCTTCACCCATGGCCGCCATCGTCTTTGATCCGAATCGCCTGGCGTATGCCGAGGCGGAGTGGCCGGTGGCGCTGACGCCGGGGGACACCATCATGCGCCCCGATCGCGTGGTGCGTATCGAGGAGCATCCCGAAACCTGGTGGATCATCGATTTCAAGTGGAACGTGTTGGATTCGGAATTGGCCGACTACGCGCAGCAGTTGGAGAGTTATCGACGCGAATTCCAGGCCATTCGCCCGCAGGCTGCCGTTGAGGCGAGAATCATCACCGCGCAGGCGCAGGTTTGGGCCTTATCGGAAGGGCGCTTGGTACACTTCGCCTAGGCGGGCCGCCCCGCATTGGGAGTCGGCATACCTGGTCAGGTCGGGAACGAAGCAGCCAAAGCTGAATTTCTCAAGTGCCGGGGGTCCGGCTCGCCGCTTATTTTGAATCCCATGACCGACGCCCTTTTTTCCGCCGACGAACTTCCCGCTGCCAACCCCATGGGGCAATCGTCGCCCGTGGTGTTGGCCCGCAAGTGGCGTCCGAAAAAGTTTGCCCAGGTGGTGGGGCAGTCGCATGTGGTCAACGCACTGTCGCACGCACTGGATGCCCAGCGCTTGCATCACGCCTACCTGCTGACCGGAACCCGAGGCACGGGCAAGACCACACTGGCCCGTATCATTGCAAAAGCATTGAACTGTGAGCAGGGAATCCGCAGTGAGCCGTGTGGCGTGTGCAGCGCCTGCACCCAGATCGATGGCGGCCGATTTGTCGATTACATCGAGATTGATGCGGCCTCGAATCGTGGGGTGGGAGAAATTCAGCAGCTCTTAGAGCAGGCCCAGTTCGCACCCACCGCAGGTCGCTTCAAGGTGTATGTGATTGACGAAGTCCACATGCTCTCCAAGCACGCGTTTAACGCGATGTTGAAAACCCTGGAAGAGCCGCCAGCCGATGTGAAATTCCTGTTGGCCACCACCGATCCGCAACAGATTCCGGTGACCGTGCTGTCGCGTTGCCTGCAGTTCAATTTAAAAAATGTGCCGCCCGACACCTTGCAGTCGCATCTCGCCTGGGTGTTGGAGCAAGAAGGCATCGGGGCCGATTTAGAGGCGCTGCATTGGATTGCGCTTGCCGCCTCGGGCAGTGTGCGTGATGGACTCTCGCTCACCGATCAGGCCATTGCCTACGGGGCCGGAAGCGTCACCGCCGAGGCCGTGCAGGCGATGTTGGGTTTGGTGCAACGGGAGCTGTTGGCGAAACTCCTCCACACCATTGCCGATCACGATCCGCAGGCGGCATTTGCGGCGCTCGAAGAACTGCTCACCGCGGGGGCATCGGCCGATGCCATGCTCGCCGATATGGCCAAGTGGTTTCATCAGGCGGCCACTCTGGCCACGTTGAAGATTGATGCGCACAACGATCCCACGGGCACCGTGGCCGTATTGGCGCAAAAGCTCTCGCCCGAGCTGTTGCAGTTGAACTATCAGATCACCGTGTTGGGCCGGCGCGATCTGCCGCTCGCCCCCGATGAGCGCACGGGGTTGGAGATGACCCTATTGCGGCTCTTGGCTTTTCAGCCCGAATCGGCGTCATTGCGTGCCCAGGCCCCGCGCACAGAAGCGCGTGCCCCGCGCGCAACTCCACCGGCGCCCGCGGCCGCGAGCGCCGCACCGGTCATGTCCGCACCGAAGTCGGTCTCGCTCACGCCCGCGCAATGGCCCACGGTGTCCCGAAGTCTGGCGGTGTCGGGTCTGGCCAAACAGTTTGTGCAGCAGGCGCAATTGATTGCCTGTGAAGACGCCGGGCGCACGGTGAACTGTAGGTTCCGTGTGACCATTCCTGCGCTCACCGAGACGGCGATCATTGCCAAGGCCCAGGATGCCCTGGCCACGTATTTCGGAAAACCGTGTCGCATTGAGACCGAGGTGGGCGAAGCGGCCACCATGACGGCCGCGGCCGAAGATGCCGATGCGGCTACGAAGGCCCAAGAGGAAGCGGAGCGGGTGATTCATTCCGATCCCATCGTGCAGTCGGTTCTGAAAGAGTTCAGTGGTGCAACGATTGTTCCGGGCAGTATCCGTCCGGTGAAGAAAGGAAGCAGCTCATGATGAAGGGTCAGATCGCCGGCTTGATGCGTCAGGCGCAGCAGATGCAGGAAAAAATGAAACAGGTGCAAGACAGCCTGGGCAATGAAATGGTGGAAGGTCAGGCCGGTGCCGGCTTGGTCAAGGTCACCATGACCTGTAAGAATCAGGTCAAGAGCATCACGATTGATTCTAGCCTGATGACCACCGATGCCGACGATCGCGAAACACTCCAGGATCTGTTGGTCTCCGCCTTAAACGATGCCGCGGCCAAGGCCGAGGCGGTGAGCCAACAGCGTTTATCCGCCGTGACGGCAGGCCTGCCCTTGCCGCCGGGAATGAAACTCTTTTAATTGACGTGCGGCCGTTAGCGTTTTTTGGCGTGATGCGGTGAAGACACACCCCTCGACTCCGCACGCGCTCGATGCACTCACCGAGGCCTTGCGCCGTCTGCCGGGGGTGGGCCCCAAAACCGCCCAGCGCATGGCCATGCATCTGCTCCAGCACGATCGTCCCGGTGCAGAGCAGCTCGGGCAGTCGCTTTTGCATGCGGTGGCGGCGATTCGGCACTGTGCCCAGTGCAACACCTTTACTGAAGAAGAGCTGTGCAGTGTCTGTGCCAGCGCCGGGCGGGATCGCTCACAACTCTGTGTGGTGGAGTCGCCCGCCGATCTCCTGGCCGTGGAGCAAAGCCATGCCTGGCGTGGCCTGTATTTTGTGTTGATGGGGCGACTCTCTCCTTTAGATGGCGTGGGGCCCAAGGACATCCATATGGATCGCCTGGTCGCGCGCGTGGCCCACCCCGATGTCAAAGAGGTGGTGATTGCCACCAACTTCACACCGGAAGGCGAGGCCACGGCGCACGCCATTGAAACCGTGTTGAAATCCAAAGGATTGGATGCGGAGAAAAAGATTGCCCGACTTGCCCGTGGAGTGCCGGTCGGCGGCGAACTCGAGTACATCGATCTGGGCACCATCGCCCAAGCCGTGCGGGATCGGCGGCGCATTTAAAAAGGATGTGAGATGACCACTGCACTCTGGTGTTTATTGATCGCGGGTCTGTTGCCGATCGTATGCGCGGGGATTTCCAAATGGGGGGCATCGGATTTTGACAATGCCAACCCGCGCGATTGGCTTGCGCGCCAAGAAGGCCATCGCAAGCGCGCACATGCGGCGCAATCGAACAGTTGGGAGGCCTTTGCATTATTCAGCACCGCCGTACTCGTGGCCTTGCATCAGAAGGCTGATCCCGAACAACTGGATCGACTGGCGGTCTTCTTTATCGTGAGTCGTGTGCTGTATATCGTGTTTTATCTTGTGGATCGCTCCACGTTACGCAGTCTGGCCTGGTTGGCCGGGCTGATCACGACGTTCACGATTTTCGCTTCCGGCGCTTAACCCGTATAATTGCCAAAATTCCGGGAGTAAATTTCTTGTTTCGCCAGTCTTCATCCGTGGCGAAGGCGTTGCTCGCGCTCGCCGACGGCACGGTGTTCCAAGGGCAGTCCATCGGTGCCAACGGTTTGTCGGTAGGGGAGGTTGTTTTCAACACCGCCATGACCGGTTACCAGGAAATCCTGACCGATCCCAGCTACAGCCGACAGATCGTGACGTTGACCTATCCCCATATTGGCAATGTCGGTATCAACCGGGAAGATGCGGAATCCTCCAACACCCATGCGGCCGGTCTCGTGATCCGCGATCTCTCGCAGGTCGTGTCCAACTTCCGATCCGAACAATCGCTGACGGATTCCTTGCGTGCGGCCAATGTGGTGGGCATTGCCGGCATTGACACCCGCAAGCTCACGCGACTGCTGCGGGAAAAGGGCGCACAAAACGGCGCGCTCTTGGCGCTGGCACCGGGTGAGGCCATCACCTCGGCGCACATGGACCGGGCCGTGGCCGAAGCGAAAAAATTTCCTGGCCTGGTGGGCATGGACCTGGCCAAGGTGGTCTCCACCGCCAAACCCTACACCTGGACCGAGGGCAGTTGGGTACTCGGCCAAGGCCACGCGCCGGTGACCAAGACACGCTTTCATGTGGTCGCGCTCGACTTTGGCGTGAAGTTAAATATTCTGCGCATGCTCGCGGATCGTGGCTGTAAGGTCACCGTCATGCCGGCCCAGACATCCTTTGCCGAGATCGCGGCACTCCAGCCGGATGGAGTGTTTCTGTCCAACGGCCCTGGGGATCCGGAACCCTGTGATTACGCGATTGCCGCCGCCAAAGCGGCCATGGAGCAACGGCTGCCGGTCTTCGGGATCTGCTTAGGCCATCAGATCATGGCCTTGGCCTCGGGTGCCAAAACACTAAAAATGAAATTTGGCCATCACGGCGCCAACCATCCGGTGCAGGATCTGGATTCCAAACGGGTGTTCATCACCTCGCAGAACCACGGGTTTGCCGTGGATGCCAAGACCCTGCCATCGCATTTGCGGGTGACCCATGTCTCGTTGTTTGACCAGTCGATCCAGGGATTGGCGCGCACCGATGTGCCCGCATTTTGTTTTCAAGGCCACCCCGAGGCCAGTCCCGGACCGCACGACATTGGCCCGCTCTTTGACCACTTCATCACGCTGATGAACCGTCACCGCGGAGGTGCAAATGCCTAAGCGCACGGACCTCCACACCATTTTGATCATTGGCGCGGGCCCGATCGTGATCGGTCAGGCCTGTGAGTTCGATTACTCCGGTGCCCAGGCCTGTAAGGCCCTAAAGGAAGAAGGCTACAAGGTCATTCTGGTCAACAGCAATCCGGCCACCATCATGACCGACCCGGAAACGGCCGATGTCACCTACATCGAGCCCATCACCTGGCAGACGGTGGCCAAGATCATTGAAAAAGAGAAACCGGATGCCGTGCTGCCCACCATGGGCGGACAAACGGCACTGAACTGCGCGCTGGATCTTCACCGCGAAGGCGTGTTGGATAAGTTCAAGGTGGAACTGATTGGCGCCAAGGAAGAGGCGATTGAAAAAGCCGAAGATCGGCTGAAGTTCAAAGATGCCATGACCAAGATCGGCCTGGATTCCGCCAAGTCGGGCATTGCCCATTCGCTGGACGAAGCCTGGGCCGTTCAAAAACAAATCGGTGCCGT
>JACCDK011891920.1_pt1 | contig 13833 bp, 14 predicted proteins | sample 7445871 | NCBI WGS metagenome assembly JACCDK01 (sample SAMN15323436, study PRJNA562643) | freshwater metagenome | isolation source: river surface water | place: USA:Blue River Watershed | collected 2017-08-15 | reverse complement strand
ATTGCTTCTTCCCAAGAATATTTTGCTTTGTTCTGATTTTCTATCATACATTTTTATCTATGTTTTTAATAAATTTTGCTGGGTTTCCTGCTACTATTGTATATGGTTCAACATTTTTAGTGACAACACTTCGTGCACCTATTATAGAACCTTTGCCAATAGTAACTCCTTTTAAAATAACTACATCAAATCCAATCCAAACTTTATCAGCTATAGTAATAGGAGCAGATTTGACTCCATTCCAATCGATATTTTTATAACAGTTACTTTTCCCATAATCATATAAAAAAGTGCGAACAACTTTAGATCTGTCTTTCCAATTAATTGAATGAGAATCATGATCATATATAGTAACATTCCAAGCTATAGTTACATCATTTCCAATTTCCACTTTGCTTCTAGATATGATATTAGAACCAGATCCAATATAACAACGATCACCAATAACAACTTCACCAGTTTTATCTTCGAATACTATTTTAGCATTCAACATACATTCTTTACCAATTGATAAATAAGTTCTATTTTCTTTTTTTGACAACCAAATTATATTAAACCCCCTCAATAAGCGAGTACTGTTATCAATTATTGAGTTTTTTCTAATTTTGTTTTTCTTTATAGTAGAAATAAATTGTAACAAATAAAATTTTATCATATTTTTTCAAATTTCATAATTATCACTTTATAATCATTGGCTGGGATTTGATTTATGTCACAATTATTTACAAATCTATCTAAGGAATAATTAATAGATTGTCCTGACCACATATCGATTAAGGATTCTCTTAATTTGAATGTAGAAAACAATTGCTCGATTTTCTCTAAAGTCAAATAATAGCCGTTATTAAAACATAGGATATTATGACCTAAGCACATGCTAATATATAGTGTTGATCCATCTTTCATTACTCTTGTTAATTCTTGTATAAAATTTTCAATAGCATTGGGGTCTACCTTATCTCCATATCTTCCAAGACCTAACAAAGGAATAGAAACAGTAGAAGTAAAAATATCGAAAGTATTGTTTTCAAACGGCAAAACATCTGAAACATCATGTAAAATGTAATTTGTATTAGACAAGCTATCTGAAGGGTTTGCCAATACCAGACTATTTACATGATGACTTGCTGATAATGTTGAAGTAAACATTTTAGGGCTCCCAACATCTAATATTGAAAATTGTTTATTACCTAATTTTTTTAAGTCATTGTTTACAAAAAAGGAAAACGCTTCATAATGTGAAAAAAATTCAGTTGGGTCACCGCTACAGTTACCAACTAATTTGAATTTTATGGGAAATAATATTGAGCTGTTTTTTACATTCCTTATGAATTTATTGATTTCAAAATATTGCTTTAATATGAAGAATTTGTTACGTATTTTAATGAACAAAGGTGGAATAAATTGTTTAAAATTCATATTATAAATTTTTTAATTCAACATTAATTATCTTGCAAATTTCATTTACATCATTTTCAGTTAAATCATAATAAGTTGGAAGATTTAATCCAATAATGGACTTTTTATATGTGATCTGATTTTCATTATATTTATCATACATTGGCATTGAAGATACGGGATAAAAATATGGTCTTGAATCAACACCTTTGTTTTTTAATGCTTTCATAAAAGATTCTCTTATCTCAAAATCAAAAGAATCAATTTCTAGACAAACAAGCCAATGTACAGATTCAGCCCATGTTGAAATTTGATTTAATCGTATATTTTCATTAGTAATTAAATATTTTTTATACCAATTAAAAACATTAATTCTATTAGTAATAATATCATTAATTCTTTTTAACTGTGCAAGACCTAGTGCAGCTTGAAGGTTTGTCATTCTATAATTATATCCAACCTCTGTATGCCAATATCTTTTAGTTTTCGACATAGCATGATCACGAAGATATTTTGCTTTTTCGTATAAATCAAAATTGTTAGTTGTTAAAGCGCCGCCTTCTCCTGTAGTAATTATTTTATTCCCATAAAAACTAAATACTCCACAATCAGATAAACCACCAACAACTTTGTTTTTATATTTTGCACCATGAGCTTCCGCCGCATCTTCTATTACAAATAAATTATATTTTTTAGCGATTGTATTAATTTCATCCATATTTGCTGGATGACCATATAAATGTACAGGAATAATTGCTTTAGTTTTTTCAGTGATTGCAGCTTCAATTTTAGAAGGGTTAATACATAAGTTTTCAGGATCTATATCAACCATGACTGGTTTCGCACCAATATATGCAACTGCATTTGCAGTTGCAATAAATGTAAGATCTGGTATGATTACTTCATCATCTTTTTTTATTCCTATTGCTTCTAAGGCTAAATGAAGTCCAGTCGTTCCATTGTTTGTTAAAACAGCATATTTAACTCCACAAAATTTAGCAAATTCTTTTTCAAATTCTTCAATATAATAACCTAAAGATGATACCCAGCCACTAGTGATAGCATCGTTTACATATTTAATTTCAAGTTCTGTTATTGTAGGTTGTGAAATGGGATAAAATTTATTCATTTTTGTAAAATTTGCAAATTGATTGATTGATATTAAAAGTATTTAAATACATGAAGAGTAATAGCCCTATATATGGTTCCTTCAATGAAATTTGAGTATATGAAGCAACCAAAATAAAAATTAAAAAAATTATATCCCTAGTTTGAATTATGAAATTTTTTATTATTTTAAAAAACAAAATAAAGTAGAGCAACGCTGAAAAAATTCCATAACCAACAGCAATATCAAACCAAATATTATGTAAATGTGATTCCCATAATGTATATTTTTCTATATAAATAGGTCCATTACCAATAATGGGGTGTTTTATAAAAAGTTGTTTTGCAATATTGGTTAAATTAACTCTATCATCTACATATTCAAAACGAGATGAAAACATTTCGTAACCCTCAAGTTCACTAAAATTAATTTGTAAAAAGAAATAAATCAACAATATTAAAAATACAAAAATTAAAAAGTACCTATACTTTTTATTAAACCTAGCTAGGATAATTTGAGCTAATAATAAAACACCAAATAAACTTAATCTACTTGTGGTTAAAATTGCAACAATTGTAATTAAAGTAAGTAAAAGTAATGAGGGATTAAAGTTTTTATAAAATATGAAACAAATAATAACAGAATAAATGGCAAATGAATTACCAAAAAAACCTAGATTTCCTGCCCAATCTCTTTCAGTCACAAAAAATGAAAAAATTCCTTTTGAAAAAACATCTAATCTAAAATTTAAAACGACTAAAATGATTAATATTAAGTATGATATAAGTATCCCTTTAAAAAAATGAAGAAAATCTTCTTTTGAATATTTAATTAAAACTACTGAATATAAAAATATTGTATTAATGAGATTCGAAAATCGAAAATCTTGTAATGAATTTGAAGTAAAGGAATTAAAAAGTACACTATAAATGCAAACTATTATAAATAGGAAGTAAATAATTAAATTGCTTCTTTCTAGTTTATTTTTATATAAAAAAAGAATTAATATTGAAATATGAGATAAATAAAAGCCATTAAATAAAACAAAAGGTAAACCAGAAAAGAAACCCAATGTATTTAATATTAATGCATTAATTTCAAAATTGGAATAAAAAATAGCTTTTGTATTACTTGCTAATGCTTTCATATTCAATTCTTTCAAATACATCCAAATAACCGCCTTTTGTTGCATTATAAATTTTAATGCCTTTTTTATTCGCTGCTTTATTTAACTGACGATAATTTTGCCATAACTTATGACAAGTTACCATTATGTCATCATATGGATACATATTAGAAATGGCAGTTTTATATGTAGATTCCTTATTAGGAATAGTAGCACCTTGATAAAAATGTTTATCTGGGCCTTGATTAGCTAAATAATCGTGATCAAAACCAAGTAAATAAATTGGATTGCAGCCCATATATATTGCTTGAGCTAATGCAAAGGAACTAACTGATTGAAAAGATTGTACAACCGAAGTCAAATCGATATTTTCATCTGGACTTCCAGAACTTGCAATATAAAATGTATTATCTTTTGGCAATAAATTATTTTTCAAATTTGAACTATAGCCTCTAAATAAAGGAATAAAAAAAATACTTTCTTTAACTTTTTCATTTAATTTTTTAAAAAAAATCAATGAGTCTTTTGAATTGTCGAAAAATGATTTATCTAATATTGAATAATAAGTGGGCTGCCAAGTATCAATTACTTTGTGTTTAAAAAATCCTGAAACAACAAAAGTAATGTCATCTTTAAGTATTTCAATGTTTTGATCTGCCAAAGATGGACCATTTACAATTACAAATGCTCTTTTATTATTATGTTTATTTTTAAAAATTGCATTTCGTTTTAATATTTCTTTTGTTTCCTTATTAATATAATTTTTTACTCTTATTTTATACGCATAATTTTCTAAATATTTTGAAAATTGTAACAAATAAAATGAAAATTTATTTACTAATTGTTTGATAAGTAATTTGTCCATATCTGACAAATATTGAAATTTTATTTTTTAAATACTGTTTTTAAATCTTTTAAATCAAAATATTTAAGATAAAAAACTACTCTAAGGTAGATAATTACCCAAAGTGACTTAATTATTATTTCAATAAAAATTGAATTATTTGTTAGAAAGTTACTTGTTAAAAAAAATATTAATGACAATAAGAAAATAGAAAATAATTTTAAATGATCATAGCGCAATTTTAAAAAATTATTAACTACTAAAAATGCACACATATTCATAATGATGTTTCCAGCTAATACGGAAAAAATTGCTCCATTAATCCCTAATTTTGGTATTAATGTCATACAAAAGAAAATTGAAATTATACCTGAAATCAATACAATAAATGGGAGATACTTGGTTTTATTTGCTTGAAATATAGGATTTATAAATAATATCCAGTAAGTATTAGTAATTACAAAAATATATATTAACAAGGGAATATATATTGTAGCATGATCATATTTCTTGTCGATTAATAATTCTAAAATATATTTGTGATAAACACTAATACAAAGTGCAATAAATGATGCAATTTGAAATAGATATTTTGAGAATGTTCTAAATTTTTCGGAATTTTCATCCACTTTCGATTCTTCAAAATAAATTGGCACCCAAGCCATATTAATGGCACTATTGATTAAAATAATTATAGAAGAGAACTGATAAGCCAGATTATATATTCCTAAATCTTTTAAACTAAGATATCTTTCTACGAAATATTTTGATGATTGATCTATAATCATTCCAAGAATTGTATATAACATTATTGGAATTCCAAATAATAATAGTTTAATTGAATATTTTACATTAAAAAATTTATTGGACAACTTGATAGTAGTAAATACATAATATATAGCCAAAATTAAATTTGAATAAATTTGAGATTTTAGAACCCCAATTATCCCTAATTTAAATATAGATAAATTTGCAATTGTAAGTAGAGTATTTAAGATAAAATAAGCACTTGTTAATATTCTATATTTTAATGCTTCTCCGTTTACTAATAAATAACTAAGTTGAGAAATAGAAAAAATATTAAAATAAGAAATGAAAATGCTATATTTTAATAAGGGTTCATATTTAACATTTTTGAATACACTATCTAAAAAAAAGCCATTTGTAAAAATAATTAAGCTTGTGATGACAGTAGCTAAAATTATATTTGTGAAAAAAGAAGTATTTAGTAAAGAAAGTTTATCATTCGGATCATCAATTTCAAAATAAATTCGACTAAATGCTCCATTTAGTCCAAACGTAAAAAATGCAGTAAAAAATGTTATTGAAATAGTTACACTTGCAATAATCCCATATTCTTCGACACTTAGGTATTTTGTGAATAATGGAATAAGAATAAAATTTATTCCATTTACCAAAAAACTAAAAATTGAAAATATTATTGAATTTTTTACAACTTTACTTGTTTTCAAAATTATTTTCTTTGTTTTTCATAATACTCATCAATGTCTCACAAAAAATTAAATCATTAGGTTCATCAATGTCTAATGATGAAATTTCATCCATTACATATTTTTTTATTTTGTCAAAATTAAGAATACCTTTCTCTCTTAATGATTTTATATTAATTACATAAATCGCTCCATTATACTCATATGTAATTGGACAATCTTGCCTTCTTGTATATGAACTATTAATTGACTTCGTAAGCATTCCATCATCATTGTCTTCAAATAAATTAAAATAAGGATTTGCTTTTGATATCTTAACACTAACCATCATATCAATACTATTCTTTTGATTTTCTAAATACAAATTAATAGCATCTACAATATGATTGAATTTTCTCAACGGAGAAGTAGGCTGTAATAACACTACAAAATCAAAATATACTCCATTATTTTGATACCAATCAAGCGCATGTAAAATTACACTCTCACTAGAAGCTGTGTCATTTGATAAATGATCAGGACGTAAAAATGGCACTTTTAAACCAAATTGTTCAACAACTTTTTTAATGTTGATTGAGTCTGTTGAAACACATATTTCACAATCATATAATTTTGAAAGATGTAAACATTCTTCAATTGTATATCCAATTAATGGCTTAGACAATAAAGTGATAATATTTTTATTGGGTATCCCTTTTGAACCCCCTCTAGCAGGAATTAAAAACAGAATTCTCATAATTTTAAAAATCTAATATCTTGTTGTGCTTTTTCGTAATCTTCATGTCTACCAATATCTAACCAATAATCTAATATTTGAAAACTAACAACTTTTTTACCTTCGCTTATTAATTTCTCAATTAAATCGGTTGTGTCATATTTTTCGCCCGCAGGAATATATTTTAAAAAGTCTTTCTTGAATATATATATTCCGGCGTTAGATTGATATGTATAATTAGGTTTTTCTTTCAATGCTGTGACCACATGATTAATTGTCTCTATAACAGCATATGGTACATTTACACTATAACCAATAGTAGCAATTACCATATCAGCATTACTTCTTTTATAGAAATCATAAAGTTCTTCAAAACTCAAATTTGTTAAAATATCAGAATTCATGACTAAAAGATCCTGATGTGTATATTCTTTTTTCAAACAAATACTTCCTAATGTTCCAAGTGGCATATCTTCTTCTACATAATCAATTTTTAACCCCTTGTAATAATCTAGACCAAAATAATTTTTGATATTTTCTTTCAAATAATTTACTGAAATTGTTACATTATCAATTCCGAATTGGAGCAGTCTAGAAATATTATGATCTAATATAGGTTTGCCATTTAGAGGCAACATTGGTTTGGGAGTGTTTATTGTTAATGGTCTTAATCTCTCCCCTTTCCCGCCAGCCATAAAAACAACATCTAATGGCAAAATTGTTTTTACAATATTTAAATTTAAATATCCTTTTAAAATATTTTCATCGTCAACAATAGGGATTAAAAATATTTTTTCTTCTGCGTATTTTTTTAATTGTTTATGGTCTATATGATTTTCATAAATTTTCTTACAATTTTTATTTAATCCAACTGAAATATTTTCTTCTAAATTTGAGCCTGCAATAATAACTCTCCTTATATCCCCATCAGTAATTGTACCTAAAAGTTTATGATTTTCATCAATTACAAACAAAGTTAACTCATTAGAAAGTTTATTTAATTTTTCTAACGCATCTTTTAAAGTACACCCATCATCAAGTGTATACTTATGTAAACTTTCAATATTAATATTCTTCATTTGTAATTATTTTAAATCGAAGAATGTTTTTTGGGTAAGGCCTTCAAGTGAAATATTTGTGATGATGTCTTTTACAATTTCTGATGCACCACCAGTCCCATATGGGTTCACAACATTTTTTAAATTATCTTGAAATTTTTCATCAAAAGCAGCATTGTATGCAGAAAGAATCGATTCCTTATTAGGTGCACAATCAATTATACTTTCTGCTTTGATTCGGCCCATTTGTCTTCTACCTATATTAATTGTAGGGATTTTAAACGTTGGGGCTTCTCCTAAACCACTAGATGAATTACCCATAACTATATCAAATTCATTTAAACAAGAGTAATATAGTTTTTGACCTAAACTATAAGAATAAAAACAATTTTCTCTACTCTTAACAAAATTTATGATGATTTCATTAAATTTTTTTCCTAATGAATCCGCATTTGCAAGTGTAAATAATATTGAAGTGTCCTTTTCAAATGTTTCTAATGCTTTTAAAAGTTCGTTTAAATGAGATATAGTTTGATCTGCTTCTAAAGTTTCTGGATGAAATGTTACTAAGATGTTTTTATTCGCAAATTTGTAATTTGTTTTTTTTGTTATCTCTTCTTTATTTGCCAAGGTAATTGAAAGTATATTATCAACTCCAAATCCTCCAACTAAAAAAACTCTTTCTGGTACCTCACCTAATTGTATTACTCTTTTTTTATACTCTTCCATTGCAACAAAGTGTAATGAAGATAGTTTTGTAATACAATGGCGAATAGAATCATCAATTGCACCAATTGTAACTTCACCTCCACTATGGTGAGCAATTGGAATGCCTAAAATAAATGCTGGAATAATAGCTGCAAAAATTTCATATCTATCACCCACAACGAAAATAATATCAGGATTTAAATCTTGATAAGCTTCTGAAAATGAAATATTGGCTAATCCCATAGACTTGGAAATCGCTACTCCAGAATCAGATTCTAATAAAATTTCGATTTTTTTGTCAATTTTAAAATTCTCATTTTCGATTTCTTTGTAGGTGTTTCCAAAGGATTGCGATAAATGGCTACCAGTAACAATTAATTGCAATTCAACATTATCATCGTTTTTTAATAAATTCAAAAGTTTTTTTAATAACCCAAATTCAGCTCTTGAACCTGTTACTACACAAATTTTTCTTTTCATTTCTAGATAATGATTTGATCGTCTTTTTTAAAATGATGTTTTGAAATTTTGCCGATAACATTATCCCAATCCATTGGTGAAATGCCTGTACCAGGTCTTTTTACTGACAAGTTTGATTCTGAAAAAATTTCACCTTCTAGTATTTCTTTTTTGGCAACTATTGATTTTCGAACCAATTTCATATTCTTTAATTCACTTTCGCTAGGTTCTTTAAAGCCATTTCCTAATGCAAGTTCAATATTTCTAATGGCGCTTACCATACTTTTAAGTTCACCAGGTTCTAGACTTGCTTTATGATCAGGACCAGGTAATGTCTTATCTAGAGTAAAATGTTTCTCAATAACAAGTGCACCTAATGAAACAGCAGCAACTGGGACTTCAATTCCTATTGTATGATCAGAATAACCAATTTTAACTCCCAATGCTTCACCAATATGCAACATTGCTTTCAGGTTAACATCTAAAAAAGGAGTAGGATATTCAGTATTACAATGTAAAACAGTGATATTCTCTTTAGATAACCCTTCATTCTGTAAAATGATTAAAGCATCTTCAATTTCTTTCAAATTTGCCATACCTGTAGACAAAATTACTTCTTTTGCCACCTTAGCTACTTTTCTTAAATAAGGAAGGTTGGTCACTTCTCCAGAAGGAATTTTATATATTTCCATTCCTAAGTCAGCCAATATTGAAACACCTGCTACACTAAAAGCACTAGACATAAATTTTAAACCAAGTTGTTCGGTGTGTTCTTTTAACTCTTGCCAAACATGATTTGGTAAATGTATTTTTCTTGCTAACTCTAATTGATTCTTATAATTCTCAGTGTTGTTTTTCTGATAATCAACTAATTCAGATTTTTCAGACACTTCTTCTTCAATCACCGCAGTCTGGAATTTGATAGCATCAACACCACTATTTGCAGCTGCTTCGATTAATTGATGTGCTCTTTCCAAACTTGCATTATGATTTACGCCAGCTTCTGCTATAATAAATACTGATTTCATTATACTATTTACATTTTTATAATATTTTGACGAAGCAACATCGTTGTATTTGCATTAATATTCGTAGTTACAACAATACCTGCTGCTATTCTTGAATTTGCTCCAATTTCAACACCTGGTATACAAATAGATCCTGCACCCATCAATACATTTTCACCTAATGTGCATCTGCCTGTCAATGTAACGCATGGGCCAAGAAAACAATTTGGATTAATAACAACGTCATGTCCGATTATTGAATTATAATTTATTATAGCACCTTGACCAATATTTGCTTTGTCACCTATTACTACATTTGGAAATAAAACTAATCCATTAGATAATACTGCTGTAGGAGCTATAACAACAGTTGGATGAATGATGTTTGCTAGTTTAAAATTTAGTGCGAGAATTTCTTCATAAACTACTCTTCGTCTAATTTCAGTATTTAATAAAGGGCATATAGCATAAATATCTTCATTCATTTTCAAATCTAAGATTTGTTGTAATGAATATACTTTTAATTCACATACTAATTTTCCTATTAAATCTGGATTTGATTCCACAAAACCTAATACATCCCATTGAAATTCAACATTAATTTTATTAAAATCTTGAATGATTGAATTCAATATTTCTCTTCCTGCTTCTCCTGCACCGAAAATTATTAATTTTCTTTTCACCAAAATGTATTGAATTATTTTGTTAAATAAACGTGCTTTAAAATATCTACCAATCGTGAAGAATATCCCCACTCGTTATCATACCAACAAATTACTCTAATAAAAGTCTCATCTCTAACTTCAACCCATTTTAAATCAACAATACTTGAGTATTTATTATGTTTATAATCAGTTGACACTAAGGCTTCTTCTGTGATACCAAAATAAGGAAAATTAACATTATCGTTAATTAGTTTTAATACTTCTTCTTTATTTGTTTTATTTTTTACTATTATATTGGCAATGCCTGTAGACACTACATCTGTCGGTACTCTATATGACATTCCACTAATCTTTCCTTTAATTGTAGGAATTACTTTTTCTAATGCACCAATCAATGAAGTGTCTTTTGGGATTAAAGCATTTAATGAACTTCTACCCATTACTAACGAATTCCATGGCTTTTCAGGGAATGCACTTGTTTTTGATTTGCCATCTAAAATGTTTTGATAAAATAATACTGGATGTAACGTGTTTAAAAAACCACTTTCAATACCATACTTTTCATCGATCAATTTTAATACGGGTGCTAAACCAACCACATCGCAAATACTTGCAGAAATTACATTATGTGCTTTAGGGTCATAATTTTTATCATTACATCCGAAAACGAAAGTAAAATCAACATCATCTGGGCTATCTGAAAAGACAACCTTTTTAACAGATCCTTGAATACAATTTTTTGCATTTTTAACATCTTTCAATGATCCAGTACATCCAATAATGATATCAATATCATGTTCATGCCACGGGATCAAATCCATTTGATTTTTTGAATACGTTTTAATAAAATGATTATCAAAGTAAAATCCACCTTCACCTACTTTAACATCATTTTCTAAAATCCCATGCATTGAATCATATTTCAACATATACGTCAATGAATTTAAATCATCATTTATATCATTAACTACAACTAAGTCAAACATGTCTGGTTGTGATAAAATTATTCTCGAAATACATCTTCCAATTCTACCAAATCCAGTAAGCCCAATTTTGATTTTTTTCATATTCTTATTTTAATTTATTATTAATAATGTTTATTATCTGATTTATGCTAATTGCTTTTTCGATATCATTAGGGGTAAATTCGATATTGAATTCTGATTCAATTTTATCTATTAAAAAAATGTGGGTTAACGAGCCCCATTGTGCAATGTCATTCATTCCCATATTGATTTGGATATCATCAGGATTCATTTGAAAATTATCAGCAAATATTTTCTTTATTATATTTAAAATATCTATTTCCGTCATTTTTCTATTTATTATAATGTTGATTAACAAGTACTTTTAGACTGTGTCTTAATATTTTACCATTTGGTGCTTTAGGAATTTCAGATAAATTCAATTCTTCAATATTTAAGAATTTAGTTGGTAATTTAAACTTTACAACAAATTTTGATAAAGCTTGTATCCATTTATTAAAATTTTCTTTCTTGCCTTCTACTAATCGATACACTAAAATAATTTCATTGCCTAGTATCTTATGAGGTATCGAAGTTATTACTGCTTCAGCAACATTTTCAAGTGTTGAAATATGGTTTTCAATATCGGCTGGATATACATTTTCGCCTCCAACTAAAATCATATTATCAATTCTGTCTACAATAAATAAAAAATTATCCTTATTGAAATATCCAAGGTCTCCAGTTTTAAACCAGCCATCAACAAATTTCGAATCAGTTATTTCCTTTTTATTAATATAATGCTTAAAAACATTTATTCCTTTTATAAATATTTCACCTTCTTCATTTACAGTACATATAGAATTTTCACTATTAATTATTTTAATATCATTAATAAATAGCGGAACTCCAACACTTCCTAATGCAATTTGTGACATATTTAGCGGTGTACATGTAGCAAAACTTGTTGTCTCTGTTAAACCGTAATTAGTATACACAGGGGTATTAAAAATATTTTCAAACTGTAATTGTTTTTCCGATTCTAATTTAGCACCTCCACAGTATATTCCTTTTAATGTATTGTTACTCTTAACATAATTATTTTTTATAGATTGTCGTTCCAATAAAAAATTAATATGTGTAGGCATGCCTAATGTCCAAGTAATTTTATACTGCTGTATATAATTCCAAAAGTTAATCAATCCAAATTCAGCTCTCACTGGCGTAGTCGTAGCACCAACCCAAATTGCACCTAGTGTTGTTGAAATTTGACCACTATTATGAAATAATGGACATATAGTTAAAAATTTATCATTTTCATTAAAAGAAAATGAATTTGAAATTGCAAATGAATCTGCCAATAAATTTTTATGTGTTAAAACAACCCCTTTTGGTCTTCCAGTAGTGCCTGATGTATAGACTATCTCTGCTTCAGCATTTGGCAAAATGGCTTCAACAGGTTTTTTTGATTCAATTTTTTCTGTAAATTTTATTAATTCACTCAAGATATTTAATTCTATTACATTTATTTTATCTTTAATCTTTTGCGAAAATTCCTTACTTATATTTATACCATCAAACAACAAACAACTTTCAGAGTCTTCTAAAATATATTCCATTTCAAAAGTTGTACTATTCGGATTTAAAGGAACAAATACCCTCCCTGATGCAGTAATACATAAAAATAAAATTGCCAAAATCCCTGAGTTATGATACGCTACAGATATTTTTTCACCTGTTTTTATATCATTACTTTCAAGATATACTTGAAATTTATCTATAAGATCTAATAATTCAGAATATGTCAAAACTTCATTTTCATCAAAACTATTTTTGGTACTTAAAAATGTATTAGCACCAAACTTTTCGTTCGCGATAGAAATTAAATGATAAATGGAGTCAATTTGTGGAAACTGGGGCTTCATTTTATTTTGTTGGTTTTTGGATTAGCTCAATTTTATTGCCATCACAATCTTTAAAATATGCCATATATCCTCCCTTATTAGGTCCAGCAAAAATTTCGGTAGGAATATTTATAAATTCAATTTCAGATTTAAATTGATTATAGAAATTTGCAATATTATCTATGTTAAAACAAAAATGATTCATTGCATAACTATTAGAAAATATTTGTTCTTTATATTGATGATCTCCGGCGTATTCAATTAGCTCTAATGTAATATCATCATGATATATATAGGCAATTTTTAAAATCATACCTTTTATGCCAGTAACCTTTTCAGAAAAGACTTGTGCTCTATCTGAAACGTCTTTTATTTTAAACTCAAGAAAATTTGTATAGAAATCAAGTGCTTTTTCGATATTTTTT
>JACCDK011852148.1_pt1 | contig 13837 bp, 13 predicted proteins | sample 7445871 | NCBI WGS metagenome assembly JACCDK01 (sample SAMN15323436, study PRJNA562643) | freshwater metagenome | isolation source: river surface water | place: USA:Blue River Watershed | collected 2017-08-15 | reverse complement strand
GCAGGTGGTAACGATGATCCATGGGCAGCATCAGGATCATGGGGTTCACCTGTCGGTGCGAGCGATGAGCCACCTTTCTAAACAAAATATCAAATAAAAGAAGATTTATTCCAGAATCTAGAAGGAGAAGTAAGCAATGGGATCCAAAGAGAAAAAAGGAAAGGCTCCTCGCGGCAAAGCTGCAGCGCAGCTCAAGCCATTTAAGAAGAAGCCAAATCCACTCGATAAACTTGATTACATCGATTACAAAGATACAAACTTGCTCCGTCGTTTCATCTCTGATCGTGGCAAGATCCGCTCCCGCCGAATTACGGGAGTCTCCGTTCAACAGCACCGTGAGCTCGCGCGCGCAATCAAAAATGCACGCGAGATGGCGCTGCTTCCATACACATCGACGGCTCGCTAAGGGGGAGTGACGAAATGAAACTTATTCTCACTCAAGAAGTATCAGGACTTGGCCATGCTGGCGATGTTGTTACTGTCAAAGATGGCTTCGGACGAAATTTCCTTATCCCGCGTGGCAAGGCAATCGCCTGGTCGCTCGGTGGCGAGAAGCAGATCACCGCTATTCGCCGTGCGCGTAAGGCTCGCGAAATTCGCGATGTTGAACATGCACGCGAAATCAAGGCTGCCCTCGAAGGCGCTGGTATCAAGGTAGGAGCAAAAGTTGGCAGCGCTGGTCGCCTCTTTGGTTCTGTTACCGAAAAAGATATTGCGCTCGCCGTTAAAGCAGCGACAGGTGTAGAGCTTGATCGCCATCGCATCAAAACCAATGGCCACATTAAGAGCCTTGGTCGCCACGTAGTGAAGATCTCGCTCGCATCAAATGTTTCCGCAAATGTTGCAGTGGAGGTTGTACCTGCTTAAGTAATAACAATTCGATTGCGGCCCTCGTTTTTTCGGGGGCCGTTTTCATTTCCCCTGTCTTGGCGATGCTGGCCTTCTGCTCACACTGTTCATCAGGTGAGATGGTGAAGATTTATCTTTCTCCACAGCGCGAACCCGCCAAAGGCGCAGGTGGTAGCGGAATGGGAGCGGTTTCTCCCCAGGTCATCCACAGGGCTTCAACAGTGAAAAGGCGCTTACCCACAGCGCCACCAACACTCGAGCCCACACCAGAGAGCGGGAGTGTCACCGGCGACTTCTATAGTCACCTTTATATCGAGGAGTTCGGAGGTCGCAGATGTCAGTTGCAGAGCTTCCGCAACGTGGTGAAGGTTTTGAACGCGTTCCCCCTAATGACACCGTTGCAGAGCAAGGCGTTCTCGGTGGAATGTTGCTCAGCAAAGATGCCATTGCAGATGTTGTCGAAACTCTTCGCGGGAACGATTTCTATCGCCCTGCCCATCAAACAATTTTTGAAACAATTCTCGATCTCTATGGTCGTGGTGAGCCTGTTGATGCGGTCACCGTCTCTGCTGAGCTAACAAAAAATGGTGATCTCACTCGTGTAGGTGGTGCGCCTTATCTTCATACATTGATTGCCTCTGTTCCTACTGCTGCAAATGCTGGCTACTACGGAAAAATCGTTCGAGAGCGAGCGATTCTTCGTCGCCTTGTTGAAGCAGGAACGAAGATTGTGCAAATTGGATATGCCAGCGAAGGTGACGTTGATGACGCAGTCGATATCGCACAAGCCGAGGTCTATGCCGTCACTGAACGACGTGTGAGTGAGGATTATCAGCAACTCAATACTTTGCTTGCTGGAACGCTTGATGAGATCGAAGCTATTGGATCTCGCGGTGGCCAACTCACTGGAGTGCCCACCGGATTTAAGGATCTTGATGAGTTAACGAACGGACTCCATCCAGGAAATATGGTTGTCCTCGCTGCTCGTCCTGCAATTGGTAAATCAACCCTTGGTCTTGACTTAGCTCGCAATGCATCAATTAAGCATGGCCTTACCTCGGTGATCTTCTCCCTTGAAATGGGGCGAAATGAGATCACAATGAGGATGCTCTCTGCAGAGGCGCGAGTATCACTGCAGAATATGCGTTCTGGAACGATGAGCGAAGATGAATGGACTCGACTTGCTCGTCGAATGGGTGAGATCTCGAGCGCACCGCTTTTTATCGACGATTCACCTAACTTAAATATTATGGAGATTCGAGCCAAATCCCGTCGATTAAAGCAGCGCCATAATCTTAAATTGGTAATTATTGATTACTTACAGCTGATGTCGAGTGGAAAGCGAGTAGAGAATAGACAACAAGAGGTCTCCGAATTCTCTCGCCAATTAAAGCTCCTTGCGAAAGAGCTCGAATGTCCAGTAGTTGCAATTTCCCAGCTCAATCGTTCGCCAGAACAGCGCTCTGATAAGCGACCAATGCTCTCAGACCTTCGCGAATCAGGTTCTATTGAGCAAGATGCCGATATGGTGATTTTGCTTCATCGCGAAGATGTCTACGAGCGAGATTCTCCTCGTCAAGGCGAAGCAGATTTGATTGTGGCAAAACACCGTAACGGTCCAACGAAAACGGTAACGGTTGCATTCCAAGGTCACTTCTCGCGCTTTGTTGATATGGCGCAACAACTGTAAAAAGTTCTCTGATTACGAATGAGCGCCTTGTCGTGCGCGCTCTGTGAGATAGATTCCCACGAGAACAGTTGCACCACCGAGAATCTGTAGCGGGGTGAGAGCTTCACTTAATACAAGCCAAGCGACTCCACCGGCTATTACCGGTTCTAACATGGCGATCACGCTTGCTTGTGAGGCCGGTATTTTCTTTACCCCATAAGTAATAAAGATATAAGGCATGATGGAACCGAAGAGAATTAAAATAGTGATTAATTGCCAGCCTGCGATGAAATTTCCAGGGCTTAACTCTTCGAGCGATAATTGAGCGGAAAAAATCTGAGTGGGAAAGCTCCATAGTGGTTGCACGATCGCAAGTGTGAGCGCTGCGAATCCAAATACGTAGACGAGCAGACTTAGTCCGTTCCTGGTTTTCACTGTCGATTCAAGGCGGAGGAAGTAGTAAGCCAGACAGAGCGCATCGATAAACGCGGCGAGCACTCCAATGCCGTCGAGTTTCAGACCTTGCCAGATCTCCGTTACAAGTAGGAGTCCAGCGAGAGCAGAGCCAATTCCCCACCACATCATCGGCTTCACAATCTGCTTGCGGAAGAAGCGGATGAAGAGGGCAATCCAAATTGGCGCTGTGAATTCAATGACCAAGGTAATGCTCACCGGCATTCTGGTTACTGCAAAGAAATAAAAAGCCTGCACGCCTGCGATTCCGATAATTCCCATCAAGGCAAGGTTGGGGAGCTCTTTTCGAGTGACCTTCAGGGATTCCCGATTGGTAATCAAGACGAAGATCAGTAAGGCAAGAAATACGCCGGTAGTCCGGATTTGAGTTAAGCGCACAGGGCTGATGCCACCAGCAATAATGAGCTTAGCCATGACTCCAGTGGTTGCGAAAAAGAAAGCGCTTGCAATTACAAGTATCTCGCCAATGTATTTTCGCATTGGCCGAGTGTACTAGAACGCGTTTTCTGAAATCTCCATTATCGCGTTATCGGTCTTTTCGATAACTGCTCGATCTACTGCGATATATGGAAGTACGTGCTCAACAAAGAATTTTGCAGCTGCAATTTTTCCCTCGTAGAACGGCTTCTCTTTATCGCTGGCGGTAGCCAATTTTTCAGATGCGATATCTGCTTGGCGAAGTAGTAGCCAGGCACAGATAATGTCGCCAACATTCATCAGCAGGCGGCTGGTATTTAGGCCTACTTTGTAAATTTCTTTTGGATCTTCTTGCGAGGCCATCGCTACACCAACCATTGCACCGATAGAAGCGTTCACTTCGTTAAGTGCGGCGCCCAGTTGCGCCTTGAGATCTGCGTGTGCGCCACCAGATGCAGCAAGTGCGCCGATCTCTTTGGCAATTTTGCGGATTGCTTTGCCACCATCTTTGACGATTTTACGGAAGAAGAAATCAAGACCTTGGATTGCGGTGGTTCCCTCGTACAACGTATCGATTTTGGCATCGCGGACATATTGTTCTAGTGGCCAATCTTGCGTGAAGCCCGAACCGCCAAAAGTTTGGAGAGATTCAGTACCAAGGAGAGTCCAGGATTTTTCGCTGCCATATCCCTTAACAATGGGAAGGAGAAGATCATTGAGCGCTTCTAGTTCGGCGAGCTTCTCGGGGCTCTCTCCGGAAGCTTGTTTGATAAGAATTTCATCTTGGATAGATGCGGTGTAGAGCACAAGCGCGCGCATCGCTTCGGCGTAAGACTTCTGCACCATCAAGGAGCGGCGCACATCTGGATGATTAATGATGGTGACGCGAGGGCTTGCTTTATCGGCAGCTTTAGTTAAATCAGGGCCCTGTACGCGGGTTTTTGCGTAGGCAAGCGCTTGGAGATATCCAGCGCTGAGCGTAGCGATGGCTTTGGTACCGACCATCATTCGTGCAAATTCAATAACTTTAAACATTTGTGCAATGCCTTCGTGCACATCTCCAAGGAGATATCCCACTGCTGGTTCTTTTTCGCCGAGATTCATCTCGCACGTAGACGAAACATTAAGCCCCATCTTATGTTCAATCTTGGTGACATAGACACCATTACGTTTGCCAAGTTCACCGGTCTTATGATCAAACATAAATTTTGGAATCAAGAAGAGTGAGAGACCTTTAGTTCCAGGTCCACCACCCTCACGTCGCGCTAAAACAAAGTGGATGATGTTCTCAGTTAAGTCACTATCACCAGAAGTGATAAATCGTTTTGTGCCAGAGATATGCCAAGTGCCATCTCCCTGGTCTACTGCTTTTGTGCGACCGGCGCCGACATCACTACCAGCATCCGGTTCAGTAAGCATCATTGTGGCGCCCCACTCGCGCTCAATCATTAATCGCGCAATGTTTTTATCGCGCTCAGTTCCTAGTAGATGCGCTACATGTGCAAATGCAGTTCCCGATGCATATATATGAATAGAGGGATTAGAACCAAGAACCATTTCGGCAATTGCCCACCGAATAGAAGGTGGGATGATGGTGCCACCGAGCTCTGCCGGGGCGTCGATGCGCCACCACTCGCCATCCATATATGCGCGGTATGACTTCTTAAATGATTCAGGAAGTTTTGCATCGCCAGTTGCAGGATTGAAATCAACTCCGAGGCGATCACTCTCAACAAACGAGGCAGCAAGATCAACTTCTGAGAGACGCTTAACTTCTTCGAGCATTCCCATTGCGGTTGCACGGTCGACCTCAGCAAAGGGGCCCTTCTCTAAAATTTCATCCCGTTTGAGCAGGTCAAAGAGGGTGAACTCAATATCGCGAAGGTTGGCTATGTAATGGCTCATGCTCCTATATTACCCGCCAGTAACTTAGCCCGCCAGCGGAATATCGGCAGTCTTCCTGGCGGCTTCCTCAACGATGGCCGCTGTGGATAGAAAAAAACTTGCTAGTGACCAAGCGAGATTCTTTCCAGATGGCTAAACACTCCCTAGTTAGGTTTTCCACATGCGTATGCCTCGTCCTAGCCTCAGCGATGAGCGCGAGCGCCAAAACTGAAATTCCGCCCAAATCTCCATGTCGGATCCAAGTCGACCAGCCTCACATTTCAACCAATTTGTTACGTAAGGAAAATCGGAGATTTGTAAAGGTGAATGCCTTTTCTATCTGCAATGCGCCGCATTCCAATGTAACGCTAACAGTAGAGCTTTGGAAAGAAGGATTTCTAATCAATCATGTAGTTGCACGGAGCGTGATTTATCAGAGAGACGCTGTAGCACCCGGTGAAAAAGTAGCAAATCTTAAAACATATGAAACGTGCCTCAATTCGCGCACCACAAAATATTTCGGGGTGGCATACTCGCAGGCACTAATTGGAGGTATTTGGCACAACGCTCGCCATAAGCAAAAAGAGAGAATTGTAATTCTCAAGTGCGGAACTTAAGTTATAATACAAATATGCCAAGTGATAGGAAAAAACCTAACGATGAAATTGGCATTGATATTATCGAGAAGTTTTGTCATTTAATGGAGACAGAAAGATCCCGATATGAGGTGCAGGCAGAGGAATTTCTTATCAGTGATTTTTATACGAAGAAAGTCGCAAGCTTTATATTGATTTATTCAATACAAGATGGGATGTACTCGTCCAACATAATTAACTCCTTAGATGGAGAGAAAGTTTTGACCATTCAAGTTCCCATTCCTAGGACTCGAGCCAAGCGCATTCAGACCTTGTTAGAGCTATTTGCGCAGAGTGAAGCCGGAGTAAAAGCCTAGTTTGCTCTCAGGCAGTTTTAAGTATCTTGGGATAGATTAGCGCCATGGAACTTTGGATCGCACTGGGCGTTATCGCTCTCCTGGCTTTCTTCCTTATCAGCCAGTACAACAAGTTAATTCGCCTCAATGTTGCAGTCGATGAGGCATGGGCGCAGATTGCGGTTCAGCTCAAGCGTCGATCAGATTTAATTCCCAATCTTGTGGAGACGGTCAAAGGGTATGCCGCTCACGAGAGCGCAACTTTTGAGAAGGTAGTACAAGCCCGTGCAGCAGCAACTAGCGCGACAGCAGTTCCTGATGTCGCTGCCGCAGATGGCATGTTGACCCAGGCACTTCGCGGATTGCTTGCCGTTGCGGAAAATTATCCAGATCTTAAAGCTTCGGCTAACTTCCTCTCGCTTCAAGAGGAGCTAGCAACCACCGAGAACAAGGTGAGCTTTGCGCGCCAGTTCTACAACGACAATGTTCGCGCCCTCAATGTGGCAATCAAAACCATTCCTTCAAGTTTCTTTGTCGGATTCGCAAAAGTGACCGAGCGAGAATTCTATGAGGTAGAAGATCCACAAGAGCGAAATGCGCCTAAGGTGCAATTCTAAAAACTGATGAGTAATTTCAGAGCGCTTCAAAGTTCCAATAAGAGAAAAACTTTTTTCTTACTTATTGCCTTTGCATTACTAATGTGGCTAGTGGCATTTGCGGCGGTCAGTTACTTTGGCGGTAGCGGTGCAGTTGTTCTTCCAATAGCGGTCGGTTTTGCTCTGATTACCACTTGGTGGTCTTATTACTCATCAGACAAATTGGTAATTCGCATGACAGGCGCACAAGTTTTGCAAGAGAGTGAGAACCCAAAACTATTTGGCTTAGTTCAAGAGGTCTGCTTAGCAAGTGGTTTACCAATGCCCAAAGTTGCAGTTGTAATTGATGATGCGCCAAATGCCTTTGCGACAGGTAGAAACCCAGAGCATGCGCTTATTGCTTTCACCACTGGAATCCTTGATGTAATGGATCGCGACGAACTTCAAGGTGTGGTCGCTCATGAGATGGCGCACGTTGCCAATCGCGATACTTTGGTTTCAGCAGTTGCCGCAACAACAGCAGGTGCAATCGCAATCCTGAGCGATATGTTGATGCGAATGATGTGGTTTGGTGGTCGTCGTGATCGCGAGGGCGGCAGTAATCCACTCCTCTTGGTGATTTCTCTCGTAGTGATGTTGATGGCACCAATTGCTGCAATGTTGCTCAAGGCGGCAATCTCTAGAAAACGTGAATCACTCGCCGATGCGACAGCAGTTGATTTCACTCGTAATCCAACTGGACTTCGCAAGGCTTTAGAGATACTTGCTCGAGATTCAACGGTGGTGCAGCAGCGCTCTAATGCTGTTGCTCATATTTGGATTGAATCACCGCTCGATGGGAAATCAGTCTCTCGCCTCTTTGCTACGCATCCACCGATTGAGGAGCGGATTGCAACGCTTCGCCGACTCGAAGGCAATATCTAACTTCATTTCCTGGAGCGGGCGACGGGAATCGAACCCGCGCTAAAAGCTTGGGAAGCTCTTGTGATGCCATTTCACTACGCCCGCGTGTAACGTTTCCTAAGCCTAGATAATTTGGGGTAGGGTCGCCAACCATGTTGCTCTCTGATCGCGATATCCGTGCTGAAATCGAGGCTGGCCGAGTAAAGGTCGAGCCTTTCGATAAGGCGATGATTCAACCATCCAGCGTTGATGTCCGCCTGGACCGATTTTTCCGAGTCTTTGAAAATCACAAGTATGAGGTCATCGATCCCTCCAAAGAGCAACCAGAGCTAACGCGTGAAGTCGCTGTTGCAGCCGATGAGCACTTCATTCTCCATCCGGGTGAATTTGTTCTTGCAAGCACCTACGAAGTAATCACTCTTCCAGATGATGTCGCTGGGCGACTTGAAGGCAAATCTTCTCTTGGTCGGTTGGGTCTGCTCACGCACTCAACAGCTGGATTTATTGATCCAGGTTTCTCTGGACACATCACACTTGAGCTTTCGAATGTTGCTAATTTGCCGGTGAAGTTATTTCCCGGAATGAAAATCGGGCAACTCTGTTTAATCAGACTTTCAAGTCCAGCAGAACATCCATATGGAAGTGCGCTCTATGGTTCGCGTTATCAAGGACAACGTGGGCCAACGCCAAGTAAATCTTGGCTCAATTTTCATCAGAGCAAAATTAATTAAATTTCTTTCACTGGGAAAGTCAACGTAAAGGTTGTACCTCGGCCAAGTTCACTTTCAATTTCAACGCTTCCTTGATGCGCTTCCATGATTGCTTGCACGATAGATAAACCTAATCCACTTCCTTCAGCACCGTTACGTGTGCGAGATTGGTCAACGCGGTAGAAGCGTTCAAAAACTCTCGTTTGCTGTTCGGGAGTGAGGCCAGGGCCAAGATCGCGAACTTTGATTTGAACATCCTCTTCTCGCTGAAGAAGCGAGATGGTTATGGGAGTTCCTTCCGGTGTGTGAATTGTGGCATTGACTGCGAGATTAAGAATGGCTTGATAGACCTTTAAGGAATCACCAATGATGAAAGTTTCTTCACCGGGGATTTCTACAGTGATATTTGCATTTGGAGTGCCGGCCTTTACTGCTTGCACCACCTCATCAATGAGCTTTTGCACATCAACAGCCTCATGGGCAATAGGACGAGCTTGATCTAATCGAGCAAGCGTCAATAAATCTTCTACAAGCGCGCTCATCCGTTTCGATTCATTTTCGATACGTCCAACTAGCTCTCTTGTTTTTTCTTCACCCGTTACCGCTCCTTGTCGATGGAGTTCTGCGAAACCTCGAATAGCAGTAAGCGGAGTTCTAAGTTCATGGCTTGCATCTGCCACAAAACGACGTAACTTATCCTCGCTACGTCGTTGAACGGCAAAAGATTCTTCAATCCGAGAGAGCATTCGGTTCAGTGATGCTGTTAATCGTCCAACTTCTGACTCGGGTCTAGCATCTGGTAACCGCGCCGAAAGATCACCATTAGCAATGGCTTCTGCCGTGCTTTCAACAGCAGTTAGCGGCTTCATACTTACCCGAATCGCGACCCGAGAGATTACTCCCACAAGCAATAAAACCAAGAGCCCAATAAATAAGAAGAGTAACTGCAACCTTCCTAAGGTTCGTTCTACATCTTCAAGCGAGAGCGCCGCTACTGCGCTTCCAGCGCCTGAAGGTAACAAACGTGCGAGCACTCGAAAGTGCGCTCGATCTTTGATAATCGTGAACGGCTTTCCCTTTTTCTGCGCAACAACGGCAGGGGTGATTCCTGCAACCACTCGCTCAACGCGCTCAGTATTTAATTCGCCACCAAGGCGGCCGATGATGGTTCCATTTGGGTCAAGCAACGTAACGCTAATTGCCGATGGAACCCTTCGAAGTGGCCCGCCCATGCCATCCTGGTTCCGATCATCGTCACGGTCGGGTTCGATTCCGGCTCGATCAAGTCGTAAAAAAGAGCCACCAGCCACCGAATTTAATTGATCATCAAGTCGACCGATGAGATAACTCTTCAGCGCTGTATGGGCGGCAAAATCGGCAACGCTAATCCCAACAGCTGTTAGGACAAGAACGCTGACTGTTAGGCGATTTTTAAGGCTCGCCGTTCCGAAACGATTCTTAATACTTACGCCACCTTGCTTGGTAATCGCAGGCGATACCCCACACCACGAACAGTATGAATTAATTGTGGCTCATATGTATCAATCTTTTTCCGCAAGTAGGAGATATAAGTTTCAACAATTCCAGCATCGCCGCGAAAATCGTATTGCCAGACGTGATCAAGTATCTGAGCTTTAGAGACCACTCTGTCAGCATTTATTAGAAGATAGCGCAACAATGTAAATTCAGTCGGGGAGAGCTCGATGAGTTTTCCACCTCGGCTCACTTCATGGGTTGCTTCATTTAATTCTAAGTCTGCAAATCGAATTAATTCGTCATCAATGTCAATTTCAATATCTCCTGTACGACGCAAAATTGCACGTACTCGCGCTACAAGTTCTTCGAGGCTAAATGGTTTAACCATGTAATCATCGCCACCTATTGTTAAACCGGTGACCTTGTCATCAGTGGAATCCTTTGCGGTTAAAAAGAGAACACCCAACTTCAATCCATCTTTCCTGAGCTTCTCACAAACTTGAAAACCACTCATGCCTGGCATCATCACGTCGAGTACCAATGCATGTGGTTTGAACTCTTCAGCGATTGCTAGGGCTTCTGCTCCGTTACTTGCAGAGCGCACATCGAATCCCGAGAATTTAAGGCTCGTAGAGATCAAATCATTGATATTTGGTTCATCGTCAACAACAAGGATCCTCTTGAGATCCTGCTTTACTTCCGGGACAGTGGTAGCCACCTGACCTCACCTCTCAATAAAATCTTGAGTACAGGATGCGAGATTAACCTGAGATTATCCTGAGAAGAAGCCTCAATTGGCCTTAAGGTCTTTAGGTTTAGGCCTCTGGATCTGGCGAATTACACCAATTATCGCCACGACCGAGAGAAGTACGACAAGGAGAATCAAGCCATCAACTAGAAGAGGTGGCGTCTCGCGAAGAACTGCAAATATGTAGATATCGGGGATGAAGTGAGTCACTACTGCGATTGAACCCCAGATTCGTACTCTTGGCCAATCTCGAGTTAATCCAGAAATTACAACTCGAGCAGTCGCCAATCCGTACGGAATCGCAGCGCCAACATCAAAGATCAGATAGAGCAGCGCGTTTACACCATATTGACTCAACGTCCGCCAAACAACTATTGATTTTATGACCCCATAAATTACGACAAGAAGAATCCAGATTCGTTCCTTACCGGTAGTGGATAGCTTCACAAGGAGAGCGTATCGTTCCCATCTTCACGCACGAACAATATAAATGCAGGGAGTTGATGTGGCCCGAGAATCGCTCCTGACGCAATCGCAAAAAGGTTTCCTACTCCACGCTTTCACTGCAAGTGGAGCTATCGCAGGTTTATTGTCATTGGGCGCAGTGATGAACGGTCATATAAGAGCTGGTCTTATCTGGCTGATTGTCTGTCAGTTAATCGATGGATTCGATGGACCACTTGCAAGACGAATTGATATCACCACACATGCACCACAGATCAATGGTCACATCCTCGACCTAGTTGTTGATTACGTGACGTGTGTTGTTGTACCTGTGGCGCTACTTGTCGAACTTAATATGTTGCCTGACGGACAAGAGCTTTGGTTTGCCGCACTAATTATTTTCACTGGCGCGCTTTGGTTTGCACGAACCGATCAAGAAACCGAAGATCATTGGTTCAATGGCTTCCCTGCAGCTTGGAATATTGTCGTTCCTACTTTATTAATTCTTGATGCGAACACTTCGACTAAGCAGCTTGTGATTCTCTTCCTTTGTGGACTTTCACTCTCAAAGGTGCAATTCCCTCATATTGTTCGAGTCACAAAATTTCGACCTCTGACCTTGTCTATCGCCTTTATTTATTTTCTCTCGCTAATTTGGCTTTCTGCCCAATACCCTGATGGACCATCGTGGGTAAAGCCAATCTTGGTTATTGCACCTCTATACATTGTGGCGCTCTCTATTTGGAAGACATGGTTTGCCCCGACCGAGTGATTAATTAGCGAATCGAGTATTCTTGCGATATGAGCGCACTCGCAATAGTTGCCTATCTTTTCTCCATTATTGCGATCGCTATTCTGGCAATAAAAGCGCGCGAGTTAGTCGGAATCTTCAAAAAAGGTCAACCTGATCCAACTCGTTCAAGTAATCGAGGCGCACGTTTACGTAACATGTTAAAAGAGGTACTCGGTCATACCAAGATGTTGCGATTTACCGGAACGGGCATCGCGCATTGGTTTGTCATGGTTGGTTTTGGCGCATTGCTAGGCACATTAATCACTGCGTTTGGCCAGGTTATCGATCCACATTTCTATATTCCAGGGGTAGGACAATTCACGCCATACCTATGGATTGTCGAGGCTATCGCTTGGCTCACCGGAATCGGAATTGTCACGCTCATTGGAATTCGCCAGGTCACCCGAATAAGAAATCGTGGCCGCGCCTCCCGTTTCTATGGTTCAGGAAGTTGGAAGGCTTACTACGTCGAAGCCACAATTCTTGCGATTGTTTTCTGTGTTATTGCCTTACGTGGTTTAGAAGGTGCGCTCGAGGGAGTTACTGGATGGAACGCTAAGTATCCATTGACTAGTTTTGTTGTTCAGTTTTTTAATGGCCAAGCCGAAAGCTCAATAGAAAATCTGATTATCGTCGTAGCATTTATAAAAATCTTGGTATCAATGACCTGGTTTGTTGTGATTGCCCTTAACCTCACAATGGGCATTGCGTGGCATCGCTTCCTTGCCTTCTTCAATATTTATTTTAAAAGATTTGCAGATGGGCAAAATTCACTAGGCCCAGTCCCAGAGATGCTCTCTCATGGCAAACCAATTGATTTTGAAGATCCCAAAGATGATGATGTCTTTGGAATCGGTAAGTCTGCGGATATCACGTGGAAAGGCTTACTTGATATGGCTAGTTGCACTGAGTGCGGTCGATGCCAATCTCAATGCCCAGCCTGGCACACAGAAAAACCGCTCTCACCGAAGCTTCTCATAATGGCGATGCGCGATCATGCGCTGACAAAAGTACCAAGCGATGCGCCAATGGTTGCGCTAGATGGGCCAATCACACCTGATGTGCTCTGGTCCTGTACTACTTGTGGCGCTTGCGTTAATGAGTGCCCAGTTGATATCGAACATACCGATCACATTATTAATATGCGTCGGTTCCAGGTACTTATCGAATCTGAATTTCCTAGTGAGTTAGGAAATACCTTTAAGAATTTGGAGAAAGCAGGCAATCCTTGGGGTGCAAACCGTGCCGATAGAAATGCCTGGATTACTGAATGTGATTTCCCCGTTCAAGTTCTCGAGGGGGAGATTCCCGATGATGTCGAGTACCTCTTCTGGGTCGGGTGCGCTGGCGCCTATGAAGATCGCGCAAAGAAGACCACCAAAGCAGTAGCTGAGCTTCTCTACCGCGCGGGCGTTACCTTTGCAGTTTTAGGCAAACGTGAAACGTGCACTGGAGATCCCGCTCGACGAGCAGGAAATGAATTCCTCTATCAAATTCTCTCTCGGGAAAATATCGAAACTTTGCAAGAAACCTTTGGCACTCGTGGTGTGAAGAAAGTTGTCGTTACCTGCCCACATTGCTTTACAACAATTGGTCGTGATTATGCGCAGAGTGGTTTTGAGCTAGAGATGGTGCACCACACGCAATTGCTCAATCAGTTGGTGCGTGATGGAAAATTAAAACCAGTTACGCAGGCAACCGAGAGCGTGACTTATCACGATCCGTGTTACTTAGGGCGTCATAACGAGATTTATCAGCCACCGCGAGAGCTACTCGAGGCAACCGGAGCGAAATTTATTGAGATGCCGCGGAACAAAGAGCGCTCTTTCTGTTGTGGCGCAGGCGGCGGTCGAATGTGGATGGAAGAGAAGCTTGGTTCGCGAATCAATCTCAATCGAGTGGATGAGGCGATTGAGACGGGCGCCGATCAAGTCGCGGTCGCT
>JACCDK010491222.1_pt1 | contig 13842 bp, 11 predicted proteins | sample 7445871 | NCBI WGS metagenome assembly JACCDK01 (sample SAMN15323436, study PRJNA562643) | freshwater metagenome | isolation source: river surface water | place: USA:Blue River Watershed | collected 2017-08-15 | reverse complement strand
TAATAATTGCTGACCTGTTTGACCAGCGGCGTAGAATGTACGTTGTACCTGCGTTCCACCAAATGAACGGTTCGAAAGCAATCCGCCGTATTCACGTGCAAAAGGAACACCTTGCGCCACGCATTGGTCGATAATGTTTCCAGATACCTCCGCTAAACGATGAACGTTTGCCTCACGCGCGCGGTAGTCGCCACCTTTAATTGTATCGTAGAACAAACGGTAAATCGAGTCGCCGTCGTTTTGGTAGTTTTTCGCTGCATTGATACCTCCTTGTGCGGCAATTGAGTGCGCACGACGGGGAGAATCTTGGAAGCAGAATACTTTAACTTTATATCCTAATTCAGCTAATGAGGCTGCTGCAGAGGCACCGGCCAAACCCGAACCTACCACCACAATTTCCAAAGAACGCTTGTTGGCAGGATTCACTAAAGGCACGCTCGAGCGGTACTTGGTCCATTTTTCAGCCAGCGAACCGTCTGGTATTTTAGCATCTAATTTTGTCATAATCGTATCAGCTGAAGAATTATTGAATCAATTTAAAGTAGAAAGCAATCGGCATAGCTGCAAAAGCTGCGGCAATAACAATGGAATAAATCGCTCCGATGGCCTTGATCGTTGGAGTGTATTTGGGATGTGTCCAACCAATTGTTTGGAAAGCACTTTGAAATCCATGTAATAAATGATATCCCAACGAGATGCAACCTAATACATAGATAATCACCACAATTGGGCTTTCGAATACGACTTGCATTTCATTGTACAAGGTATGTGTCTCAGTTAAGTCGTTCGTTAAGCGTGAAAAATACCAAAAATGCTTTAAGTGAATAATCAGGAATAACAACAACAAGGTACCTAAGAGACCCATGGATCGCGAGTACCATTTGCTGTTCGCAGCGCCATCTACCACGGCGTAAGCCACAGGACGTTTTTTCTTGTTTTCGAACCACAAACGCAAACCATCATAAATGTGTAACAATAAACCGCCAAACAATACGATTTCCATCGTACGAATAATGGGGTTGTGCGCCATAAACTCGGCACCTTCATTAAATGCAACGCCACCATCATTCAAGAAGATTGTTGCATTCAAACCACAATGTACAATGAGGAAGCTAATCAAAAATAGGCCTGTAATTGCCATGAGAAGCTTTTTTCCAAGGGATGAGTTAAGAGATTTTGCTAGCCAAGCCATAAATTAGGTTATTAGATTTAGGTAAAAACGTTCAGAGCGTATTAATATGATAAGTTTTGCATCTGAATTTTAGCATTCAAAACTACAATCCAATCGCTTGTCAATCAAATTAATCGCGTAAAAAATCTGTTTTTTTTACGAATTTAAATTTGCCTTAGTAACTTGCTGACCATCTCGAATGTTTTATGCGGAAATATATTTTTCTAGTCTTTTTAATGCTTTTTTCTGTGAGTTCCGTTTGGGCTACACATTTGAAAGGTGGTGAGATTACGGTGAGGCGTATTTCAGATAAAACGCTAACTTATGAATTCACCTTAACTACTTACACGGAAAATAACCGTGCGAATCAAGATCAGGAAGAGGTAAACTTTTGTTTTGGAGACGGCTCGACTATCATCAAGGCGAAACGCTGCTGTGGTACACCGGTGGATATCGGGAATGGAACCCTCAAGAATTTGTACAAAGTTGAGTATACTTATCCCGCAGCGGCCCTGTTTTACAAGGTGTCTGTCGCAATTCCAAATCGCAATGATGGCGTTCGGAATATGACAAGGTCCGTTGAAGTTGCTTTTTATGTGGAGACTATTTTTTCCATTAATTCTGGTTTAGGCCAAAATTCAACGCCGCTTTTGTTAAATCCAGCAGTAGATCTGACGGCAGTCGTTGGTCAGCCCTTTATTCACAATCCCAATGCAGTAGATGCGGAGGGAGATAGTTTGGCCTATCGTTTATCCGTTTCTCGAACGGGAGATTCCGAAACATGCAACCCGGCTAGTCGGGGAATCACTACACCCAATTTTCGACAGCCGAATGAAGTTTCGGCTTTGCCATCGACTTTTTCCATAAACGCGCGGACAGGTGATTTAATTTGGAATGCGCCGCAAGAATTAGGGCTCTACAATTGTGCGTTTATTGTTGAGGAATGGCGAAATGGGGTTAAGATTTCGGAGACAGTTCGCGATATGCAGATTGAGGTCAAGGATGTAGATAACCGGGCTCCTAAGCTATCCGTACCGCCCGATGTTTGTGTTCAGGCAGGGACTTTCTTGAATGAAAGTATTACGGCTGAGGATGTTCCCTCAAAAACAGGTCGGATAGACCCTTTGACGATCTTTAGTTTTGGGAATGTCTATGCGATGGATTCCGTCTATGCCGTGAAGCAACCTTTTGCCACCTTTAGCTCCATTGCTCGGCAAAATTCACCAGCAAGGGCAAACTTTCGTTGGCAAACCGCCTGCCAGCATATTCGCAAGGAAACGTATGATGTGTTGTTTAAGGTGGAGGATAATCCTCCGACAAGCGTAGGGAATGGCGTTAAATTAGTAGATAGTAAACTTTGGAAGATCCAGGTAATAGCACCTTCTCCCAAAGGTGTAAAGGTGAACTTGCAAGCTACCAATGCGGTGCTGACATGGAATAATTATGCTTGTGCTTTGCCCGGAGCCAAAGTTATCATTTATCGTCGGGTGGGTGCATGTAGTCCGGTGACTTCGAGTTCTTGCAGCACAGGCATGACTGCGTCAGGTTTTGTTAAAATTGGTGAGGTGGGGATTGAAACGAATACATTTACGGATAAAAATGGGGGAGGGGGTTTAGAAAAGAATACGAATTATTCTTATGTCTTGGTGGTGGAGTTTCAAAATTCGCGTGGTTTAGCGAATTATAGTCCGATGTCTGAATCGGTTTGCGCCTTTATTCCTTCGACGGCGCCATTGATGACTCAGGTTAGTGTTTTAAAAACAGACCTTGTTAAAGGAGAGATTCAAGTTCGTTGGACGCGACCGCTAAAATTGGATACAAGCGTTTATCGCGCGCCATATCAATATCGCATAAAGCGAGCTGAGGGACAGACAGGATCCCAATTCGTGGAGGTGGGTGTGTCTTCCGATACGACGTTTATCGATAAAGATTTAAATACCTTGGAGAAGGGTTACCGCTATCAAGTGGATTTTTATTACACGTTGAATCAGGCATTGAAGTATTTAGACAGTCCGAGTCCAGCGAGTTCGGTTCGTGTGCAGGCACAGGCGGCGGTTAAATCGATTAAGTTAACTTGGACAGCATTCGTTCCTTGGTCGAATGACTTTCAGGTTCATCGAGTTTACCGGGAAACGTTTGTGGGTTCTGGTAAATACAATCAGATTGCCGATGTTTCCGTGGCAGGGCCCGCGACTTTTCAGTTTACCGATATTGGGACGGATTTTATTTCGGCGGATGGTAAACGAGACGTAATTCTTTCGGCGGATTCTACCTATTGTTATTACATTCAAACCGTGGGTCGTTACGGCGAGGGGCTTCCTGCCATGCGAATCGAAAATTCCTCCCAACGTGTTTGTATAAAGCCTTTGGTGCAATTAGTTCCCCCTTGCGCTCCCATTTTGCAAGTTGGGGTACCCGACTGTGGTGTACAAACTCAAAATTGTGAGTCATTAACGGTATCCAATGAGTTGACCTGGAAGTCGGTCAACTCGGGAACCTGTGATCCGTTCATTGAGAAGTATCGTGTTTATGGGTCAAAATCCTCTACGGGGACTTTTGTCAAGATAGCTGAAACGACCGATCTTCGTTATTTGGACAAGAATTTAAGTTCTCACATAGCTTGTTATTATGTGACGGCCCTAAGTCAGAATGGGCTTGAGAGTCCGAAGAGCAATATCGTTTGTGTAGATAATTGCCCATCTTTTGACTTGCCTAATTTGTTTAGCCCGAATGGGGATGGAAAGAATGATGTATTTCAAGCCATGTATTGTCCACGATTTGTAAAACAGGTAAATGCCAAAATTGTAGATCGTTATGGTGCTTTGGTTTATGAATATAGCGGTGATTTAGCAGGTTTTGGTTGGAATGGGAAATCACTTGCCGGCCAAGCGATGGCGAGCGGTACTTATTTCTATACGGTCAACGTTGAATTTGACGTAGTAGATGCTACGAAGGCCAACAAACAATTAAAAGGCTGGCTAGAGCTGGTGAGGTAATATGTTAGTGGTGATTGATGGGGATTGTTCATTTTGTCAGTGGGCCGCTAGGCTGTTGAGAAAAATTTGCCTGGACGTTTTTGACCTCACGACATTAAATGCGGTATCTCCAGAAATTCGTCACACATGGGAATCTGATCCAGCATGGGCTATTGATAGCATCAAGGTAATAGATCGAGGTCAATTATATATCAAATCCAGTGCTGTTCGCCATCTATTGAGGTTTGCGAAATGGTATGCGCAACCCTTGCGTTTATTGTTTCTGTTACCGAAGAGTACCTTGGATCGCATGTACGACTGGGTTGCTCGTCATCGTAGAATGGGTCAATCTTGTGATTTAGAATAAATGAATCCAATGGAAAATAGGAATCTCGTAAAGTTGTAGCAACAAGCTGTAGGTGGGCAATAATAGGTTAGCGAGGGCCACCACGGTGCAGAGGATTCTTGTTTGATGGGTGTCTTTGGATACGTGTGGTACTAGTTGGAAAAAGGCATAAATGAGAATAAATCCATAAGCCAGGCTTCTTGTAACATCTTCTACTGCGGTAGCCATTAAAAAAACGAGCAAAATACTCGCTGCATAAGCTATACCTTGGACGAAATTTTTTGTTCGGAAAAGACTCATTAGAGCAATGCCAATAAAGATAAAGTTGAATTTAAAGGCTGAAAATAAGGCGAAGGGAACTTTGAGTTTATGAACAAATGCAATTCCTAAATGAACTCCTGCGTCTTGGCCCAATGGTGTCGCTAAACCGTAATTTGTATAGAGCCAATATCGAATTAAAAAGTAAGATAAAACTGATAAAAGAACCTTCGTAAATAATTTATTTTTCCAAGTTAGGTTGGCTAGTTGAACCGTTAAACTGGACTTTTCTTTCCAAGTTAGTTGGGCAATTAGAATGGAAATTATAGCAGGTAATATACTTCGTTCGTCGACAAAAAAAGTTGCCAAAAGAATGGGGATAACGGCTATTTTTTTTTGCCAATAAAATGCGGCAATAAGGCCGAGGAATGCAAACGAGTCATAGAAAAAAGTATCGTAATTGAACGAATTTCCCACATAAGTAAACAAAATGGCCAAACAAGACCAGAATGCAATGATGGGGTCTTGTGTGCTTCGATGGATTGTTTTTAAAGTAAGAAAGATAAAGAAAGGGAAAAGAAACAGGGCTTGTAAATAAAATAGCTTGATGGATTCAATATGGAGCGTTTTACCGATAAGATAGGGGGTGATTCTTAGGTCTCTTTTTCGGAAGTGGTCCCATTTTTCAGCATTTAAATAAGGCTTTAAGGGTTCATTTATCTTTTGATTGACAAAGTTCTGTACAATGCGGTCATTGTTTGACCAGTCCCCACTTACTCGTTTATAGAGGATCTCAGGGAAATAAATCAACGAAAAAAGTAAGTAAATACAAATGCTTAGTTTGGCAACCCCCCAGTTCTTCTCAAATAAGTTTTGGATCCTTTGATTAATCCGATGGTATAATGCTGGGATGTTAGGGATCATACGACTTATTTGAAACGCGTAAGTGGTTTGGTTTGACTAAAATGCGCATCAATGAGCGCCTCATTCCATTTGACGGCAGCACCCTCTACACCTGCCATATTAAAATGAGTTCCATCCCATCGATAAGTTGGGGATGTTAACGATTGTAAGTCAGCACCAACCAATACATTCGGTATTTCATTTAAAATTCTTTGTTGGGCCGCGCGGACTTTCACTTCTTTGGGAGCGTCTGTACCTCGATTACTTTTTGCCATCCAAAATGTCAAATCGGGTTTATCTAAGAGATCCCGTGTTTTTTGTATGTACAATTTGGTTCCTTCGACAATGTCCTTTTCACTGAGATCGATGTCATTTTCGCCATGCATGATGAGTATTCCACGAATACCGGTCCTTGGGAAGTCAATGAGGACTCTGTTTTCGAAAAATTTGTATGGGTATCGTTGTTTCCAATCAAAAATAGAACTTTCAAAAGGTAGTCCATAAGCTGAATTACCCCAATGAATCGAGGTTGAACCCCCAATTCCTGTATTATAAATCATCACAGGAATTCGGAATCTATTTTTGATTAAGTCCGCTAATCTACCCCAAAAGGAAACTTTACTTCCTTCATCCCATTTTATCACTTCGCTCCATTGTCTATCGAAGTTTTCTAGGTTATATGGATCCTGCCCCTCAGCAAGGGAATGGCCGATGACAGCGAAGACTTCTCCCACCTTAAAGTTCCATAACATCAAGGTATCTTCCTTAATCTGATTGTTATTCTCGATGATTACTTGTGGGTAATAGCCCCCACCTTTGAGCGTAAAGTTTCCGCTAAATTTATTTCCTCCATCGTTGTTCAAGGGTAACCATCCTGTTTCTTGCCCTCCCAAAAAGTTTTTGAACTTTATTTTTGCACTGGTAAATGGTTCGTTTGTGTTTCCTGTAATGAAGATTTCCCCCTCGTTATTGTTATTCCTTTGTACGAATTTTCGGCAATTCGGGATATCGAAAGTCACCTGCATGGATGAGTCTTTCGGTTTGGGTGCAATGCTGTTTTCTTCACAAGAACTTAATATAAGTAATGAAAAGAATAGTATGGCAATATATCTCAAAGCGTGTTGCATGCGAATATCAGTGGGGTAAAATAAAATCTCGGGACAGTTTGATTATATTTGTCCTTTCAAAATCAAATCAAAAATATAAAAAAATAGTCAAATGAAAGCATATATTTTCCCAGGTCAAGGGTCTCAGTTTCCAGGTATGGCGAAGGATCTTTATGAAAATTATGCGATGGCCAAGACCATCGTGGAGGAGGCAGATGCCATTTTGGGATTTTCGCTTTCCCAGGTAATGTTTGAGGGGACTGAGGAGGAGTTAAAGCAAACCCGCGTTACACAACCAGCTATTTTTTTGCATTCCGTCTTGGTAGCCAAATTAGGGAAAGATTTCTCGCCGGCCTTGGTGGCAGGTCACTCATTAGGGGAATTTTCTGCCTTGGTGGCTGCCGGAGGTTTGGCTTGGCAAGATGGTTTACAATTAGTTTATAAACGAGCATTGGCCATGCAAAAAGCCTGTGAGCGCGAAGCAAGTTCGATGGCCGCTGTTTTGGGCTTACCAGATGCTAGCATCGAAGCCATTTGTGCTGCTTACGGACCTTCGGTTGTCGCTGCCAATTACAATTGTCCGGGACAAGTCGTGATTTCCGGTTCAGTAGAGGGTATAGAGGCCGTAGGTATTCAGTTGAAAGAGGCAGGTGCAAAGCGCGTGTTAACCTTACCTGTGGGTGGAGCATTTCATTCCCCATTCATGGAGCCGGCTCGCGTGGAATTAGCCGCGGCAATTGAAGCGACCGAGCTTAGAAAGCCCATTTGTCCGATTGTTCAAAACGTCAATGCAAAAGCATCTCAGGATCCTTCGGAGATCAAGGCGAATTTAATTACCCAGTTAACGGGGGCTGTTCGTTGGACTCAATCAATCGAAACGATGGTTGGCATGGGAGCATCCGAATTTATTGAATGTGGGCCAGGTAAGGTTTTACAGGGATTGGTTAAGAAGATTTATGCGGAGGCATTGGTGTCCTCGATGGAATTAGCTTAGTAATGGTCTGATAAACAGAGCCTCCCTAGACATGCTGATAAATAATTCTATTTTTTTTGAAGCGATGTTTGATTTTTTGGGAGCAAGGACTTACTTTTGCATCACAATTTGGTATTGACCTATGGTGTAATGGTAACACACCAGTTTTTGGTTCTGGTTTTCTAGGTTCGAGTCCTGGTAGGTCAACACAAGTAAATGAAGAAGCCTCTTGCAGCAATGTGAGAGGCTTTTTTTGTGGGAAAAATTAAAAATGCTGGTAAGCGTCAATCAGCAATAGAATGAGAAGTAATATTCCCACCATTCTACTTATCCAAAAAAGAATCTTTATTAGTTTCGAGGGATCTTGTTGTTCGTTACTCATTTGAGAATTTGTTTTGTCTAGAACAATCTTACTACTCTCCATGAATTATTCAGAGAATTAACAGGTTAATTGCGTATTTCACTTGACTAAATCTTTTTAGTAAAAATGTCTACGGCTTCTTGGCTAATCATGTAGTTGACAAATCGCTTGTCTCCCTCTGCTTGAAGTCTTTGGATGGCTTCTTGGCAACCATAATTTCGTTCAAAGAATAGGTTGATGGAGGATATAAATTTAGAACGAGATTGCCTCTGACTTTCAATCGTTTTTCCCTCACATTGTAAGATTTCATTTAACTTTTCTGTTGAGCAAGTGTGATCAGGCTGCGCGCATAAATGGTGTAGAAATAACTCACCTTGTTCAGGTAACTGACTCCAAGATTGTATTTCTTGTTGGTATTTATGTCGGCTTAATCGAATGATACTAGCAATTAATCCAAAAATAACCAACAGAATTACCCCATATCCGAATTTATCCCACTCAATTTGATTATACCAAATTTTAGGGGTGTAAAAATGGCCAATCACCAAACTGTTTTTTTTCAATTGGTCAATGCTCATTGAATCCAATTTAAAATCGAATTTATTTCGGTTATAGGTTCGCAGGAAGGAATAGATGTATTTTCCTTTGATGTATACTTGGGTAGAAAGATGAAAGAAGGCTATGTTTTTACCATTGTATCGATATATTTTATTCTCTATGGGATCAATGTATTCACCCAGGCTAATTTCATGTGAGAAGAAATAGGGTTCAATCCACTGACTCGCAAATTTGTTGAATCCATTTAATTCGATTCGATTGAAATCAATAGTTCCAAGTTCATTCCACTTTTTTTTCTTAAAATCGAATGAGTAAAAGGGGTAAATTAAGTCATTTTCAGCTTTGTAAAGCGCAGGGAATTCCATGCAGTAAATGAGATCTTCGCGCGTGGAATACCCCCCAAATTGCGATGAAACAGCCTTGGGGCCATCGTCGCTGATGTTGCCATATAACTCCCATTCGTACAGGGGTTTGTGAAAAAACGTGGCTATGTTATGATTTCTCCAGAATCCAGTCCCTCCAAAACTGATCAGCGTATCCTGTCGAATAAATTGGATTGGTTGAAAATTGTAACCCCGAAAATATGTTTTATCAATTCGGGTCAGTTGATTATTCAACGTGTTGAATTGATAGGTTTGCCCCGTCCCTTGAATGGTAATCAGGAATTGATGACTTGAGGTTTGAAAATAGTTTGAAGCAAGCTCTGGTGGGAAGTCATCCAATTTGACATTTTCAAATTGGATTGTTCTCGTTTTTTGTTGGCCGTTTGCAGACAACTCAACACACGTGCTTGATGGTAAGATTAGTCGGTAAAACTTGTGTTTTTGTTTATCAAATAAGTTGATTTGCTGCGATTCGTCAATATCCTGTGCCGCTTTGGAGAGAAAAGCGCTAAAGATGAAAAATACAAACGTATTTATGGTAAAATGGAACATTGAATGAAGAACAGGAAGTTTTATACAAATTAATCATTATCTCGATTTTCACTAAGGTTCTTTTGCCGTAAAATAAGTTAATTAAGTGAATCACCTACTTATTGATTTCTTTTTTATCGGTTAAATAGCGAATTAATTCTTTCATTTTCCCGGATGACAGGAGGGCTTTGCGGCTTGCACCCCAGCACCAAAGAGTTAGTGGTAGGACGGCCTCCGTGGGAATTTTGACATTTGTCTCCTTGTGTTGTATGGTTGTGATCAGGATGACTCCATTGGCTCCGCGAACTCCATACATGGCTGTTTCTGCCGGGTCTTTCAGTACCTTCACACTTTCCACATCATTGGGATTAATGACATTCATATTGCCTTGTAAGGGAACGCCATCAACCACATACAGGGGGCTATTTGCATTGATTGAACCAATGCCATGGATTCGCACCATCGCATTACCCCCGGGGGAATTGTCATTTCCTATCTGAACTCCTGCGGCCTGCCCTTGTAATTTTTGTTGGATCGATGCTGCATTTGTTTGGTCGAGTTTTTCTTTGCCAATGCTATTTTGATTGGAATATCTTTTTTCATCTGAATCATCCACGGGAAAGATTTGTAATCCAATCCCTCTTTCCCCTTTTCTATTTCGCCCTTTGACAACTTTGACTTGAGCAATTTCCCGACGGACTAAAATACTTGTATCGCGGAATTCTGTTCTATTTGTTTCGCTCATGGGCTCCCACCAATAGACCATAATTGTGTCATTTTTGATCTCAATCCGTTGATTAGGATTCGAAAAATATTGCTTCAGCAACTGATGTGCGTCGGTTGATTGGGCCCAAATGGATGTGCTCATCAACAAGAAAAGGCCGAGTGTTTTCATAGATTGATTTCGCCTAGTTTCTCATAAGAAAGAATCATCGAACGAACGTTATGGTAATTTATTTTCCAGTTATGTGCCATGTGACGCCAGATAGGTTCCCCTTCGCGTGTCATCAATGGCCACCATTCACCCGTATCTCGGTTAATCATTTTATCAAAGACAAAGCGATGTACCTGTTTATGGGCATCCAAAAATCGTGGATCTTTGGTAAGTTTAAAGGCGTCTAACATGCCAATTAGCATCTCTGCTTGTTGCCAAAACTCTTTTTCATAATCCGTAGCTTCGCCTGTGTGCGAACCTTCTACATAGACTCCACCATACTCCCAATCGATTCCATGATCTAAGGCATGGTAAAACGCTTTTTCTAAATTTGGACGGTATTTTTCGATATCAAATCCTCCAATTTTTATGGCATGCATGAGTAGCCAGCCGAATTCCGCATTATGTCCGTAAGATGTGTTGTCGGTTGAGGAAGCCTTCTGCCCCCCATCCGCAAAGCGATCCCATCCCCATACGACATCAAATTTTATCTGTGGGGCGACCGACCAATCCGCCCAAAATTGAGGGATCCCCGTACCCGTCACCGGATGCATAATTTTCTGGATTAAAATCTCGATGGACTCTTCCAATTTTCGACGATGCAGGGATTTTCCGCTGGCCTCGTAAAGCGTTGTAAATGCTTCCATTAAATGCATGTGAACATCGAGCGTTTTTCGGTCTCCCCCTGGAGAGCCTGGTCCCATCAAGGACCAATCCTCATCGAAAAATTCCCAATAACCACCATGATTCGTATCAACCGCATGTTTTTGCAAAAGGTCAAAAACCTTTTCGGCATATTCCAATCCCAGGGGGTCTCCGGATGCGAGTGTATATTCACTCAAGCTGTAAATGACAAAGCTATGACCATAGCCTATTTTTTGTTTATTGATTGGATTTCCTGCTCGGTCGACCATCCAATAAAAACCTCCATGGGTAGGATCCCACATGTTTTTTAGAAGAAATTGTACGCCGTTTTTGGCCATCTCCAACATCACTTCTCCCCCAAATCTATGTCGATATGCCTGAGAATAAGTAAATATGGAACGTGTTTGGGCAATTAATGATTTTTCATCTTTACCCGTGTCGTTTCCAAATTCATCAAAATGCGTAATAAATCCCCCGTGTACAGGATCAACGGTCCGCTGAATCCAGAAGGGCAATAAGGCATTTTCCGTGTAAGCTTTAATTTCTTGTTGCATGGTAGGTCTTTATGATTTCAAGGGCGTTGGCACTGCCCGTTTCTCCTATTTTATGTATGCTCACATGAACGGCTAAACTAGCCAATTCGCAGGCCTCTTCTATCGAAGAACCGGCTGCTCTCGCTGCACTAAAGGCGGCAACCACCATGTCGCCGGCACCCACGGTATCAATAGGTCCTTGTGCAGGGATGGCTTTTTCCCAATGGAATTCAGAACTCGAGGCATAAATCATTCCTTTGTCACCCAAGGTAAGCAAAACTGGTTTCCCGCGTTGCATAACCCATGATTTAATGGAAGTTTCCAAGTCGGCATGCTTTGTGATGATCTTATTAAACTCTGCTTCATTAACCTTAAGTATCACTTCGTTGGCAAAAGGTCCAAGACTTCGTAGGTCCGCCAAGACGCGTTCATTCGTAAATTTTTGTAAGAACTCCAGTGTAGCCTGGTTCAGTAAGGGTGTGTGAAATTGTTCATTGATGATAATCCAATCATAATTACCCATACGGATTGCTAGCTCATGGATGGCTTCTAAACCATGATTTTGAAAATGAAGGTTTCGAGTTCCGAAATCTAATCGATTTTGCTCGATACCTGATTGCATCGGTTTGCTATACGTGGGCGTATCAATCTCAGCTTTTGCCTTGAGAAACTCCGTATTGATGTTTAGTTCTTGGGCGAGATGCACTATTTCCCGTCCAAAAATATCATCGCCTCGGAGCCCATAAGCGTCCACTTGGACACCTAAGTAGGCTAAATTTTTAGCCACATTTCCGGCACCGCCTAATGAAGTTCGGGTCTGAGAGGCATGCTGCACTTCCTTGCCCGTTTCAATACTTATTTCTTGGGTACTAGGGTTAAACTGGAAATAGAAATCCAAGGCGTAATCGCCGATGACTGCAAAGCGCAATTGGCTGATTTGAGCCAATAGGGTCTCTAATCGCTTGGAATTCATGTTGATAGGTTTAACGACTGAAATGTACAAAAAAAATGAATCGTGGCCAATAGCACGACCACTCCCTTTTTTAGCTTTGGCAAACCGGCAGGGAATGCCGAAGCTAGCATGTTTCGCCTAAATTTTGAATTAGGAAACTGATAATATCTCCTTGATTTTCATTAATTTTGGACTTCTTTTTACACTTATCATCAATCGTTTTGGCTTTAATTAAATCTATTTCGGGCATTCGTGGTACCATCGGAGGAAAACCTGGTGATGGCCTTAGTCCCATTGACGTGGTTAGTTTTGCAGCTGCATTTGGTTCTTGGTTGAGAAGTACAGGTCCCTCATCCAATCAGATTGTTCTTGGACGGGATGCGCGCATCTCGGGTTCCATGGTTTCCTCCCTTGTAGCAAATACGCTGATCGGGTTAGGATGGGACGTATTGGACATCGGTCTTTCTACTACGCCTACTGTGGAATTAGCTGTCCCTTGGACGAAATCGGCGGGTGGAATTATCATCACAGCTAGTCACAACCCTGCCCAATGGAATGCATTGAAGCTATTGAATGCTGCAGGGGAATTTATATCTGATGAAGATGGGAAGGCTTTATTGAAATTAGCAGAAAATCAGGATTTTCATTTTGTGGAGGTAGGTCAATTGGGTAAAATCAAGGAAGACGCTAGCTTTCTACAACAACACATTGATCATGTTTTAGGTCTTCGCTGGGTTGATCAAGCCGCAATTCAAATGAAAAATTTCAAGGTTTTGGTTGATGCGGTTAACTCAACGGGTGGTATTGTTGTTCCTCAGCTCTTGAACGCCTTGGGTGTAAATCAAGTGGATATAATCTTTGGCGAGCCTAATGGGCATTTTGGTCACAATCCGGAGCCTCTTCCAGAGAACTTGACGGATATGATTGCCCAAATGAAATCAGGCAAATATGATTTAGGAATTGTGGTCGATCCGGATGTCGACCGTCTTTGTTTTATTTCTGAGGATGGAACGCCATTTGGAGAGGAGTATACGCTGGTGGCGGTTGCCGACTATATTTTATCGAAGGAAAAAGGGAATACGGTTTCAAATCTTTCCTCGACGCGTGCTTTGGCGGATGTTACCAATCGTCATGGCGGACAATATTTCGCGGCTGCCGTAGGAGAGGTGAATGTGGTCACGAAAATGAAAGCAGAAAATGCGATTATTGGGGG
>JACCDK011028333.1_pt1 | contig 13847 bp, 15 predicted proteins | sample 7445871 | NCBI WGS metagenome assembly JACCDK01 (sample SAMN15323436, study PRJNA562643) | freshwater metagenome | isolation source: river surface water | place: USA:Blue River Watershed | collected 2017-08-15 | reverse complement strand
TTTGCTGGCTGCTGCTCATACCAAAGCACCACTGTAGATTGTCGCGGGAAGGGGGCAAAACGGACATTTTGGCCGCTCTTGCCCTGTTCGGTCGGTTTGTAAGTGGAATGAAAGGGATACAGCCCTAGTCAAAATTTTGCCGCAGATTGCTATTTAAGGATGCCTTTACTCTAGTAGCGTGAAAACCTATTGCTTTGATATCGATGGGACGCTTTGTCACACAGAAGGATCAAATTACAAAGAGTCAACCCCAAAGTTAACCCGAATCGCCCTAGTAAACAAACTTTATGACCAAGGCAATCGAATAATTCTATTCACGGCTCGAGGAAGCACCACGGGAATTGATTGGTACGAACTGACATTTTCTCAAGTTAATTCTTGGGGAATAAAGTTCCATGAACTCAAACTCGGCAAGCCATCTGCTGATATATATATAGATGACAAAGGGTGCAATGATTGCGATTTCTTTGCTCTTGAAGATCAGATATGAAGAAAATTGCAATTATCGGAGCCGGAATTCTTGGTATCTCAACTGGCATAGAGCTCTTAAAAAGTGGAAAAAGCCTTCATGTAACAATATTCGAAAAAGAGGGACGGATTAGTTCGCATGCGAGTGGTAGAAACTCCGGCGTCATACATGCGGGTTTTTATTACTCGCCAGACAGCCTAAAGGCGAAGTTTTGTAGAACAGGGAATCGAGAGCTGCGTCAACTTTGTAAGAAAAATCAAATACCTATTCTGGAAACCGGAAAAGTAGTGGTCGCAAGAAATGATGAAGAAGTCGTTGAATTGGAGAAGTTGTTTGACAGAGGGAGAAAGAATGGTGTTGAACTTGAACTCTTGGAAGAAAAACAACTATCAGCCTTTGAACCACTGGCACGCACGTATAAGAAATTCATGTGGTCGCCTACAACGGCTGTTTCTAGTCCAAGTTTAATTTCGAAAGTGCTTATTGACGAGTTTCTCAAATTGGGCGGAAAACTAGTTCTTGGGGAAAGTGTCGAACTCCAAGAGAGTAATGGTGATATTTCTATAGTAGGAGATCAAGTTCACTACGCTCATGTTATAAATTGTGCGGGCACTTATTCAAATAAACTTGCTCTGCAGGTTGGCTTGGCAGATGACTATCTTGCCGTTCCATTCTTGGGATCTTATTTAGCGGCTAACCAAACCGGTCTCCCGTTGAGAACGCTTATCTATCCTGTGCCGCATCCTGTAAATCCTTTTCTTGGGACCCATTTCACAATAACAGCAGAGGGTTTGGTCAAAATAGGTCCAAGTGCGATCCCCGCTCTTGGCCGGGAGAATTACAAATTCTTACAGGGAATTAAACCGGGTGAATTACCCGAAATTTCAAAGGGTTTTCTTGCAATTCTTAAGGGCGACAAGAATAACTTAATTGCAATTTCTCGACAAGAAATCCCAAAACTCAGCCATGGTTTCCTGCTTCGAAGCGCTTTGCCTCTTTTGTCGCCTGATGTAAAAGTTGAGAAAAGTGCATGGAAGCGCAAGCCTCCCGGAATAAGGGCTCAACTTGTTGCAAAATCAAATGGACAACTTGTCCAGGACTTTATCGTTGAAAGACTGTACAACTCGACACATGTATTGAATTTGGTCTCGCCAGGATGGACGTGCGCAATACCATTTGCGAAGTGGCTGACTAGCGAGAAGATACTTCCGAATCTAGAATGATGACAAGACTATCTTTACTCTTTTTTCATAGGTGTAATCTAAAGACCATTTTCTAGCTAGTTCCTTGTATTTATCAAGTTGCGCTACATCATTCGATAGTTCGTTAAGGCAGTTTCGAAGAGAATCTGGTTGATTTAGATCAAAATACATTGCATTGCTGCCCAGAATAGTTTCTAATGCGTCAGTTCGACTTGCCAAGAGTGCACAACTGGTGCTTGCAAATTCTACCACTTTGATTGGAAACCGAAAGTCATTATATTTATTGCTTAGGTACGGGATGATTCCGATGTCAACCTTCACTAGTGAATCTAGGATTTGGTCCCTACTTAAGTGACCTAATACAACAACTCTTCCCGATTCTAAAAATTCAGACGGAATCAATGACCTTAAACTTTCAATGTGACTTTCTTCGATTCCTGCTACAAGCAACTTAATCTCTGCGAAGTGCCTTAGCTCAGTTACTAACATCCCAATTACCAGTTCAAGCTGATTTGAATTTCCACTACTCGTCGCTTTTCCAATCAAGGCAATTGTTATTGAATCGTCCGGAGCAGGGGTCCGTTTGGAAATATAAAACTCAGGGGGAGACGCCATATGAATCAAGGAAGAAAAACTAGCGGCTAACTTCTTCGGGATCGAATTCCGCAAGGTGGGCGTGAGCAGAAATACCCGAAATTTCTGAGAGACCTCATTGAAGTCAGGAAATAAATATTTAATGAGTAGTGAATCAATTCTGCCCACAGGGTGATGGAGTTCTAGAGCCACCCTTACATTCCCTTTAAATCTGAGTATGAGTAAGGCTGCAATCGAGTCTCGTGTCCAAACCAAAGTTGATGCATGATTTTCAATCTTTAATAATGCCAAAGTTAAGAATTTCACCCGAGTCCATTGAAAAGAAAGTTTCTCGAATATCCCAAATCTCGGACTCTCAAAGTTGCGAGTTAAAGACCGAAAAATTTCGCCTTCCACGAGTGAACTTGATTTGGAACCAGATGTGCACCAGATTTGACATTCAATTTCCAGCGGGCGAAAAGCTTTTTGAGTTTCTGAAATTGTCACTCCATACGCTTTTTCGGTGGGCATCCGATTGGGAACAAGAAGAATTACCTTTGAAATCATGCTTTCATTTTTCTGCTAATTCTCATCATTAGCGCATCTATGTTGTTGATATTTTTCGTTTCAAGAGCCACCTCTTGATGAAGTTTCACAAATTCCTGGGCAGTTAGTGTTGAAAGAATCTGCATTTGAGGGGCAAAGCCTGCTTCCACCACGTTCTCATGTTTTTTCCAGAAGCTACAGATTCCCAGGTACTGAAGGTCTTCTGGGTTCTGGGTTAACACCAAGCACCCACTCATTGCGGCTTCAACTGCAGCTTTATCAAGAGATTTCGGGGTTCCCATGAAATAGTACTTCGCATCATTTAAATAGTCGATTAATTTATTTCTAGGAATCTGTGGTACCAACTTCAATTCCAGGTCAGACGCTATAGCCATTTCCTTTAATCCATCTACGTACGCTAGATCTGCCTCAAGATCACCTACAAGGGTTAGTGGTGAGAATTCTCCTCTTTCCTTGATTGACAAACAGCTGTATGCGGATATGAAGAGTTCTATTTGCTTTATGGGAACAACTCTACCCACTGAGATAACGCCTTTTCTTGAACTTTTTTGCAAATTAGAGAAATTCTTAGATGAGATTCCATGTCCAGTGATAATTACCTTGTGAGACTCAAGCGGGAAAGATGATTTTGTTGGGGTAAATATGTAGTTCACATTCTTCACAACCCAATTGAGCGAGACAGATTTTGAGGAATGTGAATACCACAATGCTTGTTTTACTCCTACTAACTTAAGTGGCATTGAAATAATGGTAGGCACTCGCGTGACCATATGATACAAAACGACCGAGTTTTTTCTATTCTTGATTATCATCACCATGCATTTGATTAATTTAATGAAACCACGCATTCTCTTAAATGCGCTACCACCTCCTAATTCTTGTATTATCACATTTGAGGGAACGGTGAATTTTCCCACATGCGTGGAATAGACTTTCACCTGATCGAATTGGGTTGCTAGGCTTTCTATCCAGTCCAAGTTTGCGCTTAGGTATTTACTATTCTCATCTGTTTCAATGTTGAAAAGAATTAGATTAGGCATCTTACAGTCCCCACTAGTTCGTTATTCTCATCCATGAATCACACAAGCGATTTACGGCCTCAACTTGTTCCTTTTTTAGGAATGAAATGTCGTTTTCGGAAAACTGAGCATCCAAGATAGTTGCAAATTTATTTGCATTCTGGGTTGGAGATTTTCCTAGAATAGCAATCAATTCGCCTCCAAATGTTCTTTGGAGCTCCAATATCTCTGGAGATTCCTTGGCAATAACAGGGGTGTAGTTAAACAGGGATTCTCGAATTGAGCGGCCGAATGATTCGGTTGGCGCAAAACTCGCAAGAACGCCTATTTTTCTCCAAAAAACTTTCTTTTGGAATCCTGAGATAACTCCCATGTATTCCACCTTTATTGGAATGTTCTTCAGGGCATTTAGGAATTCTTCTCTGTTAGGTCCATCTCCCGCAATCACAACATTAACTTCCGGATAACGTGACTTCACTGCCATCGCAAATCTCGTGAAATCTTCTAGACCTCTATCGTGATGTATCCGGCCTAAGAATCCAATAGTTTTTTTTCGCTCGCGTTTCCCCACAGATTCGCCAACTAGTATTTCAGGAGATGGCACGGGAGCAATGACCAAATCCATCCTGTTATTTAAGAGGTGCTCACAACGATTCAATTGTCCCTGGGAAACAAATCTAAAACTTGATGCAAGGTTTGCAAGGCGTGGAAACATAAGTTTTCGTATCTTCCGAATATAGTTTCCCTTATCCCAATTAGGATCTCCGATATCAGCATGCAACTGTGCTTGAATAGGTATTTCCTTTGATAAAGACAATTTCAATAGAAATGTGATGAGAAGCGTTTCCCAAGGATCTCCCGCTATAAACAATGAAATCTGAGTTCTTAGTGGCTTTAGATTTCTATAGGCACCAAATAAGAAAATTGGTGAGAATCTTGTTTTTGATGGTATCGAAATGATTTCAATGTTGGGTGGAGTGCGTTCAACTTGACATTCACGAGTGATGATAATTAAGTGGTATCCAGAATCAGTTAGAGAATTCATTCTTGATAAATAGATTTCCTGACGCTCTAGGATGTTTCCAACATCTGAAGCGACAATCCCTATCGGGTCTATCATTACTAAATACTTATCCACTTTATGCTTCCTTTATGAGCAGATTTATATGCAACTTGGCAAGCTTACAAATATCATGATTTCTGACTATGTATTCTTGCGAATTTACTTTAATGCTCTCTTGTAGGAGCGTGTTCTGCGATACCTTCAACAGAGCTTGATTGATATCTTCTTGACTACTTGCATTTACTACGAGTCCATTTAGTCCATTTTTCACTACGTCTGTGTTCGCCGTGATATTGGATACCACCGCAACCATTCCCATTGACATCGCTTCAAGCAAAGCAAACGATTGTCCTTCATATTCCGACAGCAGTAAGAAGTATTTATGCCTTCTCATCATCTCGATGGTCGCTGCCCGGTCTAAACTAGAAAAGAATTGTGTTGAAGAATCGAGAGATTCTTGAATTGCTTTGAGTTTTTCGAGTTCCGGTCCCTCGCCAAATATCAAGAGTGGAATGCCGGAAGCGTGACAAGCGATTATTGCTTTGTGGATATTCTTCCAATTAACCAACCGTGATACGACGATGGCACATTCAGTGCGCTTCTGATCTAGTGTCGATTGCAGATACACGCCATTGTTTATCTGAATGACTTTAGGCTTCAAGCCCCAGGACTCAGTTACTTTCTTCAATTCTTTACCTGGTACTACCAAAATACTGGATCGATTTAAGCTAAAGTTAAGCAAAACTCGCTGTAATTTCCAGACCAGACTCATTCCTCGATACTCGAAATCGGCAATTCCAACCCCGGAATTATTTCTATTCCTGAATCTTTCCCATATTGGGTCACCTACAATCTTTACAACGCTTCTCCTTCGAAAAAAGAGATTTCCTAAAGTAAATTCTTCATATAGACCATTTACATAGAATCTTTTCACTGAGAAAGAAAGGCAAAATATCACTAATACCGTGGTCAACATCCTTAATGGCAAGGGTAAAGTGCGTGGAATTCTAATTACTAGATTTGAATCCTTTTTTGAGAAAATTGGGCCTTGAGAAGACAGGGTGACAACTGTGTAATTGATTTTCGATGATTCAAGCTCGGCCATCAACATGGGAATAAATGTCGCAGGTCCTCCTATATCTGGAGGAAATATGCCCGTGACTAGTCCCACCCTCAAGCTCAATGCTGACTCCATTTTTTCAGAAATTGAGGCAAGATCGTATCGGCGGTAGCCCAACTAATGAATTTTTCAAGCCCCTCAGTTAACTGCGTCGTCGGGTGCGATCCAATCATCTGCTCCAATTTCTTAGTGCTTGCGCACGTCCTTAATACATCTCCATTAATCGCAGGTTGCTTTACGAGGTCCAATTTTCTACCAGTTATGTTCTCCATGACTTCAATCATCGTGTTCATTGAATATGGGTTGCCGCCTCCGATATTTACAATCTCATGAGAAGACCTTTGCGAAATCAGCGCCCAATCAATCAACTCTCGGATTGAATTAGTGACATCTCGAACATAAGTAAAGTCGCGCACCGCGAGTCCATCTCCAAATAACTTGAAGGGCTCATTAGTTAACAGTGAAGAAAGAATCTTGAAGTAAGCCATATCAGGGCGTCCGTACTCACCATAGACTGTAAAAAAACGAAGTCCTAGTGCTTTAGTGGCTGAGTTAGTGAACAACGTATCAGCGAGTATTTCATTGCTTAATTTTGTGGACCCGTAAAAACTGATTGGTTTTGCGTGTGTAGTCGCTTCATCCAAGACGGAGTTAGTGGAATTACCGTAAACACTTGATGATGAGGCATATATGAATGAATTACAAGAATTTTCTAGTGCGGAACTCGCAACATTGAAGAATGCTTGTATGTTGTTTTCTAGGTATAGGAAAACTTGTCGACTGGCCGTCTCACCCCAGGTTGTGCGGCAAGATGTACAACTACATCAGGACAGAATTTCTGAAATAACTTTTTAGCATGATTCCTATTAGCAAGATTGACACGAAAATTTGTTATCTGGTATTCGGATTCGAGGCTCGCCAACCTCGCTTTTTTAAGGGAAACCGGATAATAATCAGTTAGAGAATCTACCCCTGAAACTTCAATCCCGCTCTGAGCCAGGGTGGTTGCAAGGTGATATCCCACAAATCCAGCCATACCCGTAATCAAAACTTTCATACTTTTGCACACCTTCTGTAGAACTTGAGCATATTTTCTTGCATTCTTTCTGGATCAAACTTCGCAAGTTGACTTCGGTAATTTGGTTCGTATCCATTGCGCAAATCATGGATGAGTTTGATCAAAACAGCACAAAAATCCTCATCATTGGATGTTTCAAAGAAGTAGGGATATTCTGTCCCCATTACTTCGACAATAGCTGAATTTTGTGCCGTAATAATTGGAATATTGAATTGCATCGCTTCGACTAGAACAAGTCCGAGCCCTTCATACAAGCTGCTGAGGGCAAAAACATCTAGTTCACCATAAACTTCAGAAACATTTACAGATTCTTGAATCCAGCTAATCCGTTCATTCAATCCTAGCTGCTCTGCATAGCTGTGTAACTTTAAGCTTAAGGATCCTTTACCCACCATAGTCAAATGCCAGTTCTCTTTTTTGTCTAGACGGGCCATTCCTGACAGCAAAGTTGTTAAATCTTTTTGAGGTTCGTGACGGGAAATAGTTCCAATATTGAGTTCGCTTAAGTCTTTATTACGAACTGGGCGTGAATCTAGGCTTACGTTTGCTTCATCACTTCCATAATAGATTGTATGCATTTTCTTTCGAGCGACTTCTTTTCTCGAAACTAGGAATTGGAACACTGAATTTGAAATGCATACAACGCCATTGAACCTACAGGTTACAACTCTTGAAAGAATTGATGAGAGAATGTTGTCGTATTTTGGATAAAAAGGTTCGACATTGTGCCTTGAAGAAATGAAAATTGATCCCTTTTTGCTGCACATTGATAAAATTACTTCTGCAAGTGGTAAATGCGCATGAACTACATTAAATTTCTCATTTATTTTATGTTGAACAAGTCTCCATTGAAATGGAATGGTTTTGTTAGCGCAATCGCTTATCACCGTACATCCTGCTTTAATGAACTCGTTAGTCAACGAACCTTTGCCCTTCAAGAAAATAATCTCTACGAGATTACCTGCTTGGACTTGCTTGGTAGCAAGAATTAGTAACTGTTTTTCAGCACCACCTCTTTCAATCGTAGTAACTATATGCAAGATGTTGTACATACTAAACTTTTTCTTTGAAATATTCTATTGTTGCTTTTAGCCCATCTTCAAGTGAAATTCTTGGTTCCCAGTTAAGTATCTTTCTAGCTCTTGATATGTCTGGCTGACGTTGTTTTGGATCATCTGCGGGAAGAGGAAGATACTCAATTACGGAATCGCTTCCAATTAATCCTACGACTGTTTCGGCAAGCTCCTTAATTGTCATTTCTTTAGGGTTACCTATATTTATTGGTGATTCGATTGCATTTGAAGTATTCGCAACACTATCAATTGCCTTAATCAAGTCTTGGACATAACAAAAGCTTCGAGTCTGTTTTCCATCCCCATAAAGTGAAATTTTCTGTGAGGTAAGGGCTTGGACAATAAAATTGCTAACTACCCGCCCATCATTTACCGCCATGTTAGGACCATATGTGTTGAATATTCGAACGACCCTAATATCCAAACCGTGCTGTCTGCGATAGTCATAGCAAAGGGTTTCTGCTCCTCGCTTACCCTCGTCATAACAAGAGCGAATACCAATAGGGTTTACATTTCCCCAGTAAGTTTCAGTTTGAGGGGATTCATGAGGGTCACCGTAAACTTCGCTAGTAGAAGCCTGTACAACTCGTGAGTTGTTAGCCAGCGCTAACTTAAGCACGTTCGACATCCCTAACAGATTTGTTTCCATAGTTTTGACGGGATCGTGTTGGTAATGTATCGGCGAGGCAGGACATGCAAAATTGAAAATGATATCTGCCTGAACATTTATAGGGTCTCTTACATCAGCTTCAATAAATTCGAAGTTAGGATGATCGCTTATGTTAACCAAATTGGATTTAGACCCAGTCGAAAGATCATCCAACACGGTGACATGGCTACCCTTATTTATATAAAGTTGGGCTAGGTGGCTTCCTAGAAAACCAGCGCCTCCTGTAATTAGTATTTGGCTCACGCCGCCAGTGTATCTAAATCTATTGTACGAACCCTCAAAATGCTATTCTACCTGAGTGGCTAAATACAGTTTTATAGAAGCACTTGAAAGACATCAGCAGGCATTTTCTGGACTAAATGATGAAGATTTCTTAGCGGTTATTGAATCTTTGGGTGCAGATATCGTTCGATCTCTCAAGCAAGGGGGGAGATTGATCGTCTTCGGAAATGGCGGAAGTGCGGCCGAAGCTTCACATTTTGCAACCGAGTTAATAAGTCGTTGCTCCAAAGATCATGCCCCCTGGCCTGCTATATCGCTCTCAGATTCAGGCTCAAATTTAACTGCAATAGGAAATGACTACGGGTTTGAAAAAGTCTTTTCAAGGCAAGTTGAAGGTCTAGCTACAGAAAAAGATTGCGTGATTGGACTCTCAACTTCAGGAACTTCACCAAATGTAATTGAGGCGCTCAAAATCTCTGCTGAGATTGGCTGCCGAACTTACCTACTGACAGGGCAAAATACGATCGAGGACGCAAGATGGACAACAATTAGGGTCCCGTCAACAAAGACTACTACCATTCAAGAAGTTCATCTATGGCTAATTCACGTTTTATCCGAGTTTTGTGAAAACGAAATGTGATTGCAGTAAACCGTGTCCAGAAAGCCCTGGTAATCACAGATCTGAAGTTCGACAACTGGGTCCTCGGTGGAAATGCTCGGGATATTACAGCACTGGCGGAAGGTTCGAACAGGCTGCTGAAAGTAGATTTTCTCAGCGCAAGTTCCAGATTAATTGCATTATTTCGGTCACTTTGGAGCCCAAGATTAATTTTTGTTAACCAGAATACATACTTTCGTTTTTGGATAATTGCTAAGTTATTCAGGTTCATGTATAAACGAATTATTGTTTTATACACACACAGCAATAGCGCAATTACCAACCGAGAAAATCATTTGTTGAACTCATGTGAAAAGATCGTCGTGCTCAACAATTCTGAATCAATTTTCTTGAAAGCTGCAGGTATTCGGTGCGCGATAGAGGTTCAGCCTACGGGAGTCGACCTCGAAAAATTCAAGCCAGGGCACTTTGAGAAAAATCAGAATTCGGTCTTATTGGTTTCATCCTTTGCTGACAGAAAAAACCCTTCGCTGACTCTTGCCCTAGTTTCGAATTCACCTGATTATAACTTTACCCTCGTAGGTAAAGAGTGGGATCGCTTTGAATTCTTTGAAGTCTTACTCTCTTGCACAAATTTCAGATATGTTGAATACAGCTACTCGGAATACATCAAGTGCTTACAGGCTTCTAGTATTTTTCTATCTCTCTCACTCCAGGAAGGAGGACCTCTGCCACTACTCGAATCCATGGCTTGTGATCTAATTCCTGTTGCTACTGAGACTGGTTACGCTCCAGACCTAATCCAAGATGGGATCAATGGTTATCTGATCTCCACCAAATGCGATTTAGAGGAAGTGAGGATAGCTCTTGATAAAGCAGCTCACTCCAACTTTTCTACCAGAAGTAGTGTTGAATCATTTTCCTACCAAAACTATCTACAAAAATTTAGATTCAAGTAAGTGCTTTCTTTCTGATGGGATTCCGAGCACGTTTTCATATTTCCTATCTAAATCAAAATCTACTAACTTTATGTTCTTCGAGCCATCAATCCCCTCTACGGTTGTGACACCGAAAAAAGAATAATTCTGTTTTGTTAATTTCTCTGGCCATTTCACTAAAAAGTTTAAATCTGGCCTATGTTCCAATAACAACAAAGGTCTATGTTCTTGAATGAATTCAGTCATTCCTTCAACAACTTCGTTTTCAAACCCTTCAACATCTATTTTTACTACGAAATCAAGTTTTTCAATTATTGCAGATTCCAATAAAGGGTACACGACAGAATCAAATTTGTATGTCGGAACCATTCTTGAGGTTGCTTCTCTAATTCCTGGATTCCATTTAGAATGGAGTGAAGATGCTCCAGTGTTTCCTGAGTGAATACTTAAATTGTACAATTGTCCAGAAGAAACATTGTCGAGTGCTATTGGTAGAACTATGAATCCCTCAATGGAATTCATCTCGTAATTGGATATCAACTGCTTGACTAGAGCGGGCTGAGGCTCTATCGAAATAACCCTCGCCCCATTGATTGCTATCGGAATTGATACGGCGCCAATATTCGATCCTATGTCGATTAGAAAAAGGTTTTGAAACCCAATCTTGTTACAAATTTCAAAGGGGGCATTGTCAAAGAATCCGAGAATGAAATACCGATAGCCTAAGTGGTCATTAAAGTCTACGTATAGCTTTTCACCATGAATACCCTTTGCTTTCACAAACTTTGGCTTGAAATTCTTGTTCGAACGCTTTCTTATTTCGTTGGGATCAAAGAGGCGCTGCAATCTGTCGTGCTTTCGGATTAGCTTTGCCATTAGAACTACTAATCCCCGCGGACACCGGGTGACAATTACATAGGTGACCGCTTTAAGTGACTTTTTTATCATATGATAATTACCTATGGATTCTAATAAGGAAAAGCTCCTAGTAGTGCTGCCTATCGAGCGACTGATTTCTGTAATTGATTCTTCTAACACCCTGTTAGAACTATCAAAGAATTATAGTGTAACTCTTTTGGGCCAGAAGTCGGCAAAACTTCCAGCAAATTTTCAATCACTCCACTTCAGTGAAGGCTTCGTAGGAAGACGCATCCGAGAAGTGCTCCTAAATGTAAATTCAATCCGGAAAATTACACAGGTCAAGAGTTTTGAAACTCGGGTCTCAATTACGATGGGAATCGGCATTCAAGAATTGAATAGTTTCAGACAAAATAGATTCTTGATACTGAGATATCTCCGGAAGCCTCGGACATTCTTAGCGGTATTCATTGCTCTCTCAAAAGAACGTGGAGTTCTAGAGAAGGCTCTAGTGAAGTATTCATTTTGGTGGCCATCTCTAAATCGAGTATTGGTTAAGGTTCGGCCTGAGGTGGTTTTAATCTTTTCGGGGGGCGCGTTCTCGGGAGTTGAAAACATCTTGTTGGGAAAGTCGAGAAGATTAGGAATTAAGACAGCTCTCGTGATTGATAATTGGGACAATTTGAGCTCCAAATCTCTCTTCACAAGTTCTCCTAACGCACTGGGTGTATGGGGACCAAATATGCTCAGAGATGCACTAGAAATTCATTCAATGAATCCACGGATTGTCCGTCATGTTGGTTCAGCAAGATTTCGCCCAAATGAGAGACCCTCCCCTCAATCAAGACCAGCATTTGTACTTTTCGCAGGATCGGGAAAACCGTTGTTTAATGAGCTCACTTCACTGATTGACTTGCGCTCAATGTTAGATAGGAACCAGTTATCAACTTTGCGCATTATCTACCGTCCACATCCAATGTCTCGGGTTAATCAGAAATTAATAGCAGATGTGATTGAGAAGTTAGAACGCGTGGAGTTGGATTCTTCATTTAGTGGTCCACTGGAGAGTAACTTTTATAAATCTGAACCTCTTGAAGAACTAGAGAATCTTTGTACGTTTGCAACGTTTATAGTTGCACCACTTTCGTCAATTATTGTTGAAGGGCTTTCTCTGGGCACACCTGTTGTGTCTCTAAACTGGACTAATAATCCTAGCTCGGATTTGCCATTGTCGGAGTACACGCACTTTTTAGAGTTGCGAGATGTTCGTGGTTTCTTCCCGGTAGCTTCATGGGAAGAACTTGAGAGCCGATTAATTGAGATAATTGCATGTAAGGGAGAACAAAATCTAGTCCCAGAGATTTTACCTTCTTTCAATTCTCGGTACGCAGATAGAGTGGTGTCGCTTGTTGACGAACTCATGGGTTTGGAGAAATCTAATTGACGACCATTGCAATAATTCCAGCTAGAGGTGGTAGCAAAGGAATTCCAAAAAAGAATTTGTCAAAAATTCAAGGTAGTTCTTTGCTGGAGAGATCAATTAATTGCGCCACAAATGCGGGTATCGAACATGTATACGTCTCGACAGACGATCATGAGATAGCTGAAGCTGCAGTTAGTTTGAATGCAAAAGTTATCAAACGTCCCTCTGAGCTTTCTGGTGATACGAATTCAAGTGAGAGCGCCATAATTCACGCATTGGGAGAAATTCTTCTTCAAGGTGATTTATTGGTCAGCTCTGTCGCTTTTCTACAAGCAACTAGTCCGTTCACAAGGTCTGTCGATCTGATTCGTGGAATGGGAATGTTGACCCGAGACAATTCTGTTTTCTCAGCAGTACCGTTTCATAATTTTCTATGGACACAAAATGCTGATTCTTGGGAACCTTTAGGCCATGCCAAGAATCAACGCACGATGAGGCAGCAGTTACCTCCTACTGTGATGGAAACGGGCAATTTCTATTTGTTTCCCGTGGGGTCATTCCTCGCGCAAGGGACTCGCTTTTGTAATGTCCCACTACCTGTCCTTATAGATCCACTAACAACCTTGCAAGTCGACTCTCTTGAAGACCTTGGCTTGGCAAACAAGATAGCTGCAATTGTTGAGTCTTAGTGCTTCTCCCAGTACCTCAACTTGCTTGCTACTTCAATTTCTCCCTCAATTTCGACTTTGACGCCAGTCCCCCGGACAACTGAAATCTTCTTCAGGGCCCCAACTAAATTGTTTAGGCCTGCTGGTTCCAGAGAAGCTGCTTGATCAGAACCATATATAGCTCTTGAAGTAGTGATGTGTCTTTCAATCACAACTGCTCCAAGTGCGGCAGCGACAATCGAGGGAGACACGTTTGGTTCATGCCCGCTATATCCGATTGGTATT
>JACCDK011855798.1_pt1 | contig 13850 bp, 10 predicted proteins | sample 7445871 | NCBI WGS metagenome assembly JACCDK01 (sample SAMN15323436, study PRJNA562643) | freshwater metagenome | isolation source: river surface water | place: USA:Blue River Watershed | collected 2017-08-15 | reverse complement strand
TAGAACTAAAGGTGGTATGATTGTAGATGTTTTCGGAGTTGAAGCATTCTTACCAGGTTCACAAATTGATGTGAAACCAATCCGTGACTACGTTGTATATGTGAACAAAATTATGGAATTTAAAGTTGTGAAAATCAACCACGAATTCAAAAATGTTGTTGTATCTCACAAAGCGCTTATCGAAGCAGATATCGAAGTACAGAAAAAAGAAATCATTGGTCAATTAGAAAAAGGACAAGTATTAGAAGGTATTGTTAAAAACATTACTTCTTATGGTGTGTTTATTGACTTAGGTGGTGTAGATGGATTAATCCACATTACAGACCTTTCTTGGTCAAGAATCAATCACCCAAGTGAAGTTCTTGAATTAGACCAAAAATTAAACGTAGTAATTCTTGATTTTGATGATGAGAAAACAAGAATCCAATTAGGTTTAAAACAATTAAACGCACACCCATGGGATGCTCTTGGAGCTGAACTAAAAGTAGGTGATAAAGTGAAAGGTAAAGTAGTAGTTATCGCTGATTACGGTGCTTTCATTGAAGTTGCTGAAGGTGTTGAAGGTTTAATCCACGTTTCTGAAATGTCATGGTCTACGCATTTAAGAAGTGCGCAAGATTTCGTGAAAGTAGGAGATGTAGTTGAAGCTGTTGTTTTAACATTAGACAGAGACGAAAGAAAAATGTCTTTAGGTATCAAACAATTAACTCAAGATCCATGGACAGACATCACTGCGAAATATCCAGTAGGTTCTAAACATACAGGTATCGTAAGAAACTTTACTAACTTTGGTATCTTCGTAGAATTAGAAGAAGGTATTGATGGTTTAGTTTATATTTCTGATTTATCTTGGACTAAAAAAATCAAACATCCATCAGAATTTGTTAACGTAGGTGACAAGTTAGAAGTTGTTGTATTAGAATTAGATGTTGACGGACGTAAATTATCTTTAGGTCACAAACAAACTACTGCTAATCCATGGGATAAACACGAAGCAGCTTTTGCTGTAGGAACTATCCACAACGGAACTATTGCTGAAATCGTTGACAAAGGTGCTACTGTAGATTTTGGAGATGATGTAGTTGCGTTTATTCCAACACGTCACTTAGAAAAAGAAGACGGTAAAAAATTGAAAAAAGGCGATGCTGCTGATTTCAAAGTTATCGAGTTCAACAAAGAATTCAAAAGAGTAGTTGCTTCGCACACTGCTATCTTTAGAGAAGAAGAAGAGAAAAATGTTAAAGCTGCTACAGAATCTGTTGCTGCTGCTAACAGTAATAATCAAGCTTCAACTTTAGGAGATAACAATGATATTCTTGCTGAATTAAAAGCTAAAATGGAAAAAGGAGGTAAATAATCTCCATTCAAATACTAGTAAAAGCGTTACTTCGGTAACGCTTTTTTTTTGATTCAATTCTAAAAAAAAAACACTCCAATTGGGAGTGTTTTTTTATAAAAGAACGTTACTAATTATCTCAATTGAGCACCAAGTTCACTTTCAAAGTTGGATTGAAGTTTGCTCATGATTTTGTCAATTTGAGAATCAGTAAGTGTTTTTGTTGCATCCTGAATGGTAAAACTTACAGCATACGATTTTTTCCCTTCCGGCAAATTCTTCCCTTCATATACATCAAATAGATTGATGTTTTTAAGCAATGATTTTTCCGTTTGGAGTGCAATTTTATATATAGATTCAAATGCTACATTAGCATCAACTAATAAGGCAAAGTCTCTGCGCACTTCTGGATATTTTGGAATAGGAGTAAATTTGATTTTATTCGATAATACCTTAAGAATTAAATCCCAATGAAATTCGGCATAAAATACTTCTTGCTTAATGTCAAAATGTTTGGTAATTGATTTTTTTACCGTTCCCATTTCAACCAAAATATCTTTTCCTAAAGCAAATCCGATTCCTTCTGCAAAAACGTCACTAGCTACAGGTGTGTTTTGAACTGAGTCAATTCCTAATCTAGATAAAACAGAATTTACATATCCTTTAAATAAAAAGAAATCAGAAGGTTTTTCTGGATTGGTCCAAGTTTCAGCCGAACGATTCCCAGTTGTGAAAAGAGTAAGGTGTTTCTTTTCGCTATAGCCATTTACTAAATTGCGGTAGCTTTTTCCGAATTCAAATAATTTTAAATCGCTACTTTTTCTATTGATATTATACGAAATAGCCTCAAGCCCAGAAAACAACATCGATTGTCGCATCGTTGACAAATCGTTGCTTAACGGATTTAACATCGTTACATTATGCTCCTCTTTTAACTGCTCAGATAATTTAATATACTCTGGGGTGGTTAAAGAATTGGCCATCATTTCATGAAATCCTAGGGAATTCAATTGATTGGCAATTACATTTTGAACTTTATAATCTTCGGTTCTTGGTGAATTCGAAACAGTAGCTGTCAATTTATTTGGAATGTGGATGTTGTTGTATCCATACACTCGAAGAATCTCTTCAATTACATCTACTTCTCTTTGTACATCGACTCTATAAGGAGGAATTTGCAATCCAAGACCGGCATCAGAAGTGCTGTTTACTTTAATGTCTAAAGAAGCAACAATTTTTTTGATGGTTTCTTTAGGTAATTCTTGACCAATTAATTTGAAGGTTTTTTCATAATTTAAGAAAACCGAAAACCCTTCGATTTTCTTTGGATACAAATCAATTACATCAGAAGTGATTTCACCACCTGCAACTTCTTGAATCAATAATGCAGCACGTTTTAATGCGTATTCTGTTATTTCTGGATCAATACCTCTTTCAAATCGGAACGATGCATCGGTACTTAAACCATGTCTTTTTGCCGTTTTTCTAACCGCCACCGGATTAAAATAGGCACTTTCTAAAAATAGGGAAGTAGTGCTTTCTGAAACACCCGAGTTTTTTCCTCCAAAAACACCTGCAATACAAAGTGCTTCATTATCATCGCAAATCATAATGTCTTCTTCGTGAAGCGTTCGCTCAATTCCGTCTAGTGTAACAAACTTAGTTCCCGAAGCAACTGTTTTTACATTTATTTTTCCATTAATTTGGGTAGCATCAAATGCATGAAGCGGTTGGCCCAATTCGTGTAACACATAATTCGTGACATCAATCACGTTGTTTTTTGGCGAAAGCCCAATTGCTTTCAATCTATTTTGCAACCAACTTGGAGATTCTTTAATTGTAACTCCAGAAATTGTAACACCACAATAGCGAGGTACCAATTTAGAATCGGCTACATTTACGTCAATTTTTAGCGTTCGTTTATCTATTTTAAATTTAGATACCGATGGAGTAATCAATTCTAGTGAAGCATTTTTCTGTAATAAACCGGCTCTCAAATCTCTTGCCACCCCCATGTGAGACATAGCATCAGCGCGATTTGGAGTTAATCCGATTTCAAAAACTTCATCATTTTCAATATTAAAAACTTTAGCCGCAGGAGTTCCTGGAGCCAAGCTGGCATCCAAAATCATAATCCCATCATGGCTAGAACCAAGACCCAATTCGTCTTCGGCACAAATCATACCGTGACTTTCTTGGCCTCTAATTTTTCCTTTTTTGATTTCAAATGCTGCACCTTCTTTATCAAAAAGTTGGGTTCCAATTGTTGCAACAGGTACTTTCTGACCTGCAGCCACATTACTTGCGCCACAAACAATTTGAACCGGAGTACCCGATCCAAGATCTACGGTTGTAATTTTTAATCGGTCGGCATCTGGATGTTTTTCGCATGTTAAGACATGACCTACAACAACGCCTTCTAATCCTCCTTTAACCGATTGGTATTTTTCAACCATTTCTACTTCAAGTCCTAAATCAGTAAGGATATTAGAAACTTCTTCAGAGGGAGCATCTATTTTTAAAAATTGTTTTAACCAGTTGTATGAAATCTTCATGATATTATATGCTATTTGAGACCTCAAAGATAAGTATTGTAGCTTTTACAATAAAATATATTTAACCCAAAAAACATTTTCTTTTATTTTGAGAATCTAATTATGAATACCTATCTTTTTTTTGAAATGTATAATTAATTAGCAATTTTTTTCCTTACTTATCATATTTGTGCTATAGAATGCAATTTTTGTGCTATTTTTTTGTGAAGTGGGTTTCTACTTTTGGATAAACCAAAAAATTAAATATTATGAGTAATTTAGTCAAAAGACCACAATTAAAAGAAAAGTACGATAATTACATTAACGGAACTTGGACTGCACCTTCTACAGGTCAGTATTTTGAAGTAGTTTCTCCAGTAGATGGAAAATTATTAGCAAAAGCTGCACATTCAGCAAAATTAGATATTGAAAAAGCAGTAGATGCTGCTGAAAAAGCATTTGTAACTTGGAGTCAAACCTCGGCTACAGAAAGAAGTATAATATTAAACAAGATTGCAGATCGTATTGAAGCTAACATTGAGCTTCTTGCAACTGTAGAAACGCTTGATAACGGAAAAGCAATTAGAGAAACAATTAATGCAGATTTACCATTATCTGTTGATCATTTTAGATATTTTGCAAGTGTTATTCGTGCTGAAGAAGGATCTATAAACGAATTAGATAAAGATACGGTTTCAATTATTGTTAATGAGCCATTAGGAGTAATTGCACAAATTATTCCTTGGAATTTCCCAATATTAATGGCAGTTTGGAAACTTGCTCCAGCACTTGCTGCAGGAAACTGTGTGGTGCTTAAACCAGCAGAAAGTACTCCAATTTCAATCATGGTAATGATGGAAATCATTGGAGATTTATTGCCTCCAGGGGTAGTGAATGTTGTAAATGGTTTTGGTGCAGAACTAGGAAGAACTTTAGTTACCAATCCAAAAGTTGCTAAAGCGGCATTCACAGGATCTACTGCAACTGGTAGAATGGTAATGCAATATGCTACAGAAAATATTATTCCTGTAACATTAGAATTAGGTGGAAAATCTCCTAATATTTTCTTCCCTTCAGTTATGGATGAAGATGACGCCTTTTTAGATAAAGCTATTGAAGGTGCAGTTTTATTTGCTTTCAATCAAGGAGAAGTTTGTACTTGTCCATCTAGATTGTTAATTCATGAAGCTATTTATGATAAATTCATTGCAAGAGTATTAGAAAGAGTAAAAGCTATTAAAGTAGGACATCCACTAGATCCAACTGTAATGATGGGTGCTCAAGCTTCACAAATTCAAAAAGATAAAATTCTTTCTTATATCAATTTAGGTAAAGAAGAAGGTGCTGAATTATTATGTGGGGGTGGTGTAAACCACTTAGGTGACGAACTTGAAGGAGGATATTACATTCAGCCAACTTTATTTAAAGGTCATAACAAAATGAGAATTTTCCAAGAGGAAATTTTCGGACCTGTATTGGCAGTAACTACATTTAAAACTACCGAAGAAGCATTAGAAATTGCTAATGATACCATGTATGGTTTAGGTGCTGGAGTTTGGACTCGTGATGCACATGAATTGTACAGAGTTCCAAGAGCAATTCAAGCGGGTAGAGTATGGGTGAATCAATACCATGCTTACCCTGCAGGAGCTCCATTTGGTGGATACAAACAATCGGGTATAGGTAGAGAAAATCATAAAATGATGTTAGACCACTACCGTCAAACAAAAAACATGTTGATTTCTTATAACAAAAACAAATTAGGTTTCTTTTAATAGTTAACAGAAATTAATCTAACCGCAAATTCACAAATTACTAAATTTGATGAGTTTGCGGTTTATAATTATATATTATGGAAAAAATAAAACGATTGGCAGTAACTCCAAAAGCATTAGAAGTTATTGAGATGCTTGAGTGTAAATTTGGTGATTTAATGTTTTATCAAGCAGGTGGATGCTGTGAAGGGACCCAGCCTCAATGTTTTGAAAAAGGTGGATTTTTTCCGAGAACCAATGATGTTTGTATTGGGCAAATTCTAGGTTTTGATTTTTGGGTAGATAAAGATCTATTTGAATATTGGAAATTCAGTCATTTTACTTTGGATGTAACCGATGGGTTTGGACCGGGTGGATTTTCTTTGGAAACCCCTTATGGTAAAACATTTAAAATTAATTACCGATTATTTACAGAAGACGAATTAAGTAATTTAGAAGAAGTAAATTTAAATTCCTACGATTAATGACCAACATTCATTAATTGGTATTGCTTTGGTGTAACTCCCTCGTATTTTTTAAATAAACGAATAAAGTAATTACAATCCTCAAATCCTGTTGCATAAGAAACTTCATTCACATGAATCTTTGGGTTTTTAAGCAGTTTCTTTGCGTGTTTTATTTTTTCATTCAAGATGTATTCAATTGGGCTCATACCCAATTCTCTTTTAAAATAGCGATAAAACGAGGTCGTACTCATGCACGCTTTCTCGCTTAAATCTTTCAAATTGATATTTTCCTGAATATTTTTTTTAATAAAATCAATGGATGCCGAAAGTGAACTATTGATTTCAATTGGGGCATCACCTTCAAATCGTTTTACCGTTTGTGTTTGGATGATTCGAATGAGTAATTCTTGCAAAGTCAAATCCGCTAATGCATCTTTGGTTATTGAAGTGCTCATGCACTCTTTAATCAATTTATTAATTGTTGTAGCCAAATCTACATTGTTGTAGAAAAAATAATTCTGATAATTTAATTGACAAAAATTATTATTTCCTTCTTTTGGATACCGCTCATTCAAAAAATTCAGCGTATCCGAAATTTTAGTTTGGTCTATAGCCAATGCCAAACATTGGGTTGGGTTTTCTAGTGTAGCCTCAGGAAAGTCAATTTTCATTCCCACATTGGACGGAATAACTACCGTTTCTCCAGGAAGATAATCAAAGCCAGGATCATCAAAAAGATGCATTACTTTCTTACCGCGCAACATGCTTGTAACTACCAAATCATTAAACTTTAAAGGGACTAAAGCCGATTCTTGATAGGTTTCAAAAATATTCAACTCACAATTATTCAAAGAAAAAATGGTTCGGTTTTCTACCAAAGTTTTCAGAGATTTTTCATGAGTTAATGCAGGTGCATTAAGTAATGATTTTAAAGACATTGAAAATAAATACTTGATTTCGAGTACTAATATAAAAAAAATAATCAGATTAATTGCATCTTTAATTAATCTGATTATTAGAATTGAATATTTATTAGGTTACAATAAATTTTCGTCTACCAAATTTGGAAGAGTTACTTTTAACAAAGGCTGCACTTCCATAGCTCTCTTAATTGCAAAAACAGCACCTTCATTTCGCGCCCAACTTCTTCTTGAAATTCCGTTATTGACATCCCAAAAAAGCATCGATTCCAATCTTTTAGAAGCTTCTTTGCTGCCGTCAAGTACCATTCCGAAACCACCATTAATTACTTCGCCCCAGCCAACGCCTCCACCATTATGAATGGAAACCCAAGTTGCGCCTCGGAAGCTATCACCAATAACATTGTGTATTGCCATATCGGCTGTGAAACGAGAGCCATCATAAATATTGGATGTTTCTCTATAAGGTGAGTCCGTTCCGGAAACGTCGTGGTGATCGCGACCTAAAATAACATAACCAATTTCTCCACGAGCGATAGCTTGATTAAACGCTTCTGCAATTTTCATTCTTCCTTCGGCATCGGCATAAAGAATTCGGGCTTGCGACCCTACCACCAATTTATTTTCTTGAGCTCCTTTTATCCATTGGATGTTGTCGGCCATTTGTTGTTGGATTTCTTCGGGTGAATTTCGCATCATTTTTTCTAATACATCACACGCAATTTGATCGGTTTTTGCTAAATCATCCGGATTTCCGGATGCACAAACCCATCTAAAAGGGCCAAATCCATAGTCAAAACACATCGGACCCATAATGTCTTGCACATAACTGTTGTATTTAAAATCGATGTGGTTTTCTGCAAATACATCAGCGCCGGCTCGAGATGCTTCCAATAAAAAGGCATTTCCGTAATCAAAGAAATACGTTCCTTTTGCGGTGTGTTTGTTAATAGCCGCAGCATGACGACGAAGTGTTTTTTGTACTTCTTCTTTAAATTTATCTGGATTATTTGCCATTAATTCATTGGATTCCTCAAAAGTATAACCAATAGGATAATACCCTCCAGCCCACGGATTGTGTAATGAAGTTTGATCTGAACCCAAATCGATATGTAGATTTTCTTGATCGAATCGCTCCCAAACATCCACCACATTTCCTAAATAAGCAATAGATACTACTTCGTTGTTTTGCAATGCTTTTTTCACTCGAGGGACTAATTCCTCAATAGAATCGGTTACTTCATTGATCCATCCTTGCGAATGACGAATGTGGGTAATTTTCGGATTTACTTCGGCACAAACCGTTACGCAACCCGCAATATTTCCTGCTTTAGGTTGTGCTCCCGACATTCCGCCCAGTCCCGAGGTTACAAATAATCCGCCTTTTGGTGATTTTTTTATTTTTCTGAATCCGTTTAAAACAGTAATAGTAGTTCCGTGAACAATTCCTTGCGGTCCAATATACATATAACTTCCTGCGGTCATTTGGCCATATTGAGAAACACCTAAGGCATTCATTTTTTCCCAATCGTCGGGCTTTGAATAATTTGGAATTCCCATTCCGTTGGTTACTACCACTCTTGGTGCTTCTTTATGCGAAGGGAATAAACCCATTGGATGCCCGGAGTACATCACCAAAGTTTGTTCGTCGGTCATTTCAGATAAATACTGCATGGTCAATCGGTATTGTGCCCAGTTTTGAAACACTGCACCATTTCCACCATAAGTTATTAATTCGTGTGGGTGTTGTGCCACAGCATGATCCAAATTGTTTTGAATCATTAACATAATAGCTTTTGCTTGCTCGCTTTTACCTGGATATTCAGAGATAGGGCGGGCATATATTTTATAATCAGGGCGGTAGCGGTACATGTAAATTCTACCGTACTTTTCTAATTCTTCTTTAAATTCAGGTAATAATACCTCATGGTGTTTGGCATCAAAATAGCGTAAGGCATTTTTTAAAGCCAATTTTTTTTCTTCAGCAGAAAGAATCTCCTTTCGTTTTGGCGCATGATTTATTGCTGCTTCGTAGGGTTTTACATTCGGTAAGGCCGATGGAATTCCTTGTGCTATTTCTTCTTTAAAAGTCATATTATTTATTTTCTATGATAATATTCGGGTTGATTTTTTGTAACTCGTTTAGGAATAATACTTCATTATCAGGAGTAATGTAGAGGTCGTTTAAGTGTTTTGTAAAAATAATTAATCCATTAGTTGTTGTGCCAAATTTATTAAATCCGCTCCACATTGTTTCGCCTTTTCGTACTTTATAAATTTTATTGATGTCGGTTTTGTACATCGTAAAAATTATTTTTATCAGAAGAAAATTCCCTTCAATTCTAATTTTTAATTTTAGAATAGAAACAATTAAAATGAAAATAATAATTAGAAAAATACTTTCCATTATTAAAAATGGATAGAATCCATTTTTTTCAAATAACATTAGTAAAGGCATCAGCAAGAAAAAAAGAAATAAAATAATATAAATCAGCCGAAATATCCCTGCCAACTTTTTTGATTGGAATTCCATGTTCATTGTATCAGCTATTTATTTATAGTACCTGTTTTTTTATCAAATCCATATGGACAATGGCGACAACCACTTCGGCAACAATGGCCTCTTTTTAAGTGGAATTTTTCGGTAAAAACTTTATAACCTTCGGGTGCAAGATAATAATCTTCACCTTCAATAAGTTTTACTTCTTTTTTGTCTTCTTTCATAGCTACAAATTTAGCAACTTACAACTACTAAATACCATTTCTAATTAATAATTTTGATGGAGTTAAATTTCATTTATTTTTAAAATTTAGGGCTTCTGATTCGTAACTTTGTAAAAAATAATTCAATTGGAAGTTTTAACTCAAGAAATACAAATTAACAACCCATCGGTTAAATTAGCTATCCGAAGGGAAGATTTGATTCATCCTTTTGTTTCTGGGAATAAATTCCGAAAGTTAAAATACAATTTGCTGCAAGCAAAAAAAGAAAATCACCACACGCTGCTTACTTTTGGCGGAGCTTTTTCCAATCATATTGCGGCAACAGCATTTGCAGGAAAAGAAAACGGATTTCAAACCATTGGTGTCATTCGTGGGGAAGAATTGGAATCAAAAATCAAAGAAAATCCAACTTTGCAGTTTGCGCAAGATTGTGGTATGAAATTTGAGTTTGTATCGCGAGAAGAATACCTACAAAAAGAGAGTGAAGCGTTTATTTCAAAATTAAATCACAAATACGGTTCTTTTTATTTGTTACCTGAAGGAGGAACCAATGAATTTGCGATAACGGGATGTGAAGAAATTTTGACTTCTGCAGATTCAGAATATGATTATATATGTTGTGCGGTAGGAACAGGAGGCACGATTTCGGGGGTTATAAATAGCAGTTTTGAAGGTCAAATAATTTTGGGATTTCCGGCGTTAAAAGGAGATTTTTTACAAAAAGATATTCGTAATTTTGCCAAAAAAGATAATTTTAGTTTAATCACAGATTATCATTTTGGCGGATACGGAAAAGTGACAGAGGATTTGATCGAATTTATTAATTTGTTTTACCAAAAAAATAAAATTCCTTTGGATCCCATTTATACCGGAAAGATGGTTTTTGGCGTTATTGATTTAATACAAAAAAATTATTTTCCATCTGGGTCTAAAATTCTCCTGATTCACACCGGAGGATTACAAGGAGTGGCCGGAATGAATTTACAATTGAAAAACAAAAATTTACAAACCATACAATTTGATGATTAAGAAATTAGTTTTCGGTTTTGCTTTAATTGTTGCTACTTCTTGTGGCACAAGTCGCCCTGTTATTGCCTATACTAAGAGTAAAAAAGCACCAACAAAAGCAGTTGTTAAGCCTACGCAACCTGTTGTTGTAACTAAAACGCAATCGGTAAATACTGCTGAGCCCACACCGGCCAACACAAACAGTACAAGCAATTCAACTGAGGTGCTTGCTGCAACTACTCGAGTGAAAGTTACAACGGCCATGGTGTTGGAATACATTGAAAAATATAAAGAAATTGCCAAACAAGACATGATTGACTACGGAATTCCGGCAAGTATCACTCTTGGTCAAGGGATTTTAGAATCGGGGGCGGGGACTGGGCCTTTGAGTATGCAGGCCAATAATCATTTTGGAATAAAATGCCACAAAGAATGGACGGGACCAAGTATTAATTATGATGATGATGCCGAGCAAGAGTGTTTTAGAAAATACATGGAGCCAAAAGAATCCTATCGTGATCATTCACTATTTTTAACTTCACGGGAACGGTATTCTAAATTATTTAAATTAGAAAAAGACGATTATAAGGCATGGGCAAAAGGCTTGAAAGAAGCGGGTTATGCTACCGATGTTGCCTATCCAACCAAACTTATCGGATTGATAGAGCGCTACCAATTACAAAAATACGATGCCGAAGTTTTGGGCAAAGAATATATTCCGACAGCGGTGACCTCAGTGGAAAAAAAGACTCCCGCAACCGATTCAAATTCGGATTTGCATGAAGTGATTAAAGGAGATACGTTGTATTCTATTTCAAAACGATACAATATTTCGGTGGAAGATTTGAAAAGAAAAAATAATATTCCGGATTTCGGAATTGCTATAGGCCAAAAATTAATTGTAAAATAAAAGTTCAGCATACATTTTTATGTTATATCAAAGAAGTAGTCAATTATTTATAGATGCAGAAAAAGTAATTCCAGGAGGAGTAAATTCTCCAGTGAGAGCCTTTAAAGGAGTAGGAGGAACCCCAATTTTTGTAAAAAGAGCCCAAGGTGCTTATTTATATGATGAAGACGGGAATAAATTAATAGACTACATCAATTCGTGGGGGCCTATGATTTTGGGTCATGCCTATCCACCCGTTATTGAAGCCATTGCCGAACGAGCAAAAAGCGGGACTTCATTTGGAATGCCTACCGAGTTAGAAACTCAAATTGCGCAATTGGCCGTTTCTATGGTTCCAAATATTGATAAAATTCGATTTGTAAATTCGGGTACTGAAGCATGTATGAGCGCCATTCGACTGGCTCGCGGATTTACAAATAAAAACAAAATAATAAAATTTGCTGGTTGTTATCACGGGCATTCCGATTCGTTTTTAATTCAAGCCGGAAGTGGAGCGAGTACTTTTGGAACTCCTAATAGTCCCGGAGTAACTCCAGGTACAGCACAAGATACCTTGTTGGCAAATTACAATGATTTGGAAAGTGTTCGGAATTTATTTGAAGCAAATAAAAATCAAATTGCAGCCTTAATTGTAGAGCCCATTGCCGGAAACATGGGTTGTGTGCCACCTCAAGGGGAATTTTTGGAAGGCTTACGCGAACTATGTACAGAAAATAATGCGTTGCTAATTTTTGATGAGGTAATGACTGGTTTCCGATTGGCAAAAGGGGGCGTTCAAGAATTATATAATATCAAAGCAGATATTGTTTGCTTTGGGAAAGTAATTGGTGGTGGTTTGCCTGTTGGTGCTTTTGCAGCACGAAATGAAATCATGAATTATCTGGCTCCGGTTGGACCTGTTTATCAAGCAGGAACTTTATCTGGAAATCCGTTGGCAATGGCCGCTGGATTGGCCATGTTACAGGAAATAAATACAAATACCCAATTATTTGATAATTTAGATAAAAAGACGGCCTACTTAGAGGCTGGAATGCATAAAGTACTTACTCAAAACGGAGTTGTTTATACCATCAATAGAGTAGGATCGATGATTTCGGTGCATTTTGATGCGCAACCGGTAATTGATTTTCAAACTGCAAAAAACGGTGACAACGAAACCTTCAAAAAGTTTTTTCACGGCTTGTTAAAAGAAGGAGTTTACATTGCGCCTTCCGCCTATGAAACTTGGTTTATTACGGATGCGCTAACTTATGAAGATTTAGACTTTACGATTACTGCTATAGATAAAGTTTCAAAGACTTTTTAATTAAGTTTATTTGCCTTGCAGCCATAAATTTCGATAATCTGCATTTTTATCATAATCGGAGGCTTGTTTTTCAATGTTGAAATAACGGTTGCCTCGTGGGTCATTGCCCACGCCGGCCAGATAGGCCCAGTTGCCCCAATTGCTGCACACATCGTAATCAATTAGCTGCTGCTCAAAATAGGCGGCGCCCAATCTCCAATCTAGTTTCAAATCATTGCATAAATAACTAGCTACATTTTGTCGACCACGATTGCTCATGAATCCGGAATGTTTCAATTCGAGCATGTTGGCATCAACAAAATCAACTCCGGTTTTACCCTCTATCCATTTTTGAAGTAGATTAGTATTTGAGTTGATTTCTGAATTTTCTTTGTTCTGGATACCTGCTTTTTGGAATAATTTGACTTTGTGTTTCTTCATCATAAATCGAAAATAATCTCGCCATAATAATTCAAAAACCAACCAATACGTAGAATCATTTGCTCCAAATTGGTGCTCGTATTTATTTAATTCTTGATAGATAAATCGGGATGAAATACAACCCATGGCCAGCCAAGCCGAAAATTTTGAAGAATAATCCGCCCCGATCATCCCGTTGCGGGTTATTTTATATTCTGAAATGCATTTACTTTCATAAAAATAATGATTCAATCTTGCAATTGCTTCCGTTTCACCGCCTTTAAAATGAAGTACTGCACGCGAATCAATGACTTGATGGGTTAATCCCAATTCTTCCAATGTAGGTAGAACCATGGTTTCAATAACGGGAGATTTTATTTGCGGAGGCACATCAAAAGCAGGCCTAATAACAGATTCTTTTTCAGTTTTTTTTCTAAAATTGGTAAACACATCGGGAATGTCTTTAATAGAAAAAGGTAAATCTTCAGCGTG
>JACCDK011697550.1_pt1 | contig 13850 bp, 14 predicted proteins | sample 7445871 | NCBI WGS metagenome assembly JACCDK01 (sample SAMN15323436, study PRJNA562643) | freshwater metagenome | isolation source: river surface water | place: USA:Blue River Watershed | collected 2017-08-15 | reverse complement strand
GCATGCACAGGGGGCTTTTTTCATGGACTTTGAACAGGAAGGCCCCATGAACGCAGACAACCGCCGCGGTATTTTGGCCATGAGCCTGGCCATGGCCTTGTTCATTGCCAACGATGCGCTGGTCAAACAAGTCAGCGCATCGCTGCCTGGGCCCCAACTCATTTTCATTCGAGGGCTGATGGCATCCACGTTGGTGCTCATCATGGCGCAGGCCATGGGTCATTTGAAAAACTGGCGCATGATGCTCAATGGCAAGTTGTGGCTTCGGGGTGCAGTCGATGCCATGGCCTCACTCACCTACTTAACCGCAGTTTTTCATTTACCCTTGGGCAATGCCACGGCCATCAACTTGGCTTCGCCTTTGTTCATCACCTTGTTTGCTATTTTCTTTTTCAAAGAGCGTGTCACCTTGCAGCGCGGTGCACTCATTCTTTTAGGGTTTGCTGGGGTGTTGATGGTGGTGCAACCTCGTTCTGACGGCTTCAATGTTTATGCATGGATTTGTGTGTTGGCTACGTTGTTTCATGCCACGCGCGATACGCTCACGCGGGCTATTGGCCTTCACATACCATCTTTGCTCGTCACCTTGTCCACTGCTGTGTCAGTGGCCTTTGCAGCGGGCAGCATCACCCTCACGCAAACTTGGGTGCCCGTCTCGAGTACATCCATGGCATTGCTGTTTTGTGCCTCTCTTTTCTTGTCCATTGCCTACTATTTTTTAATTGTGGCCATGCGTTCTGGAGAAATGAGTTTGGTGGCACCCTTCCGCTACAGCGGCTTGCTGTTTGCCTTGCTCATTGGCTATGTGGTGTGGGACGAAGTGCCCAACCTGCTGGCTTGGTTGGGCATTGCTTTGCTGGTGATTTCGGGCTTGCTGATATTGCGAGCCGAGCGTCTCAAGCATCCAGCGTGATGTTGGCCTTGCGCACCACTTGCGCATACTTTTCAATTTCTGATTTCAAAAACTGTGCAAACTTATCAGGTGTGCCCGACAAAGAGGCAATGCCACCTTTTTGAAATGCCTCCAGTACTGCCGGTGCCAGCAATGCTTTGTTCACCTCAGCATTCAAGCGCTCCACGATGGCATCGGGCGTGTTGGCAGGCGCCAGCAAGCCATTCCACGAGTTAGATTCCACTGGCACGCCTTGTTCTGCCAAAGTAGGAATGTCTGGCGCATACAAAGAGCGTTTGCTTGTGGCCATGCCCAGCGCCACCAATTTGCCAGACTGCACATGGCTTCTAAACTCTGGCCAATTGCCAAACATCAATGTGACTTGCCCGCCCAACAAATCTGACAATGCCGGCGCTTGGCCTTTGTAGGGTACGTGCACCCAATTCATGCCCATTTGCTGTGCCAATGCTGCTCCCGACAAATGGGCTGAGGTGCCGTTGCCAAAGGATGCATAGCTGATTTTGTCTGCTGCCGCTGCACTTAATGCTTTGAGGTCACTGAGTTTTTTGAGGCCGCTGCCAGGATGCGTGGCCAGCACATGTTCGGACATGCCCATCAGCGCCACAGGACGCAAATCTTTGAGCGTATCGTAGGGAAGCTTCTTGACCAAGGTTTGGTTGGCCGCAAAACTGTTGGCCACCGTGACAAAGCTGTAGCCATCAGCAGCAGACTTGGCAACTGCGTCCACGCCAATCACAGTGCCCGCACCAGGTTTGTTTTCAACGATGACAGGCTGCCCCATCTGTTTGGCCAATTCAATGCCCACCAAACGAGTGACGTAGTCTGTGGTGCCACCGGGCGTAAACGGAACCACCAACTTCAAAGCTTTGGAAGGCCACACAGATTGCGCATGGGCCACAGAACTGGCAGCCAGTGAACCTGAAGCTGCAAGCGCGACTTGCCACTGCACGAGTTGATTCAAGCATTGACGTCGAGAAATTGTCATACCATGGCCCCTTTGAATGATCCAAAATAATAACTGACAGACAGCCCCTCTATTGGCCAACAGGAGACACCATGACTCATCGCACTTGGAACCGCAGAACATCACTCACGCAATATGCAGCAGTTTTCTCATTTGCTGCCCTTCAATTGTTGGCGTCTAGCGCTTGGGCTCAAGCAGCATGGCCGAACAAACCCATTAAATTCATCGTGCCTTTTGCCTCTGGTGGGGCCAACGATTTGTTGGCCAGGGCCGCAGCAGAGGGCGCCACCAAGGTGCTGGGTCAGCCCGTGGTGATTGAAAACAAACCAGGTGCTGGTGGTACTTTGGGCACCATGCTGGGCATCAAAAGCGCGCCCGATGGCTACACGTTTTTGATCAGTGCAGCAGGTGTGATTTCCAACACCATGATTAAAAAATCTGCCCCCTACAAAGACAACGAGCTGGTGCCTGTGGTCATGATTGGTTTGGCGCCTTCCATCATCGTGACATCTGCAAAGTCCAAGCACACCACCTTGAAAGAGTTCATTGAAAACGCTAAGCAAGGCCAAGGCGCGCACTTTGCCACTGCAGGCACTGGCAGCACGCCACACTTTGTGGCCGAGATGATGAACATGAAGTACGGCACCAAACTGATTCCTGTGCCTTACAAAAGCGGTTCTGAAAGCTCAACTGCCGTGATGGGAGGTCAAGTAGAAGGCACCTCGGAAGCCAGTATTGTGTCGTTGCCGCACATTCAACAAGGCGGTAAATTCAGAGCGCTGGCCACCACTTGGACCAAACGCATGTCAGCGGCACCCGACCTGCCCACCACAGCAGAACTAGGTTATCCCGATGTGCAAATTGCACACTGGGCTGGCATTCATGCCCCTGTGGGCGTGCCACCCGAAATCATGGACAAGTTAGCTGCTGCAGTTGATGCAGCCATGAAAAATCCGGACATTGCCAACCGCCTCAAAACCATGGGCATAGAGCCCATTGGTGGTACGCGCGCCAGTTTCAACGACTTTGTCAATGCAGAACGCGCTAAGCTAGGCGTCATCATTCGCAGCACTGGCATGAAAGAAGACTAAATGACAACCATTTCTATGCACCCTGGCACTTTGCTGCGTCAGCGTGTCAACCAAAAAAATGGGCTTCTGGTGGCAGGTGCCGCCAACGCATTGGCCGCGCGCGTTATTCAACAAGTTGGTTTTGAAGCGGTATACCTCAGTGGTGCAGGCATCACCAACACCTTTTACGGAATTCCCGATTTAGGTTTCATTGGTCTGAGCGATTTGGCGCAACACACCGCAGCCGTGCGCGATGCAGTGGATTTACCCATCATCGTGGATGCCGATACAGGTTTTGGCAATGCATTGAATGTGCGTCAATCGGTGCGCACTTTAGAGCGATCAGGCGCCAACGCCATTCAACTGGAAGATCAGTTGATGCCCAAGAAGTGCGGTCACTTTGCAGGCAAAGCCGTTGTGTCTGCTGATGAAATGATTGGCAAAATCAAAGCGGCAGTTGATGCCAGACAACACGCTGATTTTTTGATCATTGCACGCACTGATGCACGCTCCGTACTGGGCCTCAATGAAGCGATAGACCGAGCAGCAGCCTATGCCGAAAACGGGGCTGACATGACTTTTGTAGAAGCGCCCGAAAGCGTAGATGAAATGCGCCGCATTGCAAGCGCGCTGGGCTGCCCCCAAATTGTGAACGTAGTGATTGGCGGCAAAACACCAGCGCTTTCTCACCAAGTATTGACCGACATGGGCTTCGGTTTGGTGCTGTACGCCAACGCAGCGCTTCAAGGCGCAGTGAGGGGAATGACCCAAGCGCTTGCGCAATTAAAGGCAACCGGAGAACTTCAGGAAGATCCCAAGCTGGTTGCCACCTTTGCAGAGCGTCAAGCTTTGGTTCAAAAACCTTTTTTTGACGCGCTAGAAGCCAAGTACAAATAAGCTTTGATTCAAAACCCTTGCGTGAATCATCAGGGTTGCATGGCCTTTAACCAATAGCGTTTGTCTATGTACTTGCTAGGATCGGTCAGTTTTTGGCCGTTGTCTGCCAACTTACTGCGCAAGTCCAACACGGCTTGAATGCCTTTGTCATCTAATTGCACATCTGAAAAAAAACCAGACTGAGGATCTAGCAACAAGTCGCAAGACTGTGCGGCAATTTGTGGGCTCATGTTGGGCACATACTTCATCAACAAGGCTTGTGCTTGAGGTCTGTTTTCTGGCGCTTTGAGCCATCGAATGGCATCACGGTACGCGCGAATAAAGCTGACCACTTGCGTCTCGTTGTTGGCGGCCCAACTTCTGCGAGCAGCACCCACAATGCCCATGTAATTGCCAATGGTAGAGCGGGTGGTGGCCAGTTGGTTGAAGCCTCTGTTTTTGGCTTGCAAGTCAAAGGGCGCACGCAGCATGGTGGCGGCATGTTGGCCTTCCATCAGTGCCGCAAAACGTCGGTCGGTGCCACCGGCGCGGGCCCATTGCACATCGGACTCTTTGATGCCATTGCGCGCCAGCATGTCACGCAGGGCAAATGAAAAACCATTGCTCATGGAGTCAACCGAAATGGTCTTGCCTTTGAGGTCTGCAAAGCTTTTGACTTCGGGTGAAGCTACCAAGCTTAGGAAGCCATCGTCTGAACCCATAAAACCAAAGAAATCGCTGGGAGGATCAAACTTCAATTCAGCTTGCCCCTCTTGGTAGGCGAGGATGTTGTCCAAAGCAGTGACGGCAATGTGGTATTTGCCCTCCATCAACCCCGAAAACACCTGCTTCGAATCGGCCGTGATGGTGTGCTGCACCTCAATGCCATGTTTCTTGAAAAAGCCCTGATCCTTGGCTGCCCAAAGGGGAAGGTTAAAGCCGCCGCCAAAACTGATCACTTGAATCGCACCAGGGATGGGGGCGGGTGCCGCGGGTGAGGCAGCGGGCGCAGTTTGTGCAATGGCGCCCACCAAGCTCAGCAGGGGAAGGCAGGCCAAAAGGCGACCTATCGCTCGTTTTTGTAGATTCATCCATGTCTCCTAAAGTTGTGAGTTGTTAGGCTTGTCTTATGAGTATTTGTACGATGTCCTCGGGCAAGCTCAGACTTCATAATAATCCCCACCGCAAAATTTTGCTCACGCCCGCCTGGAGTTTTAGATGACCTTCGTTACAAAAGAGAACATCACCGAGCAAGTCTTGGAAGTTTTTGAAAGAACACCAGACCCCCGCCTGCGCGAGGTGATGCAATCACTTGTCAAACACCTTCATGCTTTCATTCGCGAAGTCGAGCCCTCCGACGCCGAGTTTGAACAGGGCTGTGAATTTCTGGTCAAGCTTGGCAAGAACACCAGCGAGAAAAAAAACGAGGTGATCTTGGCTTCCGATATTTTGGGCGCATCCACCCTGATCACACTTCTCAACAATGTGAAGCGCGCCGAGCAGGCCGGCCAATATCAAACTGAATCTGCTTTGTTGGGCCCTTTCTGGCGAAAAAATGCGCCTGCCTACGAGTCAGGGGGCAACATCTCTCATGGCCCTGAGTCCAGCGCTGTTGACCAATTGTTTGAAGTCACAGGCCATGTGCGCGATGCACAAGGCAAGCCCATTGAAGGCGCCGAGGTAGATGTGTGGCAAGCATCGCCCTTGGGCTTTTACGAAAACCAAGACGAAGAACAGCCCGACATGAATTTACGCGGTCGCTTCAAAACCGACGCCAACGGTAAGTTCAGTTTCAAATCGGTTCGACCTTCTGGTTACCCAGTCCCTGTCGATGGCCCCTGCGGCGACTTGCTGCGCGCACAACTGCGCGACCCCTATCGGCCAGCCCATGTGCATTACATGATTTCCAAACCAGGCTATCAAGTGTTGATCACGCAAGTTTTTGCCGACGACGATCACCGCCTTCACACCGATGTCACGTTTTCGGTGGTGGAAAGTTTGGTGGGCAAATTCAAAAAACGCACAGGTCCAGGCGAAGTGGGTTACTCACTTGACTACGACTTTGTATTGCAGGCAGGCGAAACACACTTCCCCATGCCCCCTATTCCTTGAATGAAAGCACACCATGAGTTTTGAACCCATTTCTAAATTAGACGGCCATGTAGCGGTCATCACGGGCGGCAAAGGTGCCATTGGATTGGCCACTGCACGCAGGCTGGCCGCAATGGGCGCAAGGATTGTCTCTATTGATCGCTCAGAACCAGAAAAAGTACAGGCACTGCTTGATGCCCTTCCCCAAGTTGCCTCAGGTCCTCACTTTGCACTTACAGCTTCGATTACCGACTCCGCCGCTTTGAATGCCGCCGCAGAAGCGGTGAAACAACGTGCAGGCCGTTGTGACATTTTGGTCAACAGCGCTGGCTTCACAAAGCCTGTTGCTGCCAACGATTTAGAAGGCCTCACCGATGACTTGTTTGACGATGTGGTGCAAACCAATTTGCGCGGTGTCTTTGCCACCATTCGCGCCTTCACACCACTGCTCAAAGCCAATGGCGACGGGCTGATTGTGAATGTCTCCTCAATTGCAGGCTTTACAGGCGCAGGCAGCAATTTGGCCTATGCCGCAGCCAAAGCGGGCGTCGATGTGATGACCAAAGCCTTGGCCAAAGCGCTGGCTCCACAGGTTCGCGTGCTGGCTGTGTCGCCTGGCGTGGTCGATTCTTCATTTGTACCGGGACGCGGCGCCGACTTCAATGAGAAGGCCGCAGCAACCATCCCCCTTAAACGCATTGGCCACGTGGAAGACACTGCGTCCGCCATTGAAGCGTGTGCCACCACCTTGCGCTTTGCCACAGGTTCACGTTTTGTGATCGACGGTGGAAGGAGTTTGTAAATGTTAGACCGCCCCACCCTCATCACCTGTGCCGTCACAGGCAACATTACCAAACCCGAGCAGACGCCTTATTTGCCCGTTACGCCAGAGCAAATTGCCAATGAATGCTTGGCCGCTGCTGAAGCAGGCGCAGCTGCCGTTCACATTCACGTGCGCGACCCGGCCACAGGCCGTCCCTCCATGGAACTCGAGCATTACCGCGATGTGGTGGACCGCATTCGCAAGCGCAACGCTGAATTGGTGATCAACCTCACCACGGGTCCTGGCGGCCGTTTTGTGCCCGATGCCAACGATCCCAAAATCTACGCACCTGGTACCACCTTGGTGCCACCCGAAAAACGCGTTGAGCACATTGCCATCATCAAGCCCGATATTTGTTCTTTAGACCTCAACACCATGAACAGCGGTGCCGATGTGGTCATCAACACACCGCGCAACGTGCGCATCATGGCCAAGGTGATTCGTGACAGCGGCGTCAAACCTGAGTTAGAAATTTTTGACTCTGGCGATTTGCACTTAGCTCGCGACTTAATTGCCGACGGTACCCTTGATGGCCCCGGCATGTGGACCTTTGTGTTGGGTGTGAAGTACGGCTTTGCTGCCACGCCCGAAACCTTGCTCTATGCACGCAACCTGTTGCCGCAAGGCGCTATTTGGTCTGCCTTTGGTTTGGGCCGAAGCGAGTTTCCCATCGTTGCGCAAAGTTGGTTGTATGGCGGCCATGTGCGCGTTGGCATGGAGGACAACATCTACTTAGAAAAAGGCGTGTTGGCCGAAAGCAATGCGCAATTGGTGGCCAAAGCTGCCGACATCATCAAGCAAATGGGTGGCCAAGTGGCCACCGCCGCGCAAACACGCGATCTGCTGAATTTAAAGAAAGTTTGAGTTTCATGACTGTTTCTTCTGCACAAGCTTTGCACGTTGAGAGCAAAGCCACTGGCATCGACACCTTGCAGTTGCAATGCGTTCCGCAATCTGCACCCAGCATTCAAGCCGGTGAAGTGTTGGTTCAAGTATTGGCCGCAGGCGTCAACCCAAGCGACGTCAAAGCCACCTTGGGCATCATGCCACACGCTGTTTTTCCACGTACACCTGGACGCGATTTTGCAGGTGTGGTGGTCGACGGTCCTGCAGCGCTTAAAGGTCTTCATGTGTGGGGTTCGGGCGGCGATATTGGCATCACGCGCAACGGTTCGCATGCGCGCTATTTGGTGTTGCCTGTGGCCGCTGTCAAAGAAGCGCCCAAAGGCATCAGCATTGAAGAAGCAGGCGCTGTAGGTGTGCCCTTTGTCACAGCCTGCGAAGGCTTTAGCCGCGCGGGTGGTGTCAAGGCTGGCCAAACCGTGGTGGTGTTGGGTGCCAATGGCAAAGTGGGCCAAGCGGCAGTGCAAATTGCTGCGCGCGCAGGCGCTAAGGTGATTGCGGTGCAACGCCAAGATCATTTGGAAGGCTTTGCATGCGCAGATGTCGAGGTGATTAACAGCACCCATATCGAGCCCGCCACACGCATCATGGATTTGACCGGTGGCAAAGGTGCCGACTTGGTTTTCAATACCGTCGACAAAGTGTATTGGGAAGTGGGCCACGCCGTGATGGCCAAGGGCGCTACGCAAATTTTCATCATCGCCACCAAAGGGCAAACTGTGCCCTTTGACTTGTTCAAGTTTTACCGTGGCATGCACAACTTTGTCGGCATCGACACATTGGCTTTGGACTGCGTTCGCTCCTGCGAATTGTTGGACGAACTAAGGCCTGGCTTCGAAGACGGTACGCTCAAACCCTTCCCAGTCGATGCCGCCGACATGATCGAGTTGACCCACGCCATGGACGCCTACAAAGCCGTCTTGGCCGGTGCCAAAAACAGAATGGTGCTCAAGCCATGAACATCACCCGCTTTAACCAAGCGCCAGAGTACAAAGCGCCGAACCATTTCGACATGACCTGCCTGCGCCTGCAAGGCCATGAAGCAGGTCCCTCCAAAGCCTTGTGGATGGGCGTGTCGCAAATTCAACCCGGCGGTCATACCGGCCTCGACGGCTCGCCCATGGAAAAACACTATGTGGTGTTGTCTGGCGAAGTCACCTTGGTTTCAGAACTGAACGGCGTGATCACCGAGGCCGTGCTCAAGGTGCACGACTCTGCTTGTTTTGCACCCGGCGAGAAGCGCCAGTTGGTCAACAAAACCGACCAAATGGCCAGCATCTTGTTGGCCATGCCCTATCCACCAGCCACCCCCACTTAATTCAAGACAACCGCAACTGGAGACAACATGACCGCACCGTTTCACAAAAGAACCTTGGCCAAACACTTGCTAAGTTTGGCGTTAACCACGCTTGCACTTTCTGGCTTGAGCATGAACGCGCAAGCCCAAGACTGGCCAAAGCAAAGCATCAAGTTTGTAGTGCCCTTCACAGCTGGCAGCGGCACTGACATCGTGGCGCGTGCGGTAGCCGAAAAGCTTGGCACCGCTTTGGGCCAGCCCGTTGTGATTGAAAACAAACCCGGCGCAGGCGGCACCATTGCAGCCAACCAAGTGGCCAAGGCCAACCCCGATGGCTACACACTGCTAGTGCATTCTTCTGGTCACGTGGTGAATCCCGCTATTTACCCCAACCTGCCCTACGACACATTGAACGATTTGGTCGGCATTACGTCATTGGCCAGCCTGCCCAATGTCATGGTGGTGTCGCCCAGCAAAGGCTTCAAAGATGTCAAAGACCTGATCGCCAAAGTTAAAGCCAAACCCGATGGCTTCAATTACGCATCGGCTGGCACAGGTTCAGCCACGCACATCAATGCCGAGAAGTTCCGCGTGGCTGCTGGCATCAATGCAACCCACATTCCCTTCAAAGGCACGCCTGAAGCCCTGACTGAAACCATCAGTGGCCGCATCGATTGGTTCTTTGCGCCCATCGTGTCTGCATTGCCTCTGATCAAGGATGGCAAGCTGCAAGTCTTGGCAGTGGGTACGCCCAAACGGTCAGACGATTTGCCCAACACACCAACAACCGTTGAAGCAGGCGTCCCTGGCTCTGAATACACATTCTGGGTTGGCATGTTGGCACCCAGCAAAACGCCCAAGCCTGTGCTCGACAAACTCAATGCTGAAGTGGTCAAAATTTTGAATTCAACTGAGTTCAAAACCAAGTTGGACAACATTGGTGCTGCACCGATGCCAATGACCAGCGCCGCTTTCAATGGGTTTATCAAGTCTGAAACTGAAGGCATTGCCAAGTTGGTGCAAGCTGCGGGCATCAAGGCCAACTGAGTTTCTTCACTTGACTTTCGGCCACCATGCTCGATTACTACAACAAACGTTTAAGCGAGTACGAAGCCATTTACGCCAAGCCAGAGCGCCAATCTGATTTGCAAAAATTGGTCGCACAGCTTCAAGACGATGTGGCCGATTGCAGCGTCTTGGAATTGGCTTGCGGCACGGGTTGGTGGACCGAGCGCTTGGCACCTCATGCAAGCGCTTGGGTGGCCACAGATGCTGATGAGGGCGCACTTGAGGTGGTCCTGCATAAAAATATACGAGGCCTCAATGCTACGCAAACCCTCAACGCGTATGCACCTCAAATCACAGCCCCAGTGGATTGCGTGTTTGCTGCGCATTGGTATTCACATCTGTTGCACAACGAATGGGACACCTTCTTTGCTTCAGTTCGCACCTGCCTCAAACCAGGTGGTCGCTTGATCATGTTGGACAACAAGTACGTGATGGGTTCAAGCACGCCCATCTCCCGCACGGATGCACATGGCAACACTTACCAGACTCGCCCGCTCAAGGATGGCAGCACGCACGAGGTGCTGAAGAATTTTCCAAGTCATTTGCTGCTTCAATCTGTTGCTGAAAAATATTTTGCCCAATGTAAATTTGAAGATGATTGGACGATGGACATTGCACACTACTGGTATGTCGTTATGCTAAAGGCCTGAGCCCTTTTAGCCCAAGCCACCCGCCATGCATCAGCCCAGCACCCAACCCCGCCCGTCCATCTATTACAAGTACCAAGTCTTCAAGCCTTGGTTGGCTTCACAGAACGCGCCTCAACCCAAACACAAAGTGGTGATTGTGGGTGCGGGCCCTGCGGGCATGGTGACAGCCCTTGAGCTGGCCAGGCACGGTGTGCCTTGTGTCTTGCTAAGTGCTGATTTGCAATTCTCACAAGGCTCGCGCGCCATTGTTTTCACGCGGCGCTCCATGGAAATTTTGCAGCAGGTGGGGGTGGCTCATCGCATCACAGAGACCGGTTTGCCATGGCGCTGTGGCAATTCAATCTACCGTGGGCAAAAAGTGTTTCGCATGGAAACACCACACGACCCCGACGATCGCTTCTTCCCCATGATCAACATTCAGCAGCAGTACTTGGAAGAGTACCTGCACGATGCCTGCGCCGCTAACGAACTGATAGACGTGCGCTGGGGCAACAAGTTGGTAAAGGCCGAGAACATCGAAGGTGGCGTTAAGGCCGAGATCGACACACCCGAAGGCCCGTACAACTTAGAAACAGAATGGCTTGTAGCGGCTGACGGCGGTCGCTCTGAAATTCGCAGCAGCATGAATTTGAAGCTCGAAGGTGCCTCGTTTGAAAGCATCTTTGTGATTGCCGACATTCGCATTGACTTGCCTTACCCCACCGAGCGCTTGGCCTTTTTTGATCCCGATTGGAATCGCGGCAACACCATCTTGATGCATCGCGAGCCACACGGTATTTGGCGTGTTGACTACCAACTGCCGCCAGGCGAAACACCTGAAGAAGCTTTGCGTCCTGAGTCCTTGAAAGAGCGCATTGACGCGCAACTCAAAATGATTGGCTTTGAAGGCACGCCCTGGGAAATGGACTGGAACTCGGTGTACTCGGCTCGCACACTCACCTTGCCAGAGTATGTGCACAATCGCATTGTGTTTACCGGCGATGCGGCGCATTTGCTGCCTATCTTTGGTGTGCGTGGTGCCAACACGGCTTTTCAAGATGCCCAGTCGCTAGGATGGCACCTGGCCTATGTTCTAAAGGGTCTTGCCCCAGAGACATTGATGCAAAACCACAGCACAGAACGTGTTGGTGCCGCCAGAGAAATCATCACAGAAGCGGGCAAGAGCACACGCTTCATGGCGCCACCTAGCCGTGGCTTTAGGTTGTTGCGCGATGCGGTCTTGTCTTTGTCTCTGACGCAAGAATTTGTTCGACCGCTGTATCACTGGCGCACTTCACGGCCGCATGAATACAGCCGCTCGTCGCTCAACAGTCCCTGCGACGACAACGCCCAATTCACTGGCGGACCTGCCTTAGGCGCTCCACCACAAAATCTGCAGCTGCAAGCAGACGACTATTTACTAGACCACTTGGGCGGGGGGTTTGATTTGGTTTATGTCACCGATGCAAAAGGCATTCCACCCAGCATTGCAGACGCAGTCGCAAATCTTCAAGCGCAAGGCCTCCCACTCAAGCTCACCACCATCTGCGCACAAGCGCCAGCCCTTGATGGTCCGCACACATCACTTCACGACCCGCATCAGCGGTTTCAACAACGTTATGCCGTTCCAATAGGTGGCGCGTATCTATTCCGCCCCGATCAACACATTTGCGCGCGCTGGTTGCAGCTGGATGCAGCACGCCTAGAAAAAAGCATTCAACTTATTTTTAAACAGAGCGTATGACCACTTCAGCCACACTCGACATTGCAGGCCTTGAACAGGTCTATGACGCATTGGCAGCCGCCATAGACCAAGCAGGCACAGACAAATCAGAATTGTTTTTGGTCAAACTGGCCTTGCTCAATGCCAAAGCATTAGGCGACGCCCAAGTGTTTGAATCACAAATTGCGTTGGCTTTAAAAGACCTCTAAATAAAGCGCAATGCTCATTGAGGCAAAGCACACTGAACCGGTTTTGCACCCAATTCTGACACCAGAATCTTGGGGTCGATGCCCACCAAAAAGCCACGTCGCCCGCCATTGATCCAAATTTTGGTCAGCTCCAAAATACTGGACTCAACGTACACCGGCATTGGTTTTCTCAACCCAAAGGGTGATGTTCCGCCCACCAGGTAACCCGAATTTTTTTGGGCGACATCGGGCTTGCAGGGCTCAATCAATTTGCAGCCAACTTGGCGCGCCAGGTTTTTGGTGGAAGTTTTACAATCTCCGTGCATCAGCACCACCAAGCCCTTGCCATTTTCGTCTTGCATGACCAAGGTTTTAACCACCTCATGCTCGGGCACGCCCAGTTGATGGGACGATTCAGAAGTGCCCCCATGATCAACATAGTCGTAAGGGTGCTCGGTGTACGAAACTTTTTTTTGCTTCAGCCACTGAGTGGCTGGGGTCTCGGAAACGTGTTTTGCCATAGGTCAATGCAACTTTTTGGTGAGATTATGGCTTGCCCCTGAAATGAACAGCACTTGCATGGGGCAAACAGCAATTGACCGCACTTTCTTGGGGCTTTCGTCGTTTTTGTGCGCATCATGTCAGCAATTACCCGCGGTTTTTACAGCATTTTTTCATGCAGAATATGCTTTTCTCACTTTCGGAGCTAGTCCATGAAATCCATTCGCAAATTGATTCAACGTCCTTTGCTGGCAACTGCTGCTTTGGCATTGCTCGGCACTTTGGCCACCCCCGCATTTGCTGGCAAAACCATCGATGCCATCAAAGCTCGCGGTACCCTGAACTGCGGCGTGAACCCAAGTTTGCCTGGTTTCTCTGCAGCCGACAGCCAAGGTGTTTGGGCTGGTTTGGATGTGGACGTTTGCCGCGCAGTGGCTGCCACCTTGTTGAACGACCCCTTAAAGGTCAAATACACCCCTCTGAATGCTGCGCAGCGTTTTGCCGTGTTGCAAGCGGGTGAAATTGACGTTTTGTCACGTAACACCACTTGGACCCTGAACCGCGACGCCTCATTGGGCTTGCATTTCACAGGCGTCACTTACTATGACGGCCAAGGCTTCATGGTGCCTAAAAAATCAAAAATCACCAGCGCCACCAAGCTGAAAGGCGCCACAGTGTGCGTGCAATCTGGTACCACCACTGAAAAGAACCTGAATGACTACTCCAAGGTCATGAAGCTCAACATGAAGCCCGTTGTGTTTGACACACAAGAAGCTACCAACAAGGCCTACTTTGCGGGTCGTT
>JACCDK010604438.1_pt1 | contig 13853 bp, 12 predicted proteins | sample 7445871 | NCBI WGS metagenome assembly JACCDK01 (sample SAMN15323436, study PRJNA562643) | freshwater metagenome | isolation source: river surface water | place: USA:Blue River Watershed | collected 2017-08-15 | reverse complement strand
TAATATAAGAAAATTGTCTATATCCTTGTCTTGAATGCTACTTATTCTGATTAGCTAATTTAAATAGCTAACCTCGTCTTTATTTCTACCAACACGTCAAAGAACTTTTACAACCTCAAAACCTCCAAATGAATCCGAAAATCCACCCTTCTAATCTCTCAGTCTATGCGCTAAGAACTTTTTCCTAGCGATTGGGAGTGCAAAGATGTAGGAATAATTTAAATATACCAACAGCCCTGCTTAAAATTTTTAACTTTTTTTATTCAAGTTCTATTATACTGAACTATTTGAAGGATAAAATGTAATTTTTCTGTTTACCATTCCCTACTAATAAGTATTTGCTACGAATTTTCTCAAAATTAAGTTCTGCGTTCGGATCAGTTACTTTTATTTTATTGATACTAATCGCATTATTTTGAATGGCTTTACGTGCTTCACCCTTGGAAGGAAAAATTAAATTATCCGTTCCCACACTGATTAAATCAGTTAAGTTCTTGCATTCAGCCAATAAGTCTCCCGAAACCTCATGGATAGGTAACTGTGCCAACAAGGCATCCGATGCACCAGCAATTAATTCCACGGCATCTTTAGAAAACAATAGGGCAGAAGCCTCAATTACCAATGCACATATTTCTGCTCCATGAACGCGGGTGGTAACCTCTTCAGCAACTGCTTTTTGTAGAATACGTAAATGTGGAGCCTCCGCATGCTGCTTTTCAAATTCCTCTATTTGATCTTTCGTATATAAAGTAAATACACGTATCAAACGTGGGACATCCGCATCCGCAGCGTTCAGCCAAAACTGATAAAATGCATAAGGACTCGTTTTCTCCGGATCTAACCAGACATCACCCGATTCTGATTTTCCAAATTTGGTACCATCCGCTTTCGTAACCAATGGTGTCGTTAAAGCAAAGGCTGCTCGCTCTGTCGCATCTTCATCATGTCCTTCTTTCCGACGAATAATTTCAGTTCCCGTAGTGATATTACCCCACTGATCCGAACCACCCATTTGAAGGCGAACATTCTTGTGCTTGTATAAATGATAAAAATCGTAACCCTGTAATAATTGATAAGAGAATTCTGTAAATGATATACCCGTCTCTAAACGCTTCTTTACAGAGTCTTTAGACATCATGTAATTTACCGTTAAAAACTTTCCTGCCTCACGCAAGAATCCTAGAAAGCTAAATTCCTTAAACCAATCGTAATTATTAACTACTTCTGCCGAATTTGCTCCTGCATGAAATTCTAAGAATTTTTCAAGTTGTTTCTGAATTCCAACTTGATTTATGCGCAACGTATCTTCAGATAAGAAATCACGTTCAGCTGCTTTACCCGAAGGATCACCAATCATTCCAGTGGCACCTCCTACAAGAGCAATCGGTTTATGTCCACACAACTGAAAATGCTTCAACAACATAATTGCAGCCAAATTACCGATATGTAAACTAGGGGCAGTCGGGTCAAAACCAATATAAGCCACCGTCATTTCTTTGGCTAATTGATCTTCTAATCCAGGAATCATATCCTGTAACATACCTCTCCAGCGCAATTCTTCAATGAAATTCATCTTTCTATGTTTTACAACCCTAGGTTTAAGCTCAGGGTTAATAAATATTTCTATTTAACGTCTAAAATCTTGGGCCACAAATTTAGTAATTCACATGGAATTATTGCTGATGTTTGAAAAACAAACATGCATCGCCATAACTTAAAAATCGATATTGATTTTGAATAGCCTCTTTGTAAATAGACTTCCATGCATCACCAATTAAGGCAGAAACTAGAACCAATAAAGTAGATTTTGGTTGGTGGAAATTGGTGATCAGGGCATCACAGAAATGGAATTGATAAGTTGGCATGATCAATAACTCTGTTTGAGCAACCCAAGCTTCCTGATTAGTAGCGTCCAAATAAGAAATTAGCGCCTTCAAAGATTCTTCGTTTGAAATTTCTTTTCTTGTTTGATAGGCAAACTCTTTGGGAATAATTAAACCAGTTTCTGGTATCTCATTTCCTTCAATCAACCAAACACCTGACCAATAAAGACTTTCTAATCCACGCAAGGCAGTTGTTCCCACAGGAACAAATGAACCTTTATGTTTCAAAATTTGGTGTATAAAGTCTTTCGTGAAAATCAATTGCTCTCGATGCATGGGATGATTTCTGATTTCACCATCTTTTACTGGTAGAAATGTGCCTGCGCCAACATGCAATGTCAAATAACATTCGTTGATTCCTTTTTTATGTAAAGCATCAAATAAGGCAGGTGTAAAATGAAGGCTGGCTGTAGGTGCAGCTACAGCGCCTAACACATTTGAAAAAATGGTTTGATAGCGATCTTGATCAGAAATTTCAGTTTCCCGCTCCATGTAAGGAGGTAAAGGCATCTGGCCAATCACATCTAATATTTCTGCAAAAGAATAACCACCTCCCCAAGAAATATGAATTTGGTTGTTATCGCGGTCAATCCATTCAAATGTTAATGAAATAGATTCGTCTTGGATTATAATATCTTTTGATAATATTTCTCCCAGTTTCCATCGTTTCTTATTTCCAATTAAACATTCCCATTGACATTCACCTTGCTGATCCATGACAAGTTGAGTAGCCAAATGGTTTGCTACAGGTTTAAGTAGAAATATTTCAATCGTCGTGCCAGTGGATTTTTGAATATAAATTCTAGCAGGAATGACCTTCGTGTTATTGCAAATTAATAAGCTATTTTCAGGTAATAAGTCAGGTAATTGCTTAAATCGGGTATGATTGATTTCCTGCGACTTGAAGGCCAACAAACGAGAGTCGTCACGCTGGTCCGTGGGAAAAAAAGCAATTTGGGAATCTGGTAATTGATAATCAAACGCCTGAATTGATATATCGGGCATATTTTGGATCATAGCTCCTCGTCAATAAAATTGGGATAGATCCAAAGTCTAGCTGGTAAATAAATTAACCAGGCTATAAATAACGCAACTCCCACCTTGGGTAAATAACTGTAATCAGCTTGATTAGTCCGTTCGTCATTTAGTAATAACAATACTCGAAAAACCAGAATTAGATACGTATTTATGAGTGCTAATAAAAAATGTAACCAATGAACGCAAGTTTGCTGTATAATTAAATTTCCTTTCGAAGCGAATGCTTTCAAGGCTTTACCGAATAGGTTAGTGGGGATTTTTTCAATGCTTTTTATCAATAATAAACCCAAAACATTTAGAATTGTAACGACTGCTGCTGTTAAGTAGAAGATCTCTTCTTTGGGAAGAAAACCATCTCCACGGCCTGTTTCTCCAAAATGCACCGCAGTAGGATCTGGTAATCCTCTGTATACGAAGAGTAGGCTGATGCCAAATGCGATCATGGATAATACACGCCAAACTCGGGAAATAAATTTATCTATCGACATATCGTTGAAAAAGTCTACAAAATTAGTTTTGAAAAACTTAAGACCCTAATCTTTCGCCGTATTTGATAATTACTTGCATTCTTTTGGATTCAAGGCTGAAAAAACTATTTTTGTTATTCATATGAAAATCTATACAAAACAAGGAGATAAAGGTTTTACTCGATTAGCAGATGGGCAAGGAATTCCCAAGTCTGATTTTCGTTTAGAAGCCATTGGTGATATTGATGAACTCAATTGTCATATTGGATTATTGATTTGTCGGGTAGCACCAGAATTGGCGCAAAAACTACAATCGATTCAATCAAGCTTGTTTGTTTTAGGAGCACATGTGGCAAGTGATTCCGCCCAAGCATTAGGGAATATGGAGCTAATATCCTTGAAAGATATAGTTTCTTTGGAAGAAAATATTGACGAAATGGATGCCCAATTAAGTCCTATGCGCTTTTTTATTCTTCCTGGAGGTCATGAAAGTATCGCAACAGCTCAAATTGCTCGGACAGTTTGTCGGCGTGCTGAACGTAGTCTAATTCGCTGGGTTCAAGCCACCGACCATCAAGCGTATGAAATTGCGATAGCTTATATTAATCGATTGTCTGATTACTTATTTATGATGTGCCGTTTTTTACATCATAGCCTAGGTATACCTGAAATTCCATGGAATTCAGGTAAATAAATAATAAAACGTATGCAAATCCACATTCAACCCACTCCAAGTTCTCGAATTGACCAAGTCGATTTTGACCATTTAGCCTTCGGCCGCAGTTTTGCTGACCATATGTTGGTCGCTGAATATGCTAATGGTGCTTGGCAAAGTGTCACGATTCAGCCTTACGGTCCTTTAGAATATCAACCTGCTATGATGTCTTTACATTATGGCCAAGCTATTTTCGAGGGAATGAAGGGTTATCGTTCCGTTTCGGGCGATATTCAGGTCTTCCGTCCAGAAGAAAACATGAAGCGATTTAATAAATCAGCTACGCGCATGTGCATGCCTGTGGTACCTAAAGAAATATTTTTGGACGGTTTGCGCACATTATTAAAATTAGACCAAGCTTGGGTACCAGCGAAAGAAGGATGTTCACTTTACATACGTCCGTTTATGTTTGCAACAGATGAGTATGTAGGTGTGACACCTTCAACAACGTATAAGTTTATTATTTTTAATTGCCCAGTCGGTTCATACTATTCTAAACCACTACGTGTGCGTGTGGAAACTGAATTCATTCGTGCAGCGAAAGGTGGGGTAGGCTTTGCGAAAAATGCAGGTAATTATGGTGGTTCCTTGTTTCCAACCCAGAATGCAATTAAAGATGGCTATGATCAAATCATTTGGACGGATGCGGCGACTCATCAATATGTAGAGGAAGCGGGAACAATGAATTTGATGTTTGTGGTAAATGGTAGTTTAGTGACAGCACCAACGGGTGATACCATATTAGATGGCGTAACACGTAAATCCGTATTACAGATAGCAAAAGACTGGGGGATGGATGTTCAAGAACGTCCTCTTTCTATCAAAGAATTAATTGAGGGAATTCAAAGTGGTTCCGTTACGGAAGCATTTGGCGCAGGGACAGCAGCTGTAATTGCCCCTATTGCAACCATCGGTTTTGAGGGAGTTGACTATCAATTGCCTGAGCGTAAATCAGACGATTTTTCAGCTAGGGTTTATACCGAAATAAATCAAATAAGATTAGGTGAAATTCCAGATTCACGTGGTTGGATTTGGAAAGTCTAGTTTATTAAAGAATAGATTAATTTAATACCCGGATCTTTGGATGTACTAACGTCTTCCATTTGAACCCGGGTATTATTTTTTACTTCCCATAGATAAGTTTTGCCTTTTGATTTCTTTGGACCATACTTTAGTTCAAAGTATGCATCAAATTCATTTAATAGTTTATTTGATTCTAATTTATCCTCTACGTAGATGTCAAATACGATTTGAATAATCTGGTTTTCTTTGTTCGTATTATAAACGATATCTACAAAATTTAAATCACTTTTATCCAAATAAAGGGAATAGGATTTTCCATTTTCAGGTTGTGTTTCTGACAATTCTATTTTTTCATTTACGGAGCTGAGTACTTGATTCCATTGAACATTTCTTACGATGGCTGAATCACTGAGTGTTATTTTTTTTAACGTGGTTGAAGCGGAATTCCAAAAGGTTTGTGATTTACTTTGAGCTGTGCCACCAGCATTAGAATTTTCGTTACGATCAGATGCCTGATTACATTGATTAAATAGGATAAGGCAGATGAAACCGATTATAAATAGGTTTCTGTGGTGTTTAACTTGAGAGGAACTTGAGGACATGAAATAGATTAGCTTATTCCAAAAATAAAGAATTTCAATCAGCTAAAAATTATTCTTTGGGAAAATATTCTTATTTTTGGTTTAGCTCATTTAAGATTTGAAAATCTAACAATATTTAAGACTATTAGTGGTTAGGTATTTTATAAAGAAACCGGTCTATGACTGGTTTTTTTTTGTTAAAATTCTCTTCCTAAGGCGATCACTAAACCCGTTTTTCCTCCATTAATGATGGGAAACCCTACACGTGCTACAAAATTGTAATAAGTAACAAAATCAAATCCTAATCCTGTGCCAAAAAGCCATTTGTTCGTGCTTTTGGATGGATCTTTTATTGGATTATATACGTAGCCGACATCAGCAAAGGCCGTTGGGTAAATGGCAATCGGGATTTGATTTATTTGTTTGTATGGTATAAATGGGATTTGAAAAATGGTGGAAAACAATTGAAATTTGGCCGTATTTCGCCATAAGAAATAACCTGAACCATCGACAACATTTAATTCATAGCCTCTTACATTATCATTTGCATAACCAAAACCCCGTTGATTTGAATAAGGTATGTAGGTGTCTCTGCTTATTTTTACTTTGGCATTACTAGCAAAAAAGAAGCGATTTCCTAGGTCGAAAAAATAGGCAGCTGATCCACTAGCCTCCCAGAAGTCTACTTGATCTTTAGGGAAAATCCCGTATTTGGTAAAGCTAACATCAAGTTTCCTGCCTCTTAAAGGGTAATTGATAAAGTCTCTAAAGTCATATGAAAATGAATACCCAATTTGACTATAATTTTGTTTTATTTGACCTTGTCCAAAGTAGTCAGGATTCAGCTGAGCGATACTTTTGTCGATATTCGCTTGGGTATATTTAAATTCAATTCGTTGGAAATCATAAAATCTAAATCGCTTTCTAAATTGAACGCTTGCACTCCATTTTTCAGCGATTATTTGGGATGATTTTACATACACAAGGGTATCTGAGATCGTTTTGTATGGTACGTTTTTCAAAGAGGCATATTGCCAATTTAGCAAAAGGCCTATTGTCTTCTTCTGGTCTAAATATGGATTTTGATAGGTAAAATCAAACTTATTCGTGAACCCTGTTTCTGCCTTTACCAAAAGTTTCTCATTCCTTCCCATGAAATTATTGTGCTTAAAATTTAAGCCATAACTAGCACGGTCAAAATCCTTTCCGCGAGACCACCAATCGTTAAAATTTCGATCTGCAAGTTGAAATAGGGGGTAAGCTAAAATATACCACTGCTCTAGAAATTCATAAATAATACTGAGGCGGCCATTAGGTAATTGGTGATAATCAGATTTAACCCAAATGAACAAATTGGTGTTCATTAGCTTTCTTCGATTAAATTCTATTCGATTTGATAAGTCATTAACTGACAAAGAATCCGTTTCACCAAAGTCAAGTTCTCTTCGAAGAATGCTGTTTTTTGTGCGGTCGTTACCTTTGAAAATGATGGTGTCTACAGCTATGCTTTGGCCTAGAACACGGTTATTTATCGCGAAGGTGAGCATGAAACAGCAACAAATTGAAACGTAGTACTTTGGGCGCATTGTTCCAATTTACACAAATCTTACTGCTTGGAAAATTAAATTATTCGAAAATGATGCTTTCTTTAGAAGCGTACCAGGTTTCAAAATTAGTCGTGTGTTTTTGTTCTATTTCCATCCGTCTAATTTTTAAGGTTGGAGTTAAACATTTGTTCTCAACTGTCCATTCATCTTGTAGGATGACAATTTTTTGAATGTGCTCATATTTTTTAAAGTTGGGATTGACTTGTAAACGCAAGGATTCAAATGCCTCAACTAATTGGTTATTATTCATTGATTTAGCCATGGAGCTTGGAACAACAAGTGCAATGGGTTGTGGTAGATTAATCCCTGCCACACAAACTTGTTCGACTAATTGGCTAAGTGAATATTGATTCTCGATGGGTGCAGGAGACACATATTGCCCTTTCGCTGTTTTAAAATTATCCTTAACGCGTCCGATAATTTTCAAATAATTATCGGGATCTAGTTGGCCCATATCGCCCGTTTTCAACCATTCGCCTTCATATAATTCGGCTGTAATTTCTTCAGCTTTATAATAGCCAATTGTATTGTATGCTGATTTCATTTGAATTTCCCCTGTTTCGGGATCAATTCGAGTTTCGCATATGGAATGAACTTTGCCCACAGAGCCTAATCGAATGTCATGCCGTGGCATAAATGTATTAAGTCCCATGTTTTCGGTCATGCCATAGGCTTCTTGAATAAATAAACCTATTCTCTGAAACCATGCGCTTAACTCAGGTGGCATAGGAGCCGCACCAGTCAGTAAAAAATAAGCTTGATCGAGTCCAAGTCCTTTTTGTATTTTTTTCTTAATCAGATTGTTTACAATAGGAATTTGAAGTAACAGATTTAATTTTTTTTCACCTCCAATTTTCTGCAAAATGCCTTCTTGAAATTTTGCCCAAATACGCGGTACTGCTAGAAAATGTGTTGGACGAGTTGAAGCTAAATTCTGTTGAAACGTGGATAGATTTTCAACAAAGTAAATGGTGCCTCCAGCGGCTATTCCTGCAAATTCAACAATATTCCGTTCCGCAATATGACAAAGCGGGAGGTAGGAAATGAATCGAGTATTGGGGTTTTCTAAATAGGCTAGATCTTTGGCTAAATTTAATGCGATGGTAATCGCTTTATAAGGTATCATGACTCCTTTTGGTGTGCCTGTCGTCCCTGAGGTGTACACGATGGTTGCGATTGATTCAGGGTCTTCTTTTTCCGGGTTTGCTAACTCTATATCGGATGTAAGTATATTTTCCCATGACGTACCCGTTTGACATGGACTATCTGGCGTAAATAGAATTTGAATATGATTGGGAATACCCATTTTGATTTCTTCCCAATTGTCAAGTTTACCTACAACCAAAATTTGGCAATCAGAATGCGTAAGTACTTGATTGAATTGGTCGCTAGTCAAAGTAGGGTAAAATGGAACTGAAATTCCACCGGCATAGGCGATGGCTAAATCGGATAAAATCCAATGTGCGGAATTCTTGGAAAGTATTCCAATATGTTTGGGAGCGTCTTGTTTAAGTGTTTTCTTAAAGTAAGAGGCTATTTTTTTTACCTGAATGGCGGATTCTTCGTACGTGAAATCAGTGTAATCGTTTCCGTAGGGTTGTTTTAAAAAAACGTTTTTAGGAGTATGATTTGACCAATGTAGAAAGTTAGCCAAATTGCTTTGATAGGTTTGAAGCACGCGGTTTAGAGATTTTATTCGCTAAAAATAAAATTTAATTCCTTGATATCATAGCCTTTTGTTAGGTCGTCTCTCTCTATTTGGATCAGGCCTTGTGCGTCAACTTCTTTAATTTTTCCATAAAAAGTGCCCGATTCATCTTGATAGGTATGCCACTGATTAAGTCGAAACAATTGATCATGGTATTGGCTGTCGATTAAATCAAATTGTTTGCTTACAAAAAGCTCATAAGTTTGCTCAAGCGCATAAGATACCTGATTAAATACTTCAGATATATCTATGGCATTTTGTGTGGGTGTCCATTGGCGAAGGGATGTAGCGCGCAATCCTTGAAACGTTGTTTGGTTAATGTTTAGCCCAATGCCAACAATCGTAAAAGCCCATTTGCCGGATTGAAAATTGCTTTCAATTAGTATGCCACCTAGTTTATGTTCGTCAATGTAAATGTCGTTTGGCCATTTTATCGAAGCGGGTAGTTTATGACCTAAATGTATTTGGGACCAATTTTGTATCCCATTGATAACACCCAATGCTACGCATTTGCTCAAATAAAACTGATTAGAGAGCAACGCATGAGCTGGCTTAAGTAAATAGGAAACAAGTAAATTTTGATCGGGTTCTGCCAGCCATTGATTCCCTCTTTGCCCTTTTCCTGCGGTTTGATGTCCTGCAATCCAAGCAAATCCTTCAGGCAAATCATCGTTTAAAGACTCCTCTAAAGCGAGTACATTCGTGGATGCACATGACTCGATATATTTTGTCAATTTGCCGATGAACCGGGTGGGGGCTTGGTAATTGTTCAACTTTTCTTTGTAATTTTAGCTTTACAAGAACAAATTTAATTTTTTATTCGTTATACGGTCTTGAATGATTCCGTTTATTATTTTTTAAAACAAATTTATGGCCAAAAGTACCCTAAAAACCCCCACCATGGAAGCATCTGAAGAACTAGCGAATTGGGTGGTAAAAGGAATGCAAGAAAAGAAGGCACAAGAGATCGTCGTGATGGACTTGCGTGGAGTACACAATGCATTTACAGATTTTTTTGTTGTTTGTTCAGGTACATCTGATACGCAGATTGAGGCGATTGCAGATTCTGTGGATAAAGAAGTTTGGGAATCAGGAAAAATTCATGTGCATACTGTAGAAGGTAAGGCAAATCGTGAATGGATTTTGATGGATTATTATGATGTAATTGTTCACGTTTTCTTAAAGGACAAGCGTGAGTTTTTTAAATTAGAAGAATTATGGGGTGATGCGAAGTTCACGTATGTACCAGAAGCATAAAATTTAGTAAGAAAAGAACTTTTATCGCTTAACATTGTGTTAATAGCCCAAATTAAACAAACTAATGGCAAAACAAGGAAACAGTTTTAAAAACAAAAAACTTTCGGGGATGCCCCCTCGCTTACCTAAAAAACCAGTTGGAGGAATGCAAAGTTGGATGATCATCGGTCTTATGATTGCGATGGTCAGTATGTTTTTCTTTACGAAGCAGCGTACATTACAAGAGATTAATCAGCGTCAATTTGAGTCGATGGTGATTCAAAAAGAAGTTGAATCAGTTGTAATTGTCAACGATAAATTGGTTGAGGTAAGCTTGAAGCCAAGTTTTGTTTCTAAGTATTTTAAGAATTCCCCTCAAGGTTTGATTTCGGTTAAGCAAGGTCCTCATTTTGAATTTTCAATCATTTCAAAAGAAGGTTTCGAGCATTTTTTAGAGGATAGGCAAAAAGATTTTCCGCGCAATGAGCGAATTTTTGCTACTCCTGAGACACGTACAGGGCCATTAGATTGGTTGGGTACTTGGGGTTTCTTTATTTTGATGGGGCTTAGTTTTTACTTTTTGTTTTTCCGAATGGGAGGCAGTGGCGGTGGCGGTGGCCAGATTTTTAATATCGGTCGGAGTCGTGCCACGTTGATTGAAGGTGAGTCAAAAGTGAAAGTTACATTTGATGATGTAGCTGGATTAGATGAAGCAAAGGAGGAAATTCAGGAGATTGTCGAGTTTTTGAAATTCCCTAAAAAATTCACTGACTTAGGTGGTAAAATCCCGAAAGGAGCCCTTCTAGTAGGCCCTCCAGGAACGGGTAAAACCTTGTTGGCTAAGGCTGTAGCTGGTGAAGCGGGTGTTCCTTTTTTCTCTTTATCAGGTTCTGATTTTGTGGAAATGTTTGTAGGGGTAGGAGCGGCGCGTGTACGTGATTTATTTAAGCAAGCCAAAGAGAAAGCTCCATGTATCATTTTTATTGATGAGATTGATGCGGTTGGTCGTTCTCGTGGTCGTGGTCAAATGCCAGGATCAAATGATGAGCGTGAAAATACATTGAACTCATTATTGGTTGAGATGGATGGTTTTGCGACAGATTCAGGCATTATCATCATGGCGGCAACAAACCGTCCGGATGTCTTAGATGCGGCCTTGTTACGTCCGGGTCGTTTTGATCGCCAAATCTCGATTGACAAACCCGACATTATTGGTCGCGAGGCCATTTTTAAGGTACATTTGAAGCCTTTGAAATTGGCCGCAGACATTGATCCTAAAGAGCTTTCAGCGCAAACTCCAGGATTTGCCGGGGCAGAGATTGCCAATGTATGTAATGAGGCAGCTTTGATTGCAGCACGTCGTAGTAAAACGGCTGTTGATATGGATGATTTCCAGGAAGCAATGGACCGTGTGATTGGGGGATTAGAAAAGAAAAACAAGATTATTAACCCGTTGGAAAAGAAGATTGTTGCATTTCACGAAGCTGGACATGCGATTGCAGGTTGGTTCTTAGAACATGCAAATCCATTAGTTAAAGTATCAATCGTACCACGTGGGGTGGCTGCTTTAGGCTATGCACAGTATTTGCCGAAAGAACAATTCTTGTATCGAACCGAACAGTTGATGGATGAGATGTGTGTTACTTTAGGTGGCCGTGCAGCGGAGGAAATTGTATTTGGTAAGATTTCTACAGGTGCTCAAAATGATTTAGAACGTATAACTAAACTAGCCTATTCCATGGTTACCGTGTACGGTATGAATGAGAAGTTGGGTAATATTTCTTATTACGATTCGAAAGGTTCAGATTATCAATTTAACAAACCATATTCAGAAACAACGGCGCGCGAAATTGATGAAGAGGTCCGTAAGATTATTGCAGAAGCGTATACGCGAACTAAGAAATTGTTACAATCTAAAAAAGACAAATTGACTATTTTGGCTGAACAATTGTTAGAGAAAGAAGTGTTGTTTCAAAGTGATTTAGAGGCACTAGTTGGCCCTCGACCATTTGAGCAATTGACTTCTTATCAAGAATTTATTAAGGGTGAAACAGAGAAAAAACGCCAAGATGCCAAAGATGAACGTCAATTGGCAGAAGAGAAAAAGCAAACAGCAAAGAAAACAGTAGCTAAATCCAAAGAAATAGTTGCTGAAAAAGAACCAGTAAAAAAGGCTGCTCCAAGAAAGCGCAGTCCTAAAAAGGAAGATTAGCCAATAGGGGTGGGAATTCCCACCCCTTTTTGTTTCTATATGATTTCAATACAAATTCCAGAAGGGAAAAAGGTTTACTGTATCTCCGATATGCATTTAGGTTTTCCAAATGCAGAAGATTCGCGTGCGCGTGAGCTATATTTAATTCAATGGTTAGATCAAGTTGCAGCGGACGCATCTGATCTTTTTTTTGTTGGTGATTTGTTTGATTTTTGGTTTGAATATAGACGTGTTGTTCCAAAGGGATTTATTCGCTTTTTAGGAAAATTGGCGGAATTGTCGGATCGTGGTATACGGATCCATGTGTTTGTAGGTAATCATGATCTTTGGATTAAGGATTATTTTATCGACGAATTTAACGCGCAGGTATATCACAGTTTAACTGATTTTGAATTTCAATTTTCAACAAGCTTCACGCGTGTTTGTATCGGACATGGTGATGGGATTGGCCCGGGAGATTATGGTTATAAGTTGCTTAAAAAAGTATTTGTAAATCCGATTGCTCAATTTCTATTCCGATACCTACATCCTGATTTTGGTGTAAAGCTTGCTCATCTGTGGTCAGGAACACGCAAATCCTCTGCAATTAAATCAGGCGAAGTACCATTTAATCCAGATACCGATTATATCGTATTGGCTATCCGAGAGCGGTTAACTGCGGACCTTTTAGCTAATAAAGGCATAGAAGCTTATGTTTGTGGCCATCGACACCACCCTGTTAGACTTCCGTTGGAATCAGGTGCAGTATATTTTAATTTAGGCGATTGGTTTAGCCCAGAATACAAAAATGCATATGTACTTCAAGTTGGATCAGACGGCTTTGATTTTGCCAAATTTCAGCCTAATTTCTAATTTTTCTACGTATATTGAGGTTTAATTGTTAACCAAGTATACCTATGTCTCAATTTCACACCCGTCTTGAAGTAATGTCTGAGTTAGCTAAAAATATGGATAGCTACATGAAGGATTTTTTAAATCCGATTGATTCTAATTGGCAGCCTGCAGATATGCTTCCTGATTCTACGAAGGATAATTTTTTCGATGAAGTAAAGTTGTTACAAGAGGCAGCGAATGAATTGCCCTATGATTATTGGGCGGTATTGATTGGTGATACGATTACGGAAGAGGCGCTACCTACCTATGAATCTTGGTTACTAGGGATGGAAACAGTGGATCACTTGGATCAAGAAAATGGATGGGTTAAGTGGATTCGCAGTTGGACAGCCGAAGAAAATCGTCACGGAAATTTATTAGGTACATACCTGTATTTATCTGGAAAAGTGGACATGCGAGCGGTTGCTATTTCAACACAGTATTTGATTGCGGATGGTTTTGATATTGGTACCTCGGCTGACCCATACCGTAACTTTGTTTATACGTCTT
>JACCDK011326354.1_pt1 | contig 13858 bp, 12 predicted proteins | sample 7445871 | NCBI WGS metagenome assembly JACCDK01 (sample SAMN15323436, study PRJNA562643) | freshwater metagenome | isolation source: river surface water | place: USA:Blue River Watershed | collected 2017-08-15 | reverse complement strand
TGGAGAGAACGCCATGGTGATTGCGGCTCAAGTCGTCGATGACTTCAGATTCGAGGTCGCGAAAGCGGTCTTCCCCTTCGCGTTCGAAATATTCGCGGATCGAGCAACCCAAGCGGCGCTCAATCGCGTGATCCGAATCAACAAAGGGGAGGTGCAGACGTCGGGCGAGTTGACGCCCCACGGTCGTTTTGCCAGAACCCGGCAGACCCACCAAAACCAACAACATATGCTTTCTTAACGTGCAACGGCACTGTGATCGAGCATTTTAGGGGTTATGAACACCAGCAGCTCCTGCTTGGCGGTCGCCCGGCGCCGGTTTTTGAACAAATAGCCCAACACTGGGATGTCGCCCAGGAGAGGCACCTTGTATTCGTCCTCTTGCTCGCTGGTCTCGTAAATGCCGCCAATCATCACGGTGCCGCCGTCCTCCACCAGCACCTGGGTTTTGACGTGTTTGGTGTCGATGGCAAACCCCGCCGGGGTGATTTGCCCGACGTTGTCTTTGGAAATGTCCAGCTCCAAAATGATGCCGCCCTCGGGCGTGATTTGTGGTGTCACCTCCAACTTGAGGTTGGCCTTGCGAAAGGCCAAGGTCGAGGCCCCGCTGGCAGCTGCCACCTGATAGGGCAACTCGGTGCCCTGCTCGATCACCGCTTTGGCTTGGTCCGCGGTGACCACACGCGGACTCGACACCACCTTTCCTTTGCCATCCGCCTCCAGCGCAGACAACTCCAAATTGAGAAAACGGTTCTTCGCCGAGTTGAAGATCGACACGGCAAAACTCGCCGGTGCAAACCCATTCAAGCTGCCCGCCGGCAAGTTCACAAACTGGCCTGAGGTGTCCAGCACCTTGTCGGCGATGTTGAAGCTGGTGGCTTGCTGCGCCACTGGGTTGGCATTGGCAAACACATTGGTTTGTGTTGGACCCCACACGGTGTGGGTGCCGCCCTGTCCGGTGCCGCCCAAGCGCACGCCCAAGGTTTGACCAAAGGTATCGCTGGCTTGCACGATGCGCGCTTCTATCATGACTTGTCGCAAGGGCACATCAATTTTCGCGATCATCTGCGTCACTTGGTTCAAGCGTTCAGCAATGTCTGTCACGAACAGTTGGTTGGTACGCGGCTCTGCCATCGCGCTGCCACGCCCACTCAGAATGCGAGAGCTGCTGAAGACACTGCCGATCAGGGGTGCAGAGCCTGGCAACGCCACTCCTCCTTGAATCTGCGTCAAAACATCCGCTGCTTTGGCGTAATTCAACACATACCCCCGTGTCTGCAAAGACTCCAAATTCTGTGCTGCCAGTTTGCTTTCAAGCTCGAGTTTTTCGCGCGCAAGCACCTCCGCATGGGGGGCCACCCAAATGACATTGCCCTGTCTTCGAACACTCAACCCCTTCGCCTGCGCAAGAATGTCCAGCATTTGATCCCAAGGCACTTGGTTCAAACGCAGCGTAAGAGACCCGCCCACACTGTCTGATGCGATGACATTTAAATGAGTGAAGTCGGCCACGATTTGCAAAACGACACGCGTCTCTATGTTTTGAAAATTCATGGAAATAGGCTTTCCCATGTATGCGGTCGTCGTTTCTGCAGCCTGGATTGCGACACCCCAACTGCAAAAGCAGGTGATCGCGCCCAGCAATTTGAGTCTGCCCAATTGAGACCAAACACCCATCACGGCCGCCCTTCTTGTAGTGGCAAATGCACCATTCGACTTTGCCATTCACCTGTGGCCATCAGCACCAATTCTTCGATCGTCAACTGCTCTGCGCTGATCGCAGATACCCGACCGAAACTTTGACCCACATGCGCTCCCAGGCGCACCCGATGCACCTCACCTGAACTTGTTTGGAGTGAGTCCAGAACTCGAACCAATGCTTGAAGTTCTGAACCTGCTGAAATCTGTCCTACATAGCGAAGACGTGCACGCTCAAACCTCTCCAAAGGCTCTCGTGCTCGCAGCAGCTCTGGGGTCACGCGCAGTTGGTAGCTGGGGTGCAGTTGCGCATGCGCCTGACGTGCTTGCACCCATGAATGGGAGTCAAACGGATCGATGTCCTTGTGATGCTCAGACACCGCGATCTCTGGACCCTGTCGACGTTGATGTTCATGTGCCATGGGTTGGGGCATCACAAGCCCCAATTGGACCCCTATTCCACCTTGCGGATGGGCCTGAATCTTCAGGGATGACATGGTTGCACCAGGCGCCAGAATTGGCCACTGCGAAAACCAATCTAGCCAACCCTTCCATGTGCCAACCAATTCCATGTGCATGGGCAAAAGTTGCAGATCCAAGGCGTGCAGCATCTCCGTTTGCTGCATCGCGTCCTGATTGGCATGCAAGACCTGGAGCGTAGAGGCCTCTGCCGATTTCGTCCAATGTTGCAGATCAGTTGCAACTAAAAATGGCAAAGCCAATGCTTGTTGAAGTTTGGCGACTTGATCGTTGAGTCGAACGATTTCTGCTTTACCCAAGCGTATTTTTTCTTCAATCCCAGACTGGTCGCGCCAACGCACCGATGCATTGATGGCTGCAGGGACTGCCGACAGCAAGCCCAAACACACGAGCACCCCTTCGGCAAGACGCTGCTTCAACGAGGGCCAAACCCATGGCTGCCAGCCCCTCATGGCGAAGGCGCCTTTAACCATCCCTCAATGCGAAATTGCCATACCGGTGAAGCTGTCTTGAGCGTCGTCGTGGGGACCCATTGAAGCTGCACCAAACCAGGAGGATTTCCCCATACATCCAGCGCTTGCAATTGAGACAAAAATAACTTCGCATGAGCCGAGGTCAGTGCCTCACCCTGCAAGCGCCAATTCAAATCTTGTTGCGACACCTCCGCAATCCAAACTCCTTGTGGAACCTGATTGAGCACTTTCACCCAGTGAAGCGTTTGTTGCTGCCCACGTTTTTGTGTTGACAACCACTGCGCTTGCCCTGCAGCGCGTTGCTGCATCAACTGGGCTTGCGCGTGTCGCGCATGAAGTTGTTGGAGCGTGTGTTCAACCCCTGATGCCTCATGTGCCAACGTTTGCTGAGAATTCCACATCAAGGATGACATCCAAATCACCCCCTGCCCCAGCAAGATACCGCCTCCCGTATACAAGAAGGCTCTTGCAAACCATGCGCGACGTGCAACGTCATGATCCCGGTGGTGAAGCGGTAATAAATTCAAGGCATTTGGTTGCCACGCGCCCAGCGCCAAACCAAACGCCACCTCACACTGCAGCCCCAACGCCACACTGACGGCAGACAACGAATTGAAGATGTGTCGCTTTTCAATCCGTTGCTGTGCGCTTGCACGCCCTTCCACCCTGATCAGCTTGAGCTGTGCACTGCGGGCCCTTTGTTGCAGGTCCTCAACACACCCTCTTGGAACGGCAATGACGTGGTAATTCCATATGTCAGCATCGCCTTGATTGGAGGTGTCTGGCAAATCGTTGCATCGTTGATAGTCCATCCACATCTCGATCGCTGGAGTCGTAGAAGCTGCTTGAACTTCGATCGGCAATTGAAATGCCACATCCTCATCGGATAGACCGGCAGCCAATGCAAAGGTCTGCGTCAAGACCCGCTCATCCGGTAATCCCATGCAAATTGCATCAACGACGCAATCGTTCTGCTGGAGGTAATCACTCAGCCAGCGGCCCAATCGATCCGGCTCTGGCAATCCTTCAGGACTCATGATTTCTTGGGGCAACTCCAGCGTTTCAGCGTACAAAACACTGAGCGGCTGAGTTTGTGAACCCATCAAAACGACCAACTCACAAGTTGCCGCTCCGACATCGAACCCCGCCACCATGCGGGTGCGCTTGAATGAAGTCAACGGCCAAGATTCCCAATGCATGCAAACATTCCCATCAGGCTGAAAGTCGTCGATTTCAACGTGTGGTCAGGCTGACCAGGAGGTGTTTAACTTAGGACTTTTGTGATCTGGGCGTGGTTTTTATAATCCACCTCACTTATGGCAACCACCCCCACCCCCGAAGGTTCGAAAGAACACACCACTGCCCCGGCAGCTCCCCGCTCCCTCATTGGCCATCTCTTGCTTTGGTCCTTGGGCATTGCAGCAGCAGGCATGCTCGTGGTGGGCTTGTTGGTCGGTGTGGCACTCGCCATGGCCTACCCGCAGCTGCCTGATATTTCAGACTTGGCCGACTACCGCCCCAAGCTCTCGATGCGGGTGTACTCGGTGGAAGGCACACAGATCGGCGAATTTGGTGAAGAGCGCCGCAACCTCACCCCTTTCAAAGACATTCCCAAAGTGATGAAAGACGCCGTGCTGGCGATCGAAGACGCACGCTTCTACCAACACGGGGGCGTGGACTACATCGGCTTGTTGCGCGCGAGCTTGGCCAATTTGGGTCGCGCCAAAAGCCAAGGGGCCTCAACCATCACGATGCAGGTGGCGCGCAATGTGTACCTGTCCTCAGAGAAAACATTCACGCGCAAGATCTATGAAATTTTGCTGACCACCAAGCTCGAGCACATGCTCAGCAAAGACCAAATTTTTGAAATTTATTTGAACCAAATTTATTTGGGCAACCGCGCCTACGGATTTGCTGCTGCTTCAGAAGCCTACTTTGGCAAGCCGCTGAAAAATGTCAGCATTGCTGAAGCAGCCATGCTGGCGGGATTGCCCAAAGCCCCTTCCGCCTACAACCCAATTGCCAACCCTAAACGTGCACGCGCACGTCAGCTCTACATCATTGAGCGCATGGAAGAAAACGGCTTCATCACCAAAGAACAAGCCGCAGCGGCCAAGCAAGAAGAGTTGAAGATCCGCACTGCCATGAGCAGCCTCAACACCCACGCCGACTACGTGGCCGAGATGGCCCGTCAGTTGATGTTTGCGCAATACGGGCCCGAAATCTACACCCGCGGTCTGAATGTCTACACCACCATTCGCGCCAGTGACCAACAAGCGGCTTACTTTGCGTTACGCCGAGGGATCATGGACTACGAGCGTCGTCAACACTACCGCGGCCCTGAGCGTTTCATCACACTACCCACCAAGCCTTCCGAGTTGGAAGACGCGATTGATGACGCACTGATTGAGCAAGGCGACAAAGGCGACCTTCTGTCAGCCGTGGTGCTCGACGCAACCCCCAAAAAAGTCCGTGTGATGCGTCAAAACAGTGAAGTACTAGAAATCACTGGCGATGGATTGCAACCCGTGCAATCCGGGCTGTCTGACAAAGCACCTCCCAACATCAAACTGCGCCCTGGCGCCATGGTGCGAATTACCAAAACAGCCAAAGGCGCATGGGAAATCACCCAACTGCCCGAGGTGGAAGGCGCCTTTGTTTCAATCGATCCGCGCAATGGAGCGATCCATGCTTTGGTGGGCGGCTTCGACTTCAACAAAAATAAATTCAACCACGTGACGCAAGCTTGGCGTCAACCAGGTTCGAGCTTCAAGCCTTTCATTTATTCCGCTGCCTTAGAAAAAGGTTTCACACCTTTGACGGTGGTGAATGATTCACCGCTGTTCTTCGATGCCAGCGTCACCGGCGGCCAACCCTGGGAACCCAAAAACTACGACGGCACTTTCGAAGGCCCGATGACCTTACGCAAGGGTTTGGCGAAATCGAAAAACATGATTTCAATTCGTGTGTTGCAGTCAGTCGGGGCACAAAACGCTCAAGACTGGATTGCGCAGTTTGGCTTCGATGCAGAAAAGCATCCACCTTACCTGACCATGGCCCTTGGCGCCGGATCGGTGACGCCCATGCAAATGGCGGCCGGGTACTCGGTGTTCGCCAATGGTGGCTATCGCGTGAACCCCTTCCTCATCACCAAAGTGACGGATCAAATGGGCAAGACCCTCTCAGAGTTCACGCCGCCAGCGTTGGATGAATCCACCCGCGCCGTCGATGCCCGCAACGCGTTTGTGATGACCAGCTTGCTGCAAGAAGTGACTCGTTCTGGCACAGCAGCTCGTGCGCAAGCCACCTTGAAACGCAATGACATTTACGGCAAAACCGGCACCACCAACGACTCCATGGACGCCTGGTTTGCCGGTTACCACCCGACCTTGACGGCCGTCACTTGGATTGGCTATGACACCCCACGCAAACTGGGTGACCGCGAAACCGGCGGCGGCTTAAGTTTGCCTGTGTGGATCAGCTACATGCAGCACGCCTTAGAGGGGGTGCCCATCGCTGAACCTGTCCCACCGGCGGGGCTGAGTCATGAAGGGGGTGACTGGGCTTATGCTGAGTTCAGCAAAGGCGGCGGTGTCAGCAGCTTAGGACTCGACGGTAAATCTGGCAACGCCGAAGCGCTCCCTGTGAATGACGAGAAAAAGAAAATTCTCGATCTCTTCAAAAATTAATTGAAAGTCAGCGAGAGTCCTGTTTGCGCGCTGGCGTCTTGACTCAAGCGCGCAAAAAATTCTCCCTGACCTTTGGTGTCGGCCCATTGCTGACCATCAAATTTGAAGTGATACCCGCCTGATCGCGCCGCGAGCCACACCTCGTGCAGCGGCTTTTGCAAGTTGATGATGATCTGGCTGCGGTTATCAAAGGTCAGCGTGATCATGCCCCCAACCCGCTGGTTGTCGATGTCGGCATCGCCTTCGTCGTTGATGCGGTCGCAGGCCAGCTCCACCGCTTTGAGCAGAAGTTCAGCACGGTCTAAAAATTCGAGATCGGTCATTACAATTTGCGCCATGGGTATTGATCAAAAGATTCTAGTCAGGGCTGGCGTCCTCTGTGCCAGTGTGGCCTCTGCCGTGTGCATCGCCTGCCTGCTGGGCGCGTGTGGTCAAAAAGGAAATTTGTACCTGCCCAACGACCCCGAGTTCAAGCAGCGCGCGACTTTGCCAGAAATCGTTCGCCGCCAATTGCCCGGCACCACTGCCACACCTGCCACTCCCCCCGCCTCTGCAGCCTCCGCCCCTGCGAACGGACGCTAATTTTTCCTAGAGCCATCGATGACACACACCACGCTTGCCGGTGCACCTTTTGTAGCCACCCACGAACACGATTTGTATTTGGAAGGCGTTCAGCTTTCTGAGCTGGCTCGCCAGCATGGCACGCCTTTGCTTGTGTATTCCAAAGCCGCCATGCTGACTGCTCTTGCCGCGTACCAACGAGGTTTCGCCGGCCGCAATGCGCGCATTTGCTACGCCATGAAAGCCAACTCGTCGCTTGCCGTGCTGCAAGTTTTTGCACAAGCTGGTTGTGGCTTTGACATTGTGTCGGGCGGCGAATTGGACCGCGTCATCGCTGCCGGGGGTGACCCCAGCAAAGTGATCTTCTCCGGCGTTGGCAAAACCCGCGCTGAAATGCGCAGAGCGTTGGACGCTGGCATTGCCTGCTTCAACGTCGAAAGCGAAGCCGAACTCGAAGTACTCAGCGATGTCGCACACAGCATGGGCAAGCGCGCGCCTGTCAGCATTCGCGTCAACCCCAACGTCGATGCCAAAACACACCCATACATCTCGACGGGTTTGAAAGGGAATAAATTTGGTGTGGCGCATGAGCGCGCTCTGGCCACCTACCAACGTGCTGCTAGCCTGCCGGGCCTGCACGTCACTGGCATTGATTGCCACATCGGTTCACAGATCACCGAAACAACGCCCTACCTTGACGCCATGGACCGCGTGCTGGATTTGGTGCAAGCCATCGAAGCCGCGGGTATCGCCATTCACCACATTGATTTTGGCGGCGGCTTGGGTATCAATTACAACGGCGACACGCCACCTGCAGCCGATGAATTGTGGGCACAACTGCTGGCCAAGATCGATGCACGCGGTTACGGCGACCGTGCATTGATGATCGAGCCTGGTCGATCACTGGTAGGCAACGCGGGGGTGTGTTTGACTGAGGTGGTGTACTTGAAGCCCGGTGAGCAAAAGAACTTTTGCATTGTCGATGCGGCCATGAATGACTTACCACGCCCCGCGATGTACGAAGCGTTTCATCAAATCGTGCCGGTCACTGAACGCACGGGTGAGACCGTGACCTACGACGTGGTAGGACCTGTTTGTGAAAGCGGCGATTGGCTGGGCCGCGATCGTCAACTCACGGTGCAAACCGGTGATTTGCTGGCTGTTTTGTCCACCGGCGCCTATTGCATGGCGATGGCCAGCAACTACAACACGCGTGGTCGTGCGGCTGAAATTTTGGTGGATGGCAACAAAGCCCACCTCATTCGCCGTCGCGAAACCTCTGCGGAGCAAATGGCGCTGGAGTCGCTGGTGCGCTGAAACGACTGCCCACCCTGCGTAGGACGCGCCATGCCAACAAGGTAAATAACACGGCGGCATAGACATACACCTCAGTGAAATTTTGTTTGCCTGCACGCATCCAATAAAAGTGCAGCACGGCAAGCACCGCCACCGCATACACCACACGGTGCAGCCCTTGCCATCGTTGAGCTCCTAGCCAGCGAATGGCTCGGTTGAATGAGGTCAATGCCAAGGGGGTAAGCAATACCAACGCGCTGAACCCGAGCCAAATAAATGGCCGCTTGGCAATGTCACGCGCAATGTCTGGCCAGTCGAACCCCATATCAAAAGCGCTGTAACACAAGGCATGGAGCAGCCCATACCCATAAGTGAACAGCCCCAACATACGTCTCATACGCGCAAGCTCAGGCAAACCCAAACTCACACGCAGCGGTGTGACTGCCAGCGTGAGGCATAGAAAACGCAAGGTCCAATCGCCGGTTGCACGGATCAAATACTCAGCTGGATTAGCACCGAGACCCTCATGGGCCGCACCCCACACCCACCAAGCGATGGGCAAGCAACTGACAAAACCCAACAGGGGTTTGGCCCTGCGATGCGTCAGCCCCTTGCGAATCACTTTCAAAAAAAGTTGGGGCATGACCGTCACAACGCTGCAGCTCAGAACAACTTCTTCAAGTCCATACCAGCGTAGAGCTGGCCCACTTGTGCTTCGTAGCCATTGAACATCAGGGTCTTGCGCTTCTTGGCAAACAGACCATCTTCGCCAATGCGGCGTTCAGACGCTTGACTCCAACGCGGGTGGTCCACGTTGGGATTGACGTTGGAATAAAAACCATACTCCTGTGGTGCGGAACGCCCCCAAGAGTTGACGGGTTGCTTCTCAACAAAGCGAATCTTGACCAAACTTTTCGCACTCTTGAAACCGTACTTCCAAGGCACGACCAAGCGGACAGGGGCACCATTTTGATTTGGCAACACCTCACCATACATGCCAAAGCTCAACAAGGTCAGCGGATGCATGGCTTCGTCCATGCGCAAGCCTTCCACATAGGGCCAATCCAAGACGCGTGAACGCACACCGGGCATGGTCTTCGGATCGGCTTGGGTGATGAACTCGACATATTTCGCACTTCCCAAGGGCTCGACACGTTTGATCAATTCGCTCAACGAATACCCCACCCAAGGAATGACCATCGACCATCCCTCCACACAACGCAGACGGTAGATGCGCTCTTCCATCGGACTGAGCTTGAGCAAACTCTCCAAGTCGATGCGCCCTGGTTTTTTGACCAAGCCTTCGATCTCGACCGTCCAAGGTTTGGTTTGCAAGGTGTGGGCGTATTTGGCTGGGTCCGCTTTGTCGGTGCCAAATTCGTAAAAGTTGTTGTACGTGCTGGCGTCTGTATAAGAGGTCACGCGCTCCATGGTGGTCGCACCACTGACGCGGCTGACTGCGCCGACCAACGGGGGCAATTTGTTCGGAGGCACCCCAGCGCCTGTAGCGGCCTGCGCCCAAGCATCGCGAGTGGCCCAAGCCGCCATCGATGCACCCGCTGCGCCCGCAGCCACTTGCTTGAGCCAAGCTCGACGCTCGGCATAGATGGCTGGCGGCGTGATGTCGCGGCTGTCAGGGTGAACGAAACCCGAGTCATTCGAAGGATCAAAAAATCTGCGACGCATGGGAAATGCCTTTTCAAGAGGTGGTGTTGCTATTTTGAATCGAACAAAACTGTTCCAAGGTCAGTCGTGCCAGCAACCCTTTTCCTGACAGGCATAAAAAAAGCTGGCATGAAGCCAGCTTTTAGAGAAGTCAACAAGGATCGACTTAGCGAAGACCTGCAATGTAATCGGCCACGGCTTTGATCTCGCGGTCGTTCATCTTGGCTGCGACTTGGTTCATTTGGATGCTGTTCTTGCGAACGCCATCACGGAACGCTGTCAGCTGCGCCACGGCGTAGTCTGCATGCTGACCTGCCAAACGTGGGTATTGAGCAGGAATGCCAGCACCGGTAGGGCTGTGGCAACCCGCACAGGCTGCGATTTGACGGTCGGCAATGCCACCGCGGTAAATGCGCTCACCCAAAGCCACCAGCTCAGGCTCTTTGGCAAAACCGGGTTGGGCTTTTTGTTTACCCAGCCATGCACCAATGTTCTTCATGTCGTCGTCTGACAAGGAGGCGGCCATGCCCATCATGATGGGGTTGGCGCGCTTGCCAGACTTGAACTCTTGCAACTGCTTGACGATGTAGTCAGGGTGTTGTTGAGCCAAGCTGGGGTTGACGGGCACCGCGGAATTACCACCGGCGCCGTGACAGGCTGCGCAAGCCGCGTTGAAGCTGGCTTCGCCTTTGGCCAAATCGGGCTTGGCAGCTTTCGCTGGTTCAGCAGCGTGAGTGAGGACAGGGGCTACCAGGGCGGTAGCAATCAAAAAAGAGGCAATCAGCTTCATAGGTGTGCTTTGGTTAATTGAGCTCAAAGACGTTGGAAATTCTCCGCAGATTCTACAATGCCGCATGAACCAGCCAGACCCCCATGACACCCACGCCTCATCTGACACGCCAGAGGTGTCCCCCAACACGGTGTTGAACGCTGAGTTTGAAGCCCAACGTGCGGCCGACAAAGCCGCCGCCAAGGCCGCCTTTGAGCTCATGTCCCCTGCTGATCAGGCCAAATTCGCCATGGGCTGGCTCCACACTGCCCGGTTTTTGACCACCGCGGCCCAGCTGCACCACCTGCCGGCCTACGACCTGCCCGAAATAGCGTTTGTGGGCCGATCCAACGCCGGCAAGTCCACCTGCATCAACGTGTTGACCCAGCAAAAACGGCTGGCTTATGCGTCCAAAACCCCAGGCCGCACCCAGCACATCAACCTGTTTGCCATGGGTCGTCAAGGCAAAACCGATGCGGTCTTGGCCGACTTGCCCGGCTATGGCTACGCGGCCGTGCCCAAACAAGACAAGATTCGCTGGCAACAGGTCATGGCCAACTACTTGTTGACACGACCGAACTTGCGCGCGGTGGTGCTGATGTGCGACCCGCGCCACGGCCTGACCGAACTCGACGACATCTTGCTCGACGTGATCCGCCCCCGCGTCGAAGAAGGGCTGAAGTTTCTGGTGCTGCTGACCAAAGCCGACAAACTCAACCGCACCGAGGGCGCCAAAGCCCTGCAAATTGCCAAACTCCAAGCGGGCGGCGGCGAAGTGCGTTTGTTTTCAGCCCTGAAAAAACAAGGGGTGGACGAGGTTGCGACCACCTTGTACCACTGGATGCACGACTGATCAGTACAGATCAGGAGCACCTGGCGGACGCGTTTTGAAACGCTTGTGCACCCAAAAATACTGAGCCGGCATGGTGTCGATGAACGCCTCCAAACGTTGATTCATGGTGGCGGTGTCGGCCGCCACATCGTCGGTTGGGAAATCGTTCCATGCGGGATGCACCACCACTTCGTAACCCGTGTCCGTCATGCGCGTAATGATCGGCACCACGCGCGCACGACCCAACTTTGAAAAGCGCGACAAGGACGGCACAGTGGCGGCAGGCTCGCCGTAGAACGGCACGAAGATGGACTCACTGGGGCCGAAGTTCATGTCGGGCAGCAAATACAGCAGTTCGTTGTGACGCAAAGCGCTGACGATGGGTTTGACACCATCTTCACGACGAAACAAACGCACGTTGCCAAAACGCTGACGCCCCTGGGCCACCCAGGCGTCCACCGCCGCATTGGATTGCGGCGTGAAGATGGTGGTGAAGTGTTGCGACAGGTTCAGGGTCAACGCGGTCCACCCCACGTCTAAGCCCACAAAATGTGGCGCGAACAAAACGGTGGGCGTGTCTTCTGACAAACGCGCCACCTCGCCAGTCAGCCGCACACGCGCGTGAATGCAGTCCGCATCGCGATGCCACAGCCAGCTGCGATCCAACCACGCTTGGGCAAAGTACACAAAGGTGTCACGCGCCAACGCATCACGTGCCGCTTGGGTGAGATGGGGAAAGCACACCTGCAAATTGGTTTGCACCACGCGACGGCGCGAAGGAATCGCCCACCACAACAAAGCACCCAAACTGGCGCCGAGCGCACGCAACCAAGCCAAAGGCAAATGACCCAAACCGCGCAACACCCACAAACCCAGCGTGCTGAACATGCTCAAGCCTCTGTCCGCGGTTGTTTGTCGCGGGCGTAACCCCACAGGTACTGTCCAGGTGCATGGCGCACCATGGCTTCGACGCCTCGGTTGACAGCGGCCGCCGCCGCTTCAGGGGACGCTTGTGGATCGGTCATCTCGGGCGCATCAAAGGGGCGCATGTGCATGCAAAAACCTTGTCCAGCAGGCAAGCGTTCACACCAGGTCATGATGACTTGCGCACCCGTTTGCTGCGCCAACTTGGCCAACAACGTCATGGTGTAGACATCACGACCAAAAAACGGTGCCCACACGCCTTGACCCAAGGGTGGCACTTGGTCCGGCAAGATGGCTGTGTAGCCGCCGTTGCGCAAGGTGCGAATCAGTGTGCGGACCCCCGCCAACGACGTCGGCGCAGAGTCTAAGTAAGGTCGCGTGCGCGCGTTGGCCACCAAAGGCTCGAGCCAGGCTTTGCGTGCTGGGCGAAACAAGGCCACCAAAGGGCCGTGGGTGGGGCCAAATTTTTCGGCAATGGCTTGGGCCCCAATTTCCCAAGCGCCCAAATGGGGCGACATGATGATGGCGCCTTTGCCTGCTTGCATGGCGGCTTCGAAATGTTCAGCGCCATCCCATGCCAACAAACCATCCAGCTTGGCACTGTGAGGGCGCATCCACACCCAAGGCAGCTCTGCCACCATCGATCCGATCGCTGCAATGGCAGGGCGCGCGTCATGCCATGCCACACCGGCCGCTTGCACATTGGCCTTGAAATGTCGGCGGTAGCTCGGCGACATGGCCCACACCAGCCAACCCAGCGCAGCACCGAGACGCTGCATCAACGGCAACGGCAAACGCGCGAGGAAATGGAACAGACGGGTGACTGGCGCCATGGACTTTTTAAAACGTCGAGAAGTGCACTAAAATATCCATTGTCGCTGAGTTAGAGAACTACTTGCAGGGCGACGACACACCTCGGTGTGACAGCTTGGGGCCTGGCCCTGAGTCATCTGCTAAAGCGTTCGCTGGGCTCCAAGTTTTCAGGGTCGGCAACGCCGAACCACCCATTGAGAACAAGGAGCTTTTTTTATGTCGAACGACTTTCTCTTCACCTCTGAATCGGTTTCAGAAGGCCACCCCGACAAAGTGGCAGACCAAATCTCTGATGCGATTTTGGACGCCATCTTCGCGCAAGACCCACGTTCACGCGTGGCTGCCGAAACTTTGACCAACACCGGCTTGGTCGTGTTGGCTGGCGAGATCACCACCAACGCGCACGTCGACTACATCCAAGTTGCTCGCGACACCATCAAGCGCATCGGCTACGACAACACCGACTACGGCATCGACTACAAAGGTTGCGCCGTGATGGTGTGTTACGACAAGGAATCCAATGACATCGCCCAAGGCGTGGACCACGCGTCTGACGACCATCTCAACATCGGCGCGGGCGACCAAGGCCTGATGTTTGGCTACGCTTGCAGCGAAACACCTGAGTTGATGCCCGCCCCCATCTACTACGCACACCGTTTGG
>JACCDK010465898.1_pt1 | contig 13863 bp, 15 predicted proteins | sample 7445871 | NCBI WGS metagenome assembly JACCDK01 (sample SAMN15323436, study PRJNA562643) | freshwater metagenome | isolation source: river surface water | place: USA:Blue River Watershed | collected 2017-08-15 | reverse complement strand
TCTACCTGGTCCCGCTCCTAATCGCTCAACACAACGCCTAAGATGATACCTAATGAAACCATAATCTCTTATTTAAATCAAAATTTAAATAAGAAAATAGCAGATGGGAACCCTAATCCAATAACAACCTGGTTAGACGGAACCCTTCTAAAAGCCTCCGCAGGGTCCATAACTGCTGAATTTCTAGTGCGTGAAGACCAGTGCAACCACGCACAGGTCTTACATGGCGGTATCATCTCCACCATCTTAGATGAAATCATGGGTATGACCTTGATTACTTTGAAGATCGAACACCTCTATGTGACTATCAATTTGCACGTAGACTTTTTGTTTGGTGCAAAAGCAGGCGAAAAAGTTACAGCCGTTTCTGAGGTATATCGCGTAGGGAAGAAAATTGCGAATGTAGAAGCAAAACTATATAATGCTGAAGGAAAATTATTAGCAAAAAGCACCAGCAACCTGGCAGCTACGTCTATTCCTGTCAACTTCTAAGAAAGAACTTGGTAGGTAATGAAAGCTGCTAGGTAGGCGAGTGCTGTCATGTAGAAAAACTGAATGGCTGGGTATTTCCAAGATTTTGTCTCACGATAAGTCGTCGCCAACGTACTCATACACTGCATCGCAAAAGCATAAAATATCAACAAAGAGAATCCTAGGGCTGCGTCATAAAGTGGCTTTCCAGTCGCAGGATTGATTTCTGCACGCATCCGATTCTTAATCGTCGCATTTTCATCATCCACCTCTCCACCTAAACTGTAGATGGTAGACATCGTGCCCACAAACACCTCACGAGCCGCAAATGACGTAATCAAGGCAATTCCAATTTTCCAATCATACCCCAAAGGCTTAATGACTGGCTCAATAAAATGCCCGAAATGTCCCGCATAAGATTGCTCTAATTTTTCAGCAGCAATGCGATTTGATAATTCACTTTCAGATAATGTTGGATTGGCCTTGCGAACTTCTAAATCAACTTGGCTTAAACTATCACCAGGTCCATAACTTGCTAACACCCAAAGTACAATCGAAATCGCCACAATAATTTTTCCAGCTTCGAATACAAAGGCTTTCACTGAATTCAAAATCGACATAGCCATGTGCTTAAATCTTGGCGCTTTGTACGTAGGCAATTCCATAATAAAATAACTGCGCTCCTTCACTTGCAACATTTGCTTCATCACCCAAGCAGAAATGATTGCCATCAGAAAGCCCAATAAATACATACCAAACAAGGCGAGACCTTGCAGATTAAATAAGCCAAATAAGGTGCTTTTTTCAGGAACAACTAATGAGATTAAAACAGTGTAAATAGGCAATCGTGCCGAACAAGACATCAAAGGCGTCACCATAATTGTAATCAATCGATCCTTCCAAGACCCAATCGACCGGGTACTCATAATCGCAGGTACCGCACAAGCTACCCCTGAAATTAAAGGCACAACTGATTTACCATTCAGACCAAATCGTCGCATCAACTTATCCATAATGAACATCACACGCGACATATAGCCTGTTTCTTCCAACATGGCTATAAAGAAAAATAAGAAAGCTATTTGAGGTACAAATATCAAAACCCCTCCAATACCAGCGACAAGTCCGTCGGTCAACAAACCTGTTAAAGCAGATTCTGGCAATACGGTTTTCAGCCAATCATTTAAATAGGCTACACCCCCATCAATGGCATCCATTGGATAAGCTGCCCAGGTAAAAACCGCCTGAAACATGACAAATAACAACAAAAGAAAAAACAGGTAACCGCCAACGGAATGTAAAAAAACAGAATCCAAGCGATCTGTCCACGTTTTTACCGGAGGAGCATCCCACTGACGATTCAAATTAATCACACAGCGTTCAACCACTTCCGATAAGGCTTCGTATCGTTTAACGGTCTCTGAAGTTTTGTATTCCTCTGATTTAAAATGAAATTCATCTTGAATGGAATCGAACGTTTCGCGCTGCTCCTTGGTGAACATTTTCATGCGATCATGCTCCATCAGCCACAATAAAGAACGATAAGGATCTGCCTCTCCAAACTTCAATTGGATACCCGCTAACAATTGCTCATCAACAGGTAGCGGCAAACCATCGTTTGAGGCATAACGATTAGCCAACGTTTTACTTACCGCTAAACGTAAGCCGTTCACCCCAATCCCCTTTTTGGCATTTATTTCTGCCACCTCGACGTTGAGTTCTCGGGCTAACTTGATCGAGTTGATCACATAGCCTTCCGTTTCAGCAACATCAATCATATTTAAAGCAAGCACAGTGGGAATACCCAAGTCACGAACCTGCGAGAAAAGCAATAAATTTCGTTTAAGATTTGACGCATCCGCGACCACGATCGCCATATCCGGATAATCTTCATTCTCTGGATTACCCAAAATATTAATCACCAATTCCTCATCGAGTGACTTTGGATAGATGCTATAGATGCCAGGAAGATCCAATATATCAATCTCTTGACCTGGTTCAATTTCCCAAACGCCCGTTAATTTATCCATTGTCACCCCTGGGAAATTACCCGTCTTCTGTCTCAAGCCCGTGAGGCTATTGAACAAGGAAGACTTCCCCGCATTTGGATTTCCAATTAAGGCTATTTTAGGTCTCTGTGACAAAATCAGTTTTTTTGGGTATTAATTTGAATTGTTGCTGCCTCATCCTTACGCATCGTAAGCGTATATCCAGAAACCTTAATCGCCATTGGATCCCCGAAAGGTGCCAAATGCGTCATTTCAACTTCCGAACCAGGCAAACAACCCATTTCCAATAATTTTAAAGAAAGTAGCGCATCTGTAAAACCGATTATCTCAGCTCGTTCCCCAATTTTCAAATCAGCTAATGTCTTACGCGTATTCAAGTCTACTTATTTAGAATTATTCAAAATTAGGTCAAATGTACTAAGTATTTTTGACCTAAAAAATGATACGCAATAGTTTTAGTTCGGATTGTACCTGAAAGCAAAAATTCTATCGTAAATTGCGGGTCCTTTAGGAATTTTTATTCAAAATGCTCGGTCACATACCTGTTTTAGTCAAGAAAGAAATGCAAATGGAATGGCGCCAACGCTATGCCCTTCATGGCTTGCTTCTTTATTTGGCTTCAACGATTTTCGTATGCTACCTCTCTTTTAAGGCCAAACAACATACAATCAATCCGATTACCTGGAATACCCTATTTTGGATCATCCTTTTGTTTATCGCTATTAACGCCATTGCGAAGAGTTTTACGCAGGAACCCAGTCAAAGGAACCTATTTTATTATTCGCTTGTCAGTCCTGAAGCAGTAATTTATTCGAAAATAATCTATAATTCAATCGTGATGATTGGCGTCTCATTGATTGGTATTTTGTTTTATTCTTGGGTTATGGGGAACCCCGTTGGAAATATGCCCCTCTACCTCCTTTCAATCATTTTGGGATCTATAGGCCTAGCTTCAACGCTTTCGCTTATGGCAGGCATTGCCGCCCAGGCTGAAAATTCGGCAACATTAATGGCCGTTTTAAGTTTCCCTATCATCTTACCGCTTTTACTACTGCTTTTAAAACTATCTAAAAGTGCCATGGATGGAATTTCTATTCAAGAAAATTGGGACGAAATTGCCATTTTAGCTGCTTTAAATACCATCGTAGTTGTTTTATCAGGTATCCTATTTCCCTATATATGGAGACATTAAAAAAGAACATTTCAAAATTCTTGTGCATCGCACTTCTTTTTTACACCGTCTATGCGGGGTTTAATGGAACTGTGCCACGTCAAGCCATTCTAAACGAAACGGTACGTAACCTCTATTTTCACGTCACCATGTGGTTTAGTATGATTTTCTTACTCGGCACCTCCGTGTACCATTCCATACAATATCTCCGAAAAGGAGATTTACAGGCCGACTTGAAGTCATATGCCTATGTAGAAACAGGACTTGTTTTTGCTCTGCTAGGTCTTGTTACTGGTAGCTTTTGGGCCAAATTTACATGGGGCGATTGGTGGACAAATGATCCAAAATTAAACTCTGTGGCTGTTGGCCTCCTAATATACCTGGCCTATTTATTGGTCCGTTCTTCCCTTCCAGACGACCAACAAAAAGCTAGAATCTCATCTGTGTACAACATTTTTGCCTTTGTGGTTTTTATGGTACTTATCTGGATTCTTCCTCGCATGACCGATTCTTTACACCCAGGAAATGGCGGAAACCCAGGATTTAATTCCATGGACCTTGACAATCGCATGCGAATGGTATTTTATCCCGCTATAATCGGTTGGACCCTATTGGGATTTTGGATTGCCAACTTACGTATCCGAATTAAAGAAATTGAACAACTAATTGAAGAAAAAGAATAATATGAAAGCGAACTTATTCAGCTTAATTTTTGTCCTAGTCAGTTTCATAGCCAATGCGCAAACTGAAGTAGAAATGGCCGATCAATTTCGTGCCGATGGGAAAATATATGTAGTTATCGCCATTGTGAGTATTATTTTGGCAGGTTTGTTTATTTATTTATTTCGATTGGATCGTAAAATCACCGACTTAGAAAAACGCATCAAATGAAAAAAACGCATATCGTAGGCTTAATCCTTATTGCGATTGCAATAGGAATTATTTTGATCACAACGGGCGATGCAAGTACCTATGTGGGATTCGATGAGGCTGAGCGCATCAGCCAGCAGGATCCAAACCAAAAAGTACACGTGGTCGGGAAATTAAAAAAAGACGCACAAGGACATATTGTTGGGCTACAATTTAACCCAGCCTTAGACGCAAACCGCCTACAATTTATAGTACAGGATAGTTTAGGTAGGGAAAATGAGGTTATTTATGCTGCACCCAAACCACAGGATTTTGAGAAATCAGAAAAAATCGTTTTGGTAGGAAGCATGAAGGCCGATAAGATTTTTTACTGTGACAAAATATTATTGAAATGCCCTTCTAAATATCAAGAAGGTAAAATTTCCGCCGACTCAAGCGCTTCTTTTGAAGCAAAAAAATAAATATGATACACGAAAGTATTGGCCAAATTGGACATGGCCTGATTATTGTTTCCTTCGTTACTGCATTACTAGCGACGTTTGCTTACTTTAAAACGAGTCAGACAGATGCGCTCAACACGGAATGGAGACAAACTGCGCGCGTCCTATTTTTCATCCACTTTGTATCCGTAATCGGAGTAGCTTATTGCCTATTTCACATTATTTATAATCACTATTTCGAGTATCACTACGCATTTTCGCACGCTTCGCTTGCCCTACCCCTTCAATTTATGATCTCTTGTTTTTGGGAAGGTCAAGAGGGAAGTTTCTTGCTTTGGATTTTTTGGCAAGCATTACTTGGATTGTTGTTAATGGTTAAAAACCCAACGTGGGAAGGACCTGTCATGACTGTTTTTGCCCTTGTTCAAACGTTCTTAACATCGATGATTCTGGGTGTGATCATTCCAGTGATCGACTTAAAAATAGGTTCCTCGCCATTTTTATTATTGCGTGAAGCGCAGCCTGATTTACCGGTTTGGAGCATGCAGCCGAACTTTATTCCTAAAGATGGCAAAGGCTTAAATCCATTATTACAGAATTACTGGATGGTCATCCACCCACCTACCTTGTTCTTAGGATTTGCAATGACCTTAATTCCATTTGCTTATTTAATTGCTGGTCTTTGGAAAAACAAATTAACAGAATGGATTAAACCTGCCCTTCCTTGGGCGTTGGCCTGTGGCGGAATCTTAGGAATCGGTATTTTAATGGGGGCATATTGGGCCTATGAAACATTGAATTTTGGCGGGTATTGGAACTGGGATCCAGTTGAAAATGCATCGCTTGTTCCTTGGTTAATTTTAATTGGGGCTATCCATACAATGGTTGCTTATCGAAATTCGAGTGCAGCACTTAAGACCTCCATTATATTGGTAATTGCCACTTTTATTCTAGTCTTATATTCGACATTCCTAAATCGTTCTGGGGTACTTGGAAATGCATCGGTACATTCATTTACTGACTTAGGTCTTTCAGGGCAGTTACTTGTTTACATGCTTACTTTCCTTGTGGGTGCCATCGCATTTGCTTGGTATCGATGGAAAGACCTTCCAAAAGATGAAAAAGAAATTGGTGTGTATTCGAAGGAATTCTGGATCTTCATTGGCGCTTCAATTTTAGGCTTGTCCGCTTTTCAATTAACCTTTACGACCTCGATTCCAGTTTACAATAAAATTGCAGCCGCATTCGGGTTAGTTTCCAATTTGGCTTTACCCGCTGATCAAGCAGCACATTACAGCAAAATTCAAATTTGGATTTTTATTGCCGTTGCCGTTTTAAGTGCCGTTGGCCAATATGTGTGGTGGGGAAAAATTAAGGAGTCCACGAAATGGAAGCCCCTGTGGAATGCTACATTAATTGCCAGTTTATTAACAGTGCTTTTCGTCAATCTAGGTAAGATATACACAGCGTCATACATCATTCTTTTATGGAGTAGCCTATTTGCTACCATTGCAAATGGAAGTATCCTTTGGTTTTTAATCAAGCAAAAATTCTCCTTGTCGGGTGGTGCCATGGCACACGTAGGATTAGCGATTATGTTGATCGGCACGTTGTTTTCATCCGGATATTCTAAAGTAGTTTCCCTCAATCGCTCTGGCTTTGCTATTTCCAATAAGGTTGAAGAATTCACCAAGGACAATAATAAAGAGAACAAAGAAAACCTCCCGTTATGGCTGGGACAGGGTGCCCAAATGCAAGATTATCTAGTAACCTATAAAGGCAGGAAAATAGCTTTGAGAGGAAAACCGGGGTACTACAACAAAAAAGACTTTGAAATTATTGAAGGCGATTTCCACGCAGTTGCCTTAAGAGACGTAACTCAAGATGGTGAATCAATTGCCAAAAAAGGAGATACACTAACTGTTGAGCCAGAAAACAATTACTACGAACTTGAATTTAAAAATGCAGAAGGGAAAACCGTTTCTCTTTTCCCACGCTGGCAAGTTAATCCTAAAATGGGGACAGCTATTTCACCAGATGTCAAACATGCTTGGGGGCACGATATTTACACTTACGTTTCATTAGATCCGCGTTTAGCTGCAGAAGCAGGCGAGGAAAAACAATGGAGCCAAACTGTTAATTCAACCGTATCTGTCGGAGATACTCTTTTCCTAAATGATTTTGTCGTTGTATTGAAAGAAGTTAATCGGGTGACAAGTGTTGAAGGAATTAGTCTGACGGAAACGGATGCGGCGGTGCAGGCCAACTTCCTTGTGTTGGGTAAAAATTTCCAACAATTTGATTTAAAGCCGACCTTTATTATTAAGGATGGCATGGTCGCTATGCCAGCTTTTGAGAGTGAGGAGACTGGCATTAAAATTAAATTTACGGCGATAGACCCCAAGACTCAGCAATTCAGTTTTGCGGTTAACACGACCCAACAAGATTTGATTATTATCAAAGCATTGGAAAAACCATATATCAATTTGGTTTGGGTTGGTTCGATTCTTATGTTTATAGGGTTATTCGTTGCGACCTTTCGCAGGACAGAAAAAATGATCGCTTAATTATGAGCCGAAGAGAAATATTAAGCCTTTCAGGTGCCATTGGATTTTTGATTATTTGGATCGTAGATCTCAATGGACCAACGCCCAAGGAAATTCAGGGTAACTTTTGGAATGAGATTTTTTACCATTACGGATGGCTGATGTATGCTGTTGCTTGCCTCTTTTACTACCAATTTGCTAAGAATATGCGCTTAAAAAAGGAAGAGGACAATTCAAAAAAAGACTAATTCATGGCGCCCGAATATACCATACAGAGTAGTCAGATCATTGGAATCATTGCTTCCATGATTTTCTCTGCTTTCTTTTCCGGAGTCGAAATGGCCTTCGTGTCCTCGAACAAATTATACTTTGAGCTAAAGTCCAAGCAAAATATCCTGAGTGCGAAGATCATTTCTAACTTCAATCAAAGCCCTTCTCGATTCATTGGAACCATGCTTATTGGGAATACCCTTTCGCTCGTGGCTTATGGGATCTTCATGGAGGAATATTTACACCATTTGATTTTGAGTAATATCCCGTTGATTCAAAATGAAATTTTAGCGCGCCTACTTGCTTCTATACTTGCCACAATCCTCATTTTAACTACCTCTGAATTCACCCCTAAAAGCGTCTTTTTGATTAATCCAGATGCTATTTTGGAGTTCTTAGCCATTCCAATTTGGATTATAAACACGCTTATGTTCCCTTTAGTCTGGAGCACGGTAGGTCTTTCTAAATGGTTCATCACGCAAGTCCTTCGCCTTCCCTATTCGGAGGAAAAACCGGCCTTTGGACTGACAGACCTGAATCATTATTTACAAAACTTAAATCGGAAGATTTCCACTGAAGAGGAAAACGAGGTCGACACTAAAATCTTTCACAACGCCCTTGAATTTAAACAGGTGAAAGTGCGCGAATGCATGATTCCGCGAACAGAAATCACGGCCATAGAACTCGAAGAAGGAATCGAAGGATTGACCAACGTATTTATTGAAAGTGGCCACTCTAAGGTTTTGGTTTATAAAGAATCGTTGGAAGAAGTAATCGGTTATTGCCACTCATTGGAGCTGTTCAAAAAACCTAAAGACCTTCTTGCAATCTTAACACCGATTCCAATTGTCCCAGAAGCGATGCCGGCCAATGATCTGATGATCAAGTTTTCGAAAGAACGAAAATCACTCGCACTCGTGGTAGACGAATTTGGAAGTACTTCCGGATTAGTGAGTATGGAAGATGTGATGGAACAAATTTTTGGTGAAATTCAGGATGAATTTGATGATTCCGAGGATTGGATTGAGAAGCAATTAGATGAGCATACGTATTTACTATCTGGCCGACATGAGATCGATTACCTGAATGAGAAATATGATTGGAATTTACCTGAGGGCGATTATGAAACTTTAGGAGGGATGCTCATTAGTTTATACGAAGATATTCCGGGAGCGAATGAAGTAATTACATTAAGCCCTTTTCAGTTCCAAATAATTACGGTCACAGATGCTCGTATCGATACCGTTAAAGTGATTATTACTGGCAAAATAACCAAAGAAGAGCCCGTTAAGGGGAAGCATTAAGCCATTAGAACCCGCATCAAGGTTTGGCATTTCATTTCCGTTTCAAGCCATTCCTTTTCAGGATTTGACTCCTCCGTAATTCCACAACCTGCAAAATAAGTAGCTTTAACTTGATCCAAATTAGACTCTAAACGCACCGTCCGCAAATTCACGAACAAATGTGTTTCATGATCTACATTCACAGGCCCCAAATATCCGCTATATAAAGAGCGATCATGCTGTTCAACGGATTGAATCCACGTTTTTGCGGCCTCTTTGGGAGTACCACAAACGGCAGAGGTTGGGTGCAATAGTTTCAACATCGTCGATATTAGTTCTGGATAATCCACTTGAGTGGTATCCACCACATATTCGGTTTTCAAATGCATTAAGTTCCCTGCCAATACCGTTTTAGGTCCATTTTCTACATATTCTCTTAGACGGATTTTCTTAAAACATTCAATGATATATCGGCTCACATATGCCTGTTCTTCAATTTCCTTTTGTGACCATCGCACCTCCTGCACCGACATCGACGATCCATCTGAATGCAATGCAGTCTGTGTTCCTGCCAAAGAAATCGTTCTAAACTGGCCTTCTCGGTTTTGAGAAACAAGCGTTTCAGGGGTGGCACATAACCACGTATTACCTAAGGATGGAAGGAAAACTGCACAAATAAAAGCCGTCGGATATGCAATACAAAGGCGATCGAAGGCATCCAACACATCAAAAGAAGGATCAAAAATTTGTTCTGCCGTTCGAGATAAGACAACTTTCTGGAAGTCGCCAAGCTGAATCTTTTCAATGGTTCGTTGGACCTGCTCCGTGAAATATAATTGTTGGCCTAAATCAGCAATAGGTGGAACAGGCACCTGATCTGATGAAGTTAATTCCTTGAAAACGACAGGTGCTGTCAGCGCATATTTAGCAGATAAGAAATAGGGATCACCCTCAAAAGGCGCAACGATAAACCCTTCTGACAAAGTAGCTAAATCTGGTGAAGCGAGTCGGATTCCTCCAGTTTCATCGATGATCAATTGTTTATTTGCTTGATTGGGCAAGCGCCAAACAGCAATGGCATGTCCAGATTGGACCGCATTCTTCCACAATTGATTCCACGAATTTGACATTAGTCTACTTTCAAGATAGCTACCGTTAAACGACTAGCGCAGATTAATTGTTCGTCCTCATCATGAATTTTTATTTCATACACATGAAGTGTTTTCCCTATACGTAACGGAATACAAGTCCCAATCACAAATCCTCCGCGGGCCGATTTCAAGTGATTCGCATTAATTTCAACACCCACCCCTTTGAAATGATCAAAATCTGGAACAGCTAAACTTGAAGCTATGCTGCCCATCGTTTCTGCTAACACGACAGATGCGCCACCGTGTAATAGTCCAAAAGGTTGTTTTGTTCGGTGGTCAACCGGCATTTTCGCCTTGATGTAAGTTGAATGAATTTCAGTGAATTCAATCCCAAGGTGCTCGATCATATTACCTGCTGCCCAGGCGTTAATGGTATCAAGGGAAATGGCCGTATTAAACATAATTATTCGTAGTTTTGTGAGGTAAAATTCGGAAATATTTGCCGAATAAAGACCCTTTCCCCATTTTTTATGCATTCGATCAAAGACATTTACCTGATACGCCACGGCGAAACGATCTATAACCGTTCCGGAGTTGTTCAGGGTTCAGGAATCGATGCCGATTTAAATGAATTGGGCCAAAGGCAAGCTGAAGCATTTTACGCACATTACCATCATCTCGAATTAGATAAAATCTATACATCTGCCCTAAAAAGAACCCATCAATCGGTTAAGCAATTCATCGAAAAAGGGCTGCCATGGGAACAACACGCTGGCCTAAATGAAATATCTTGGGGTATTCGCGAAGGTCGTACGCCGAATACGGAAGACGATGCATATTACCGAAATTTGACAAAAACTTGGCGAGAAGGGAATGTGCATATACAGTCTGAAGAAGGAGAAAGCCCCATCGAAGTATTAGAAAAACAAAAACCTGTTGTTGATTTAATTCTTTCTCGTCCGGAAGAAAAATCAATTCTAGTTGCCATGCATGGACGTGCCATGCGAGTTTTATTAACGCATTTATTTGAAAAGCCATTACACAAGATGGACGATTTTGCTCATCAAAATTTATGTTTGTATCACATTCAATACGACTACAAACTCGGCAAATTCAACTTGCTCAAAGCTAATCAAACAGATCATTTGCGCGACTTACCTGAATCCATGTAAGGATGAAAAGAAATCAGCTGTATTGGACATTACAAATCGGTGGTTGGTTCGCCTGGGCGCTCAATGAAGCTCTACTTTACACGAATCAATACGGATGGAAATGGGCGTGGCTTTTTTCCTCGTTGGCAAACATAACACTCGCTATTTTCTTAACCCATCAATACAGACGGATTACCAATCATTTTCATTGGCAGGAACTTGGATTGTGGCGAATGTTGCAAAGAAACGCCTTGGCCTTATTAACCATGGCTTCCTGTTTGGTAGGACTGAATATCCCATTGGATTATACATTTCTGCAAGAAAGTTATGATGTCACGCTGAGTCCGTTTATCGTGATTCAAATTTTGTTCAATTTCATGAAGCCCTTAGCGATTTGGCAATTGATCTATTTCTTCTTCCAATATTCGAATAAAAAGTTGGAAATGGAACGCGAAAAAGACCGGCTGGAACGTACGATTCAGGAAACGGAGGGAAAAGTTTTACGGGCACAAATGAATCCACATTTTGTATTCAATGCCTTGAATAGCGTGCGAGCGTTAATCACGGAGGATCCGCAAAAAGCAAAAAAAGGAATTAATCAATTATCTAAATTACTTCGCAGTTCGTTATTAACTGAACGCCAAAAAACCATTCCGCTTGCGGAGGAATTAGAAACGGTGGCCGATTATTTGGCATTGGAAAAGATTCGATATGAGGACCGATTAACTTGGAAAATGGAAATTAATCCTACCTGTTCCAAGGCGCAGATTCCGCCGATGATGCTTCAAACCTTAGTTGAAAATGCCATAAAACACGGTATTTCACATTCGGTTAAAGGAGGCCTGATTACAATCTCAGCCCAATTGATTGAAAGTCACGTACAAATTTCAGTCATTAATCCAGGTCAAATGAAGTCAGAAGCAGCCAATTCATTGGGTGTTGGCCTTGAAAATTCAAAAAGTCGGTTGAACTTATTGTTTGGAGAAACCGCTCAATTAAGTATTCGTCCATTGGACAAAAATCAAGTGGAGGCAATCATGCTATTGCCTTATTTTGAAACAAAATAAGAGGAGACATGAAAGCAATTATTGTAGATGACGAGCGCTTAGCGCGTAATGAACTGAAACGTTTGTTGGAAAACTTCCCACACATCGAAGTCATTGCAGAAGCGTCAAATACGGATGAAGTTTCTGAATTACTTGAAACTCTGCAGCCAGACGTCTTATTTTTAGACATTCAGATGCCGGGAAAAACAGGGTTTGAATGGCTTGAATCCTGGGAGGGCTATTTGCCCGAAGTCATTTTTACGACTGCGTTTGATGCCTATGCATTAAAAGCGTTTGAAGTAAATGCGCTCGATTATTTATTGAAACCCATCGACCTATCCCGCCTCAGCGAGAGTGTTCAAAAATTAGAGAAACAAGTTCAGGCGCAAACACGTGCCACCGAAAGCCCAAGTCATAAATTAGGAGCTCAAGATCAAATTTTTGTGAAGGATGGGGAAAAATGTTGGTTCGTCCGCCTTGACCGCGTGCGCTTGTGTGAGTCGATGGGAAATTACGTTCGTTTATTTTTTGACGATCAAAAACCATTGGTCTTGAAATCTTTGAATGCGATGGAGGACCGATTGGATCCTAAAGTATTTTTTAGGGCGAATCGTAAGCACATCATCAACTTGAATTACATCGATAAGATAGAGCCTTGGTTCTCCGGAGGCCTACAGGTGACTTTGGTGGGCAAGGGCGAGAAGATTGAGATTTCGCGCCGACAGTCCATACGGTTTAAAGAATTACTCTCGCTTTGATCGCTTAGGTGCTTCGCCGAGTAAAAACCCATAGGCTTCTAGGGCGGGAACGTGATCGAAAATAACTTTCAAAATTGCCGTTAAAGGAAGGGCTAAAATCAAGCCTGGAATTCCCCAAAGTAACTCCCCGGCCAATAAGGCTAACATCGCAATCATGGGATTAATACTCACCTTGGAACCAATAACTAAAGGCGTAATAAAATTGGCTTCAATAAATTGGACCGCTGCTACCCAGGCAACAACACCCATGGCATATCCAGGTCCTAAAGTTACGAGCGTTAATACAATGGGTAACGTTGCTCCTACCCAAATTCCAACATAAGGGATAAGTAATAAAATACCTGTCAAGGAGCCAAAAAACACATAATAATCAACGCCAAGCCACCAAAATCCGACACAATTAAGTATGGCAACGATGAGCATCACCGCTAATAGTCCTACTAAATAACTTTGTACAACCCCACCCGTTTTGTGCATGATACCCTGTAAAATAGCGCGGTCGGTAGTTGGAAATACCTTGGCCAAGAAATCCGAAAAAAACTGACGGTAATACAAGAAGAAAAAGACGAAAATCGGTACTAAAATCAGGGTAGTGATGGAATGAATTAACGTACTAAAAGTCGTAGATAGGATGGCACCTGAATTTTTAAGTAGGTTCATGGTTTGGTTTGTCACCTCCCCCATTTGCTTTTTACGTGAAATATTTAGGTTTTTGGATAAGAAACTTTGCAGGCTGCTTAACCAGGATTCGGCCTTC
>JACCDK010154528.1_pt1 | contig 13863 bp, 14 predicted proteins | sample 7445871 | NCBI WGS metagenome assembly JACCDK01 (sample SAMN15323436, study PRJNA562643) | freshwater metagenome | isolation source: river surface water | place: USA:Blue River Watershed | collected 2017-08-15 | reverse complement strand
GCCGCGCCCTGAGTCAGGTTTTTCCGGGCCGGGATCGCGTCGAGGAACAGCTCGACCGCGGCAATCGGCCCGTCGGCGTCGAAGGCCTTGAGCGTCGCGGGATGCACCATCCCGAAGCGCGCCAGCACCACCTTGGGGCCAAGCCTGAGCGTCGCCGACTGGCCGGGGTGGAACTGTGCGCCCGCATCCCCCATAACCATCAGGTTGGCGACCGGAGCGCCCGCCGCTTCGAGCAATTGGAGCGCCAGCGCCTTGGCGTCATAGGCGTCGAAGCTCTTGGCCTTGCCGCTCTGCCAGCCGCGCGGGGTCTTCTCGCCCGCCAGCACGATGCCGAGCGTCGGCTTCTCGTCGCTGAGGCCGTTAGGCCCACGGAAATAGCGCCGCCCGATCTCGAACAGGCGCGAGGCCGCCGCGCCGCGATCGGCGTTGCGCTTGGCCGCCATCAGCAAGCCCGGCAGCAGCGAGGGACGCATCGCCTTGAGATCCTCGCTGATCGGGTTGGCGAGCACCCAGAGGGGCTGGTCCGAGGCAAAGTGCTCGGCTGCCCATGTCGGCAGGAAACTCCAGGTCACTGCCTCGTTGAGCCCGCTGGCAGCGGCAGCGCGGCGCAGGCCCCGTTCCAGCTTTTGCTGGGCCGTGGCGGTCGGACGGGCGACGCCTTCCACGCGGGGGAGCGCGATACTCGCAACCTTCTCGAGCCCGTGGATGCGCACGACCTCCTCGACCAGATCGGCCGGGCCTTCGATGTCGTGACGGCGCAGCGGGCAGGTGACGTCAGGGTTCTTTGGCCAATCGGCGTCCAGGGTGAAGCCGAGGCTTTCGAGAATGCGCTTCTGTTCGGCCTCGGGCACCTCCACCCCGCCGAGGCGGAGCGTCAGGCCCGGATCGAAGGCGACGACCTTGGCGGCGCTCGGCGGCGAACCGGCGCGAACGGCCTCGCTCGGCGTGCCGCCTGCCAGTTCGACGATGAGGCCGGTGAGGAGATCGAGACCGGCTTCGAGGAACTCCGGGTCCACCCCGCGCTCGAACCGGGAGCGCGCATCCGACGAAAGCCCAAGCTTGCGCCCGGTGGCGCCGATGCGAGCGGGATCGAAATAGGCGATTTCGAGCAGCACATCGGTGGTGCTCTCGCTGACGCCCGAATGCTCCCCGCCCATGATCCCGGCGATGTCGTGCACGCCCGCGTCATCCGCGATCACAGTCATTTCGGGATCGAGCGTATAGGTCTTCTCGTTGAGCGCCAGCACCTCCTCGCCATCCCGCGCGCGACGGGCGACCACCGCGCCTTGCAGCTTGGCGAGGTCATAGGCGTGGGCCGGACGCCCAAAGCCCAGCATCAGATAGTTGGTCAGATCGACCAGCAGCGAGATCGGGCGCTGGCCCGCGCTCTTCAGCCGCGCCTGAAGCCAGTCGGGCGAGGCACCGTTGGTCACGCCCTTGATGACGCGCCCGTAGAAGGCCGGGCAGCCCTCGGCATCGTCGGTGCGGATTTCCACCGGGCAGGCACCGCTGGCGCTGAACGCGGGCATCGCAATCGGCTTCAGCGTCCCCAGACCCTTGGCGGCGAGATCGCGGGCGATACCGTAAACGCCCATGCAGTCCGGGCGATTGGGGGTCACGGCGACCTCGATCACCGGATCGCTGCCGTGGTAATCGGCAAAGCTCGTTCCGACCGGCGCATCATCGGGCAGTTCGATGATCCCATCGTGATCATCGCCCAGCTCCAGCTCGCGGGTCGAGCACATCATGCCGTTGCTCTCGACGCCGCGGATCGCGCTCTTCCTCAGCACCATGCCGTTGGCGGGGACGGTCGCACCGGGGAGGCCGAGCACGCCCTTCATGCCGGCGCGGGCATTGGGCGCGCCGCACACGACTTGCAGCGGCTGGCCGTCTCCGGTGTCGACTGTCAGCACCTGCAGCTTGTCGGCATCGGGATGGCGCGCGGCGGTCAGCACGTGGGCGATGCGAAAGCCCGCGAGCCTCTCGGCCGGGTCCTCGACGCCCTCGACCTCGAGGCCGATGGCGTTCAGCCCGTCGCAGATTTCTGCCACGGTGGCGTCGGTCTCAAGGTAATCCTTGAGCCAAGTCAGCGAGAACTTCATGCGCGCGCTCCCACACCGGCAGACAAGGTGGGCTGATCGAACGGCGAGAAGCCGTAATGCGCCAGCCAGCGGCCATCGCCGTCGAAGAAGGCGCGCAGGTCGTTCATCCCGTATTTGAGCATGGCGATGCGGTCGATCCCGAGGCCGAAGGCAAAGCCCTGCCACGCGGCAGGATCAAGCCCGGCGAATTCCAGCACGCGGGCGTTGACCATCCCGCTGCCGCCGATTTCCATCCACGCATGGCCCGGCGCATCGCCGTGCCCGCCGACGACCCGGCGGCCTCCCTCGTTCGAATAGCCGACATCGACCTCGACGCTGGGTTCGGTGAAGGGGAAGTAGCTGGGGCGCAGGCGCAGCACGATGTCCTCGCGCTCGAAGAAGGCCCTGAAAAAGGTCTCGAGCGTCCACTTGAGGTGGCCGAGGTGAATGTCGCGGTCGATCACCAGACCTTCGACCTGATGGAACATCGGCGTGTGGGTGGCGTCGCTGTCCGAGCGGTAGACGCGGCCCGGGGCGATGATGCGGATCGGCGCGCCCTGATCCAGCATCGCGCGGATCTGCACTGGCGAGGTGTGGGTGCGCAAGAGCACATCCTTCCCGTCGGTGGTCTTGTCGGGGAAGTAGAACGTGTCGTGCATCGCCCGCGCGGGGTGGGTTTCGTCCATGTTGAGCGCGGTGAAGTTGTGCCAGTCGTCCTCGATCTCGGGGCCCGTGGCGACGGCAAAGCCGAGATCGGCGAAGATTTCCGCCAGTTCGTCCATGACCTGCGAGACCGGATGCACCGAGCCCCTGGGCGCGGCCTGCGCGGGCAGCGTCAGGTCGATGGTCTCGCGCGCAAGCTGCTCTTCGAGCGCAGCAGCCTCGAGCGCGGCCTTCCTGGCATCAAGCGCCTCGGAGATGCTGGCCCGGGCCGACTGGATTGCGGGGGCGGCCGCGTTGCGCTCCTCGGGGCTCATGCCGCCAAGGGTCTTGAGGGCAAGGCTCACCCAGCCCCTCTTGCCGAGCGTCTCGAGCCGCTCCGCCTCGAGCGCATCAAGATCGCTGGCGGCGGCGATCGCGGCCAGCGCGGCCTCGGTCTGGGATGTGATGTCGGTCATGGTCGTGTCGGTTCTGCCCGGGGGTAATTGCGCCGCCGCCCGCTAGCGGCAAATGGGGCGCATTGCAAAGGGAGAGGGCCCCGGACAGGCGCATCGCTTCAGCGCAAGGGCGGCGGCCGATCGAGAGTCTGCGCAGGGCTGCCCCAGATCCGCGCTCGCGCCTCCATGAAGGAGGTGAGGATCGGGTGATCGAGCGCGGCATATTCGGTCGGGTTCATGGTCATGAACTCGCGGAACTCGCGCGTGAACTGCGCCTGGTCATGATAGTCGGCGTCCATTGCCTTGGTCCAGCGGGCAGCGGGCTGGAGCATGAAGGCGGTGAGACTGCGCATGAAACGCTGGCGGCGCAGCAGCAGCTTGGGGGCAAAGCCGAAATGGCGCGTGCAGATCCGCTCGAGGGTGCGCGTGCTCATCGCGCAGGTCTCTGCCAGCTCTGCGACCGAGGCAACCGCGCCGCTGACCAGCGCCGCATGGACGCGGGCGATGCGGGCATCGTCCCGGCCCGGTCGCATCACTGCGGCCATCCCGGCGACGAGCGCATCATATTGCTCCTCGAGGCTCGCTCCCGGATCGCACAGCGCCTCGGCCAGGCCGGCAAAACGGGAGAAGACCGGGCGGGTCGCCCCGTCGCATATGAGGTTGGTGAGAGGGCTCGCATCGGTCCCGAAAAACCGCGCCCAGCCAAGCGGCAGGAAGCCCACGCCCCACATCCGGGTCGGGCCGAGCGTGAAGCGGCAGGGCAGCGAGCTTGCCCCGGTGGCGACAAAGCGCGCGCCGCTCACGCGGCTCCCGGCGATATCGGCATCGGGGGGGTGTCCGCAGAAGAAGCGGATATTGGCCCATTCGGGCTGGAGGTAGTCGGTGACCGGCCCCGCACCCTCGGGCAGATCGAGGGTCAGGTGGTAGAAGGTGGTGAAGCAGCCCGCAAAGGCCTCGGGCGGCTCGCGGAACTCGGCCGTCAGCCGCGGCGCCTGCGCCGGATCCCGTTCCCGCTTGGTCAGCTTGTCACGTCCCTCACCCACCTGCACACTTAAGCGCAGGCGTCGCGTTTCTACAAGCTAGCGAAAATTCAGGGCGAGCTCCCGCGAAGGAACCCGCCCCTTGTTTTTGTGCGCTGAGGCTTAGGCCCCCGCCGGCGTGAGGCCGGCAGCGTCGTCCCCGCCGGCGTCAGGCCGGCAGAGCGGCCTTCGCCTGCTGGATCACGGCCTTGAAGGCGCCGCCTTCGTTCATGGCGAGATCGGCCATCGCCTTGCGGTCGAGCTCGATGCCGGCGAGCTTGATGCCATGCATGAACTGCGAATAGGTCAGGCCTTCCATGCGGACCGCAGCGTTGATGCGCTGGATCCAGAGAGCACGGAAGGTCCGCTTCTTCACCTTGCGGTCGCGGTAGGCGTACTGGCCCGCCTTCTCGACCGCCTGACGGGCGATGCGGATGGTGTTCTTGCGGCGACCGCGATAGCCCTTGGCCTGGTCCAGAATCCGCTTGTGCTTGGCGCGGGTGGTAACACCCCGTTTGACGCGTGCCATATTAGTATATCCTTGTTTCTAAGGTGCGTGAGGGCGCGGGGGCCCCGCTCGCATCAATCCAGCCCGTAGGGCGCCCACTTCTTGATCGTCGGCGTATCATTGGCCGACAGGACCGAGGTGCCGCGGTTGGTGCGGATATACTTCGCGTTGTGGCTGATCAGGCGGTGACGCTTGCCAGCGACGCCGTGCTTGACCTTGCCGGTGGCGGTGATCTTGAAGCGCTTCTTCACACCGCTCTTGGTCTTGAGCTTGGGCATTTTCATCTCCTGTAAGAGACACGTCGGAACCGGCCATGGCAGCCCTTGTCGCCAGGCTGGCTGATTGATTCGTGTCAGTGAAGTGCGCGCGCTTAGGCGGGAGAGGCGCGAAAGGCAAGGGGGCTAAGCGGTGGCGGGCCGGCGACAGGATGCGTTTCGCATGGCAATCCCTGCATTGCCCGTGCCGCCAAATCGCCTAAGGGTGCCCCCATGTCCACGCGCGAGCCTGCCCCATCAGCCTTGCCGAAAGCCCCTGGCGGGTTCCTGCGGTTCCTGCGATCGGCGGCGATCTTCCTGCGCGGCTTCATCGAGCATCCGGCGATGGTGGCATCGGTCGTGCCGTCCTCGCAGGCAACGATCGAGGCCATGCTGGCCAAGGTCGATTGGAGCCGCTGCCGCTTGTTCGTCGAATATGGCCCTGGGGTGGGCACCTTTACCACCCGCATCCTCGAATACCTGCCGCCCGACGGCAGGCTCTTGGCGATCGACACCAACCCGCGCTTTGTCGATTTCCTGAAGAAGACCATCGATGACCCCCGGCTCGAAGTGGCGCTGGGATCGGCCGAGGATGTCGAGAGCCTGGTGCGGGCCGCCGGGCATTCGCGCGCCGACTACGTGATCTCGGGCCTGCCTTTCTCCTCGCTTCCGCCCGAGACGGCCGGGCGGATCGTCGCGGCAACCTATGCCGTGCTGCGCGATGGCGGGGCCTTCATGACCTACCAGTTCCGGCCCACCGCCAAGGAACTGACTCAGGCGCGCTTCGAGCGGGTGGATACCGGCCTCGCGCTGTTCAACGTTCCGCCCTGCATCCTCGCCTGGGGCTGGAAAGAGAACGCGGGCGCGGTGCGCGACGCGGCGGAGTAATCTACCCCATCGCCTCGAGCACGTCCTCGAGCCGCGCCGGATCGCCGAGCGCGATCACCGTCCCGTCCGATCCGGCATCGAGCGGGTTGCCCTGCCAGTCGCTCATCATGCCCCCTGCACCCTCCACCACCGGCACGAGCGCGGCGTAGTCGTGGAGTTTCAGCCCGGCTTCGATCACCAGATCGACATGGCCGGACGCGACGAGGCCGTAATTGTAGCAGTCGCCCCCGAACACGATCTTCTTTTCGGCCACCTGCTTGGCGACCGACATGAAGGCGTCGGCCTCCGCGTTGGTGAAGAGGTGCGGGCTGGTGGTGGCGAGCACCGCATCGGCGAGGTCCTTCAGCGGCTTGGTCGCCGCAGGTTTTCCGTTGAACAGCGTGGGCTGGCCGATGCGGCCCACCCAGCGCTCGCCCGCAACCGGCTGGTCGATGATGCCGAGCACCGGCCAGCCATCCTGAAGCAGGGCGATCAGCGTGCCGAAGATCGGGCGCCCGGCGATAAAGCTGGTGGTGCCGTCGATCGGATCGAGCACCCATTGCCGGCCCGCGCCTTCGTTGCGGGTGCCATATTCCTCGCCGATGATCCCGTCGCGCGGGAACTCGGCCTCGATGAGCTTGCGCATCGCGGCCTCGGCGGCGCGGTCGGCCTCGGTGACGAAGCTGCGGTCGGCCTTGCGCTCCTGGCTCCATTCGCCGCGGAACAGCGGGCGGATCGCGCCCCCGGCGGCATCGGCAAGGCGCAGGGCAAGGGAGAGGTCTTTATCGGTCATAGGCGTTCCAATAGTCGAAGGCTTCGGCCTGTCGAGCCTCGGTATAGGCCCGCGCCTCCAGCCCCTCCCACTCCAGCGGCAGATCATCGTAGAGCGCCGTCCGGTTGACGAACCAGCCCTGCCCGGGGAGCCCGTCTGACTGGCGCACCACCAGCACGGCGAGGCCCGGCTCTCCCGCCGCGCGCCCGTCTTCGTCAATGCGGTCGAGCACCTTGCACAGCTGGCGCATCAGCGGGCGGGTGAAGGTGTGGCCGAGGATGCCGAGCAGCGCGCCGTAGGTGAAGACCTGTCGCGCGCGGGCGGCATCAAGGAGCAGCCCGCGCACTTCGGCAGGGTCGAACGTTTTTTGTTGTTCCGCACGCCCGTCCGGGCGCGCGAAATCCTCGCTCATGCGATCAAAGATCGCGTCGCTGCGGGCGGGCGCCCGGTCTCTTTGGCGCCCTTGCGGCGCCTTCGGCACCGATGCCCCCGCACTCAGTCAAACAGGCTCGACACCGAGCTCTCGTCCGCAATCCGCCGGATCGCCTCGCCCACCAGCGGGGCGATGGGGAGCACGCGGATGCGGCTCGATTGCTCGGTCGCCTCGGTCGGGCGGATGGAATCGGTGATGACGAGTTCCTTGAGGCTCGACCCGTCGATACGCGCCACGGCGCCGCCCGACAGCACCCCGTGGGTGATATAGGCCGCGACCGACTTCGCGCCGTTTTCAAGCAGGGCCTCGGCAGCGTTCACCAGCGTGCCACCCGAATCCACGATGTCATCGATCAGGATGCAGTGCCGCCCGGAAACGTCGCCGATGATGTTCATCACCTCGCTCTCGCCCGGGCGGTCGCGGCGCTTGTCGACGATCGCCAGCGGCGCGTTGTCGAGGCGCTTGGCGAGGGCGCGGGCACGGACCACGCCGCCGACGTCGGGCGAGACCACCATCAGGCTCTGGTCGCCGTAGCGGGCCTGGATGTCGGCGGCCATGACGGGGGCGGCGTAGAGGTTGTCGGTCGGGATATCGAAGAAGCCCTGGATCTGCCCGGCGTGGAGATCGACGGCGAGCACGCGGTCGGCCCCGGCCTCGGTGATCAGGTTCGCCACCAGCTTGGCCGAGATCGGGGTTCTCGGCCCGGGCTTCCGGTCCTGCCGGGCATAGCCGAAATAGGGCACCACTGCGGTGATCCGCTTGGCCGAGGCGCGGCGCAGCGCATCGATGCAGATCAGCAGCTCCATCAGGTTGTCGTTCGCCGGGAAGCTCGTCGGCTGGACGACGAACACGTCCTCCCCGCGCACGTTCTCGTGGATTTCGACAAAGACTTCCTCGTCCGAGAAGCGCCGCACGCTCGCATCGGTGAGGGGGATTTCGAGATAGGCCGCAATGGCCCGGGCGAGCGGCAGGTTCGAATTGCCGGACATGATCTTCATGGAGCGCGAATCCCCCGACTGGCGTGACGTGCAGGCCCTAACGATGCGTCATGGAATTGCAACGCGCACGGGCCGCGTTCTCGTCAGAAGTCGGCGGAGAGCGAGAGGTTCAGCCGCCGCGAGGGGATGAACTGGAAGCCCCCGCCGCCGGTCACGTTCCAGCCGAAGGTGTTGGTGATGTTCGCGATCTGCGCCCGCAGCACGGCGGGCGTGCGGCCCAGCTTGAAGCGGTAGCGCGTGCCCAGGTCGATGATCGCACGTTCCGGGATGAACAGGGTGTTGTCGATCCGGGCGGCGCGCGCGCCGGTGTAGTTGATGCCGAGATCGACCGACAGCGCGTCGAAGGCAGGCGGCTGGTAATCGAGCCTGAGGTCGAGCGTCGTCCCCACGCGGCCGAGCGGCCGCTCGCCGAGACGGCCCTGCTCCACCGCCTCGCCTGTCACACGCGGGCGCATCAGCACGGCGCCTGCGACCATGTTGAGGCCAGCAGCGGGCCTGGCGGTCAGCGAAATCTCCGCACCCCGGTGCTTCACGTCGCCCAGCACGCGGAAGACGTTGTCGCTGGCGAGCTCGAAATAGGGACGGCGCACGTCGAACAGGCCGGCGATGAGCTTCACGTTCCTCGTCGGCGACCAGCGCAGTCCGGCCTCGACCTGCCGGGTGCGCAGCGCGGGCAGGGTGAGGTTGGCGTTGGCGGCAAAGGCGGGCGCGGTGCCGCTTTCCTCGAGGCCGCTGGTGGTGGCGGCATAGATGGCAAGGCCCTCGATAGCGGTCAGCGCGGCGGAGGCGTTCCACAGGAGCGGCGTATCCTCGGTGCCGGTCGGCGGACGACCGGGCGCGCGCACGGCCTTGCGGTATCGGGTCTGCTGCACCCCGAGGTTGATCTCGCCCAGCCCCTGCCAGAGCATCGCATAGCCCAAGGCACCCGTCTCCTGCCGGATTTCGTCGCGGGTGAGCGCGCCGAAGGCGACCTCGGGCTCGGGCAGAGGATCGGCGATGCCGATGGCGCCGGGCCCGAGGCTGCGGAAGGCAAAGCCGCCCAGATCGTCGTCGACCCGCCGGTACCGTCCCGAGGCGAGCAGACGGTGGCGGCGAGGGCCATCGGCGAATTCGCGCTCGACCAGCAGCTCGCCCGACCAGGATTGCGAAACCTGGTCACGGCCGAGCAGCACCTGCCTTTCGGCACGGTCGTCGGGCTGTGTCCCGGCGAAGAAATTTGCGCCGAAGCGGTCGATCGTAAAGCGCGAGGAGAACAGGCCCGCGCTGACCCGCCACGGCCCGCGGGTCGCCTTGGCAATGCCACCGAAGTTCTGCGAATGCCCCGCCCAGTCGGCCCAGTCCTGCCCGTAGAAGCGGTTGCGGGCGATGCGCCTGGGCAGGAAGGCTCCGGCGGTGAAGATCACCGGGGTCTGCTCCTCGTCGAAATAGTCGTAGCGGCTGTAGAAGCCGGTCAGCTCTACGCCCTTCGCGGGCCGCCAGCGCACCACTCCGCCATAGCGCACGAACCAGAAGTCGGCCGCGTCGGGGTAGGCGAATTCCTCGACCGCGGCGCCGATGTTGAGATCGAGACTGCCGGTCAGCGGCAGGGCGGCGTCAAGGGAGGCAAAGGGCGCGAAGAAATCGCCGAAGCCAGTCCGGGCGCTGACCACCGGCTTTTCACCCACCCGGCGAAGCGCGAAATCGACGATTCCGGTCGGCGCGGGGAAGGGATAGCCGAGCGCCGAGATGCCGACCTGGATCGTCGATCCCGCCCGCACCGCATCGCTGAAGGCACCCTGCGAATCGAAATAGAGCCCCTCGATCCGCACGTTCTGTGCCGCAAAGGCTGAAAAGCCGCGGACGTTTCCGCCGTTGTAGAGCCCGATGGTCTCGTCCCCAACGCTGGTGCCGAAGGCATCGGCGGCCTGGGTGATGACGTTCTCCTCCGAACGGTTAACCAAGGCGAGGCCCTGCGTCGGGGACGGTTGGCCGGAGGCGGTCTCCGCCTGAGCAGGCTCGACGGGCGGGGCCTCGGGCGGAGCGGGCGACGGCGAGGGAAGCTTCGCGTCGGCTGCGGGAGCAGAGCCGGCGATGACGAGGGCGGAAACAAGGGCGAGAGGGATCACGGCGCCTCCGAAAGGCTTGCCCGAGCAGGCAGAACGGCCTGCCAAGCGCAGGGTCGCCCGGGCCGGTATCAGGCCGCTGGAGTTAATGCAATGTTATCACATAACACATCTTGCTAGAATTTGCACCGGGGAACGGGCAGGCGGAAAGTCGTTCCCGATCAATCTGCTGCTCGAGGGTCGCGCGACGGGGCGGTGGCAAAGGAGAATTCGCCCCCTCGCCGAAGGGTGTCGGTTGCCTGCGCCTCAGGCTTCGAGCTCGACGTCCCAATACAGCCAGTCGCGCCAGGTTTCATGCAGATACCCCGGCGGGAACAGCTTGCCCGCCTGCTGCAACTGCCAGCTGGTCGGCCGGATCGGCGCCTGGTGCAGCGCCATCCCCGCCTGCCTGGGTGTGCGGCCGCCCTTCTTCATGTTGCAGGGCGCACAGGCGGTGATGATGTTCTCCCACGTGGTACGCCCGCCCAGCCGGCGCGGGGTCACATGGTCGAAGGTCAGATGCTCGTGGCTGCCGCAATACTGGCACTGGAAGCGGTCGCGCAGGAACAGGTTGAAGCGGGTGAAGGCCGGAAACTCGCTCTGCTTCACATATTGCCGCAGCGCGATCACCGAGGGGATCTTCATGTCGAAATTGGGCGAATGCACCTCGCGGTCATAGCTCGCGACAATATCGACCCGGTCGAGGAACACCGCCTTGATCGCAGTCTGCCACGGCCAGAGCGATAGCGGATAATAGGAAAGCGGAGTGTAATCGGCGTTCAGCACCAGCGCCGGACAGGCCGACAGGTTGCGCGTCGGATCCTCGTCGATCCCGCGGAACCGGGCCACCTTCTCGATCAGTTCGGCATTGAACACGGCGCGCGTTCCTCCCTGATTGGCCTCCATCCTGACCTGACACGCTTCAGAGTCAAACCCGTGACAGGGTGCATATCCACAGGGACAGCCTGTTGACCGGCTGTGGATAGCGCAAGGAAGTTGCGTGTGGCATGGCGCAGGCGATGGATCGCCCTGCCCCTCCCGTGACCCGTTTCGCGCCGAGCCCCAACGGGCAGCTCCACCTCGGCCATGCCCTGTCGGCCATCGTGGCGCATGATCTGGCCCGGCAAGGCGGTGGGCGCTTCCTCTTCAGGATCGAGGATATCGACGGCCCGCGCTCGCGCCCCGAACTGGCGGACGCGTTCCGCCGCGATCTCGCCTGGCTGGGGCTGGAATGGGAGGAAGTCCCGGCCCAGTCCACCCGCCTCGCCAGCTATGCCGCCGCTGCCGAAGCCCTCAAGGCGCGGGGGCTGCTCTATCCCTGCACCTGCACCCGCTCCGAGATCGAGGCGGCAGGTGCGCGCCCGGGTCTGGAGGGCCTGATCTACCCCGGAACCTGCAAGCAACGCCCGCCCGATCCCTCGCGCCCTCCCGCGTGGCGGCTCGATGCGGCAAAGGCGCTGGCCGAGACCGGCCCGCTGGTCTGGGAGGATGCACTGGCCGGGCCGCAGGCGGTGGACCTCTCCGGCCTCGGGGATGTGGTGCTGGTGAGGAAGGACCTGCCCGCCAGCTACCACCTCGCGGTGACGCTCGATGATGCCGCCGACGGCGTGACGCTGGTGACGCGCGGCGCGGACCTCTTCGCGGCGAGCCATGTCCACCGCACGCTTCAGGCCTTGCTCGGCCTGCCCGTCCCGCGCTGGCACCACCACCGGCTGCTGACCGGACCGGACGGCGAAAAGCTTGCCAAGCGGCGCGGCTCCCCGGCGCTGGCACAAAGGCGCGAGGGTGGCGAGGACGGGCGAATGCTTGCGGCACAACTCAGGTTGCAACAATTGGGGATTGGAACCTGAGGCCGGAGCGTCCATTGTGGCACCATGACCTATTTCCTCGTCGCCGTGCTGCTGGTGCTCATGGCCCTCACCGCCTTCTCGCTCGTCAAGGGCATCGTCGCCTTCCTCAGGACGACCAAGATCGATCTCGAGACCGGCGAAGGGACCACGGCCACCGATATGCAGCTCGCCCAGAACAAGGCGATGTTCGCGCGCATCAAGTATCAGGCGCTCGCGATCGTCGTAGTGGCGATCATTCTGGCGGTCTCGCGCTGAACCGCAACGCCCGATGGTCAAGCTCAACAAGATCTACACCCGCACCGGGGATGACGGGACGACGGGCCTCGTCGACGGCTCGCGCTGCCCCAAGCACGCCGCCCGCATCGCCGCGATGGGCAAGGTGGACGAGGCGAATTCGGCCATTGGCCTTGCCGCCGTGCTCATGTCGGGCGCGCCGGGGGCGGAGATCACCCGCATTCAGAACGACCTGTTCGATCTGGGCGCGGACCTTGCGACACCGGGCGATGACTTCACCCCGTCCGAGATGGTGCTGAGGATGGTGCCCTCGCAGACCGAATGGCTGGAGCAGCGCATCGACGCCTGCAACGAGAAGCTCGAACCCCTCACCAGCTTCATCCTGCCCGGCGGCACCGAACTCGCCGCGCGGCTCCACGTGGCCCGCGCCACCACCCGCGCGGCCGAACGCGCGATGGTCGCGCTGGCAACCCATGATCCGGTCAATCCGGCGGCGCTCGCCTACATCAACCGCCTGTCGGACTACCTCTTCGTGCTCGCCCGGGTGGTCAACGACAATGGCAAGCGCGACGTGAAGTGGGTGCCGGGCCAAAACAGGTAGCCCGCGAACCGCTAGACAAATAGTCCGCTAGCCAGCGGCCGATTGCCTCGCTAACAGCGCGGCCCATTGCTGCACTTGCGAAGGAACAGCCCTCTATGCGCAACATCGCCGTCATCGGAGCCGGACAGATGGGCACCGGCATTGCCCAGACCTGCGCGGCGCAGGGCCTCAAGGTCATGCTCACCGATGTCGATCTACCCCGCGCCGAGGCCGGCAAGCGGGGAATCGAGAAGGCGCTCCAGAAGCTCATGGGCCGCGGCAAGATCGAGGCGCACGAGGCCGAAAGCCTGCTCGAGCGCATCACCCCTGTCGCCGATTACGCGCCCTTTGCCGATGCCGACCTGATCATCGAGGCTGCGACCGAGCGCGAGGAGATCAAGAACGCGATCTTCGACAAGGCCGGCAAGGTGCTCCACGCGGACGCCGTGATGGCGTCGAACACCTCGTCGATCCCGATCACCCGCATGGCGAACCACTCGCCCGATCCGGCGCGCTTCATCGGCCTCCATTTCTTCAACCCGGTGCCGGTGATGGGCCTTATCGAGGTGATCCCGGGCCTCGCCACCGCGCCGGCGACCACCGACCGCGTGACCGCCTTTGCCCGCAGCCTCGGCAAGGAAGTCGTGCTCTCCCAGGACGAACCCGGCTTCGTCGTCAACCGCATCCTGCTGCCGATGATCAACGAGGCCGTGTTCGTGCTCGGCCAGTCGACCGCGGGGATCGAGGACATCGACAAGGGCTGCCGTCTCGGGCTCAATCACCCGATGGGGCCGCTGCAACTCGCCGATTTCGTCGGGCTCGACACCTGCCTCGACATCATGAACGTGCTCTACACCACGACCCGCGACAGCAAGTACCGCGCCGCGCCGCTGCTGGTGAAATATGTCGAGGCCGGCTGGCTCGGCCGCAAGACCGGGCGCGGCTTCTACGACTATTCGGGCGAGGCAGCGGTCCCGACCCGTTGACCTTGGGCCGCTGACCGGGCGCAAGCGCCGCGCGGCTGGTCGCAGGCGCTGCAACATTGATCCTCCTGCCCCGGTTAGGCGGGCGAAGGAGAGATGTGATGAG
>JACCDK010713212.1_pt1 | contig 13866 bp, 13 predicted proteins | sample 7445871 | NCBI WGS metagenome assembly JACCDK01 (sample SAMN15323436, study PRJNA562643) | freshwater metagenome | isolation source: river surface water | place: USA:Blue River Watershed | collected 2017-08-15 | reverse complement strand
CTATGGCGAACTAGTCAAATTGAAGATTTAGGTTCGAGCTCAATTTCGAATTCCCATTTCAGTTTACCTTGCGAATCATATGGTAGTTCTGAGAAGAACCTGTAATTCTTGGAAGAAATTCTCACTGGACACTATTTTTCGCACTTCTTCGATCTGAGCCTTGTCTAAAGAAAAGATTTGATTGTAATCTTTAATGTCGGGCGATGCAATAATCAACTTTTGAATGAATTTCTCTTCAGTAATTATTCCTGGTAATTCAAAATATCCTGTTTGATCCATGGAGTGAATGACAACAGGAATCCCGATGCACAAACTTTCAATCGCCGCAACACCAATAACTTCACTTGATTTACTGAAATCTGCCAAGTTTAGAAGTGCTGTCGCCTTACGAGTAAGAGAAATAGTGTCTTTTACAATACCCTTAAATTCAACTTCTAGATTCTTAGGAACTTGAATTTGATTCATGATTTCAAGACTTTCTACTCCGACAAAGGTCAACTTAACGCTTTCGCAAATCTCCGCGACCTTAATCGCGAATTCAAGTGACTTTTCGGGTGCTTTAAAACTTACTGGTCTCCCGATATGAATTAGGCTCAAGAATTCATGGCTTGGTTGCGAATCATGAATTTCCAACCGTTCTAATCTAACAGGACTATAAATAGAGAATATCTTTTGAGTTGTTTTATGTTGCCATTTCTGCGCCACCAGGGTGGAATAGCATATTGTCAAGTCAGAATTTGAAATTGCAGAAAAACAAGTTTTAAGAAGTTTGGGTGGATATATATCCATAGACTGACAAAGGTAAATGACTGTAGTTATTCTCGGAAAAATCTTTATGATTGGGGAAAGGAGTTTGAATAACAGATGACACTCAGAGTGGTAGAAAATGATGACCAGATCTTCGTTATTGTGAAAAATTTTTCTTTTCGTAATCAAACAGGTCAGTTCTAATACTCTAAACAACATGAGAATCTTTCTACCTACGGACTTAGCTAGAAGTTTTCTGGTCAATTTTGATCTGCCCAGATTGAATGTCATGTTTGGAATGTTGAGGGAGATTAGTTCTTGGGTGAAGTCCGCCACAATTCGCTCAACGCCGCCAACTCCGACTTTATTCTGAACATTAATGAAACACACATTTTTGTTGAATCTTGAATTTTCATTTTGTGTCTGTGCTTCAGTAGCCAATTTTAATACCACGATTGTTCTCTGATGAGATCAGCGTACTTTCTAGCAACGTCACTCCATAACAGGTTATTATCAAGCGCGAAATAATAACGTTCTTGAGTATCGATATCATCTTGCTTACCGAGAAGCCTTCTAAACATCATGAGTGACTTTTCAAAGTCCTGCATATCGCAGGAAAACACGCCTTTTTGTCTGTCCAATAACTTGCTCGCTGGCGTTCCAGTGTGCACCACAATTCTTGCTCCACTTGCATACGCCTCAAAAGATGGCATTCCAAAACCTTCATTCAAGCTCGGGATTATAACTAGTTGGGCATTCTTGTAAATCCACACGAGCTCCTCAGGCTCTAAGTACTCAATTGCAATTAACTGCCCGACAGGATGCCTTTGGATTTCTTTCAATACCTTATCTCGGCCGTAAACATTTGATCGACCGACGAGGACTATCTTTGTAGTTTTCTTCGCTTCAATATTCAAAGTACGCATCACTTTGCATGCGAATTCAACATTTTTAAAGCCCTGCCATCTTCCAATTATTGCCACAAATGGTGATTCCTCCGCAATTTGGTGTGGCTGCTTCGGCGACTCTTGCAGGAATGAATCTACTCCATTTGGGATAACTCTGACTGCCGCTCTTGCAATCCCATAGTTTTTTACAATTTCATCCTTTCCAAACTCAGATACTGCTATGATTGCATCAAAGCGTTTCCACTGCCATTTGTTAATGAAATTGTAAATGTGTTTAGAGAGCACAAACTTTTCTCCCTTTACAGTTATATCTCCTCCAGCGTGAAAAATGCTAATGAATTTCTTTGCTGGAAATTTCCAATAAAAAGGGTAAACGCGGGATACAGAAAAAAATAGGAAATCAATTCTTTCTTGGTTAACTTTTGTGTATTTGAAATATTGCCGAAAACCTTTAAACAAATTTCCTTTAACAAAGGGTAATTCAATTATCTTTGCATTACGCAAATCATTGTTAGAATATGCTTGATTAGTTTCATTCTTGTTTTTCGTAAAAAGAACAACCTCAAACTCATCTCTATACTCATTCAAGAAGTGCTCGATGATTTTCCAAGACACATAAGCTGTACCAGATGCAGGACGGCCTACAAATCCGGAGGCCATCCAACCAACTGTGATTCTCCTTTTGGAGGGCAGAGATCTTGCCATTTGGGAACTTTATCATAGAGAAAATCTTCACTACTACTGTTTCAAACGATAGGAAGCATAGAGATTTGTTCTGCAGTCGGTGTAAGGTTCCACCATGCAAGTGGTTGATATTGGGGCAAATGTCGGGGATTTGGGCAAAGATTTAGTTACCAGAGTTGTTGACATTAAGTATCTTGGAGTTGAACCCAATAATTTAATCTGCAAGCCATCACTCGAGAGGCTAAAGCAAGATTACCCTGATTTATTTGACTATCGAATAGCTGCCGTGTCCGAAAAAGATGGCGAGGGGATTCTCTATTCGCCACTCACTTTGAATGGTCAAGTTGGTAGCCTGCTTAAAATCAACCAATCAGGTGATTGGCAAGAAAATGTCCGCTCTAAATTCAAGGAGCCAAGTATTGAGGATTCCATAATTGTAGAAACGATTTCTGTTTCAACTCTTATCAGAGAATATGGTATCCAGCGAATTGATTTCTTGAAGATTGACACACAAGGTTCAGATTTACAAATTCTCCGCAATTTCTTGGCTATTTGCGATATTAGAGTTGCAGTCGTCGAGATTGAAGTGACTTCTAACGCACAAGATTCCCACTATCTTGAATCCCAGAATTCGCTAGCAGATTTCTTTGAATTGATAGATGACTATGGGTTTACGGTTGTTCGCATGATGCCTGCCAGTTCGGATTGCACTGAGTTTAATGTTTTTATCGCAAAATCACATTTGGATTACGAGGAAGTAAATAGAGAATTAGACTTCAAGTCTCTAAAGATTTTTTCTCGATTTTGGACGGTGTTAGGGATTGGAAATCACAAGGGATCTACAGAAGCCGGAATGCATCTATCCTTAATTAGGAAAATGATTGGTTCATTTAGGCATCCCATCTCCTCTTACAGGTCTCTTGTTATCAAACTGACTTCTTAGGTTCACAAACTTTTACCTTAACGCTTTCCAAAAAGAAATACCTCCAGGGCTTCTCTCCTCTTGTTGTTATACTCATTTAAATTATTCTGAGTCTGGTCTGACATGGCTTTGGCAACAAGTTCAGTCATTGTCTCACTCGAATTAATGTTGAATCCAAATCCATTGAGGAAGGCTTCGTCGGAAAATCCGAGGTTATCTGGGCAGAAAATTGGGATTCTTAGATCTGCAGCCTCATAGAGAATTCCTGAGTCGGCATTAAGATAGGCATCTCGTTCGTATGGCAAAAAAATCAGATCTAGCTGGTTCAATACAAATTGGTATTCATCGATACTAAGCACTGACTCTAGTTCCTGAATAGAATGATTTGAAGAGAAGATTTTGGAACGAGTTTCTAAATAGTCGCTCCAGGGGTACAGCGCCTTTTGTAAAAAGACATTTACACTTATCCCCTCTTCCTCCAACTGGTTAAGAATTTTGGGGATTTCCGAATATCCCTTGCTTTTTTTCGCTGTACCTGGAAAACCGATATTCAAGACCTTATTTCTAGTTCTGTGTTGTGATTTTTTAGTCGAATTTGGTGGGAGAGGGCTCCAATGAATCTGATCTGGCTTTCTACACTTTTGCCTTACTTCATTTAGAAGACCCAGAGTTGGAATACCCAGGTGGATCGAATTATTAACAGCAGAATCTACCAACTTAATTAAACTTGCGAATTCCTCTCCAGTTGAAAACGGGCTTCGGGTTTCTGAGCCCATTCTTCGTACATGTATTGTCAGGCCAGAGAGATACTTTTCAATAAGTCCAATCAGTTGAATTCCCATATAGTCAAGTGTTGGAAATACTAAATGGATTTTTGCTGATCTTGATTCGCGTACAATCCTAAGGAATGATGGCATTATGCAATAGATTGTTACAATCCTCTTAACTTGATTTCCTATGAGCGGCTTACCCACTAGATATTCAGAGTAGAGTCTTGAGATTTTCGTGACTAAATTTGAGAGGGGAAATCTTCTAAAATCTGTAGACCCGTACTGTGGTGAGGTAAGAATTTTCAACACGCTTCCGATTGAAGAGAGCTCTTTATATATCTCTTGGTCTATGTATTTTGGCGTCCAAAATTGAAAATCTTCTTCATGTTTATTTATGAATTTTCCATAAATTGCCATTGATGACCAGTGATGAGTCGATCTATGTGCACAATTAAAATCAATTAACATGTACTTTTGTTGACTCAACGTCGCTGATTTCAACTTCTTGTCCCTTAACTGGAGCCATATTTTTCAAATACGAGCATGTTATCTTAATGCTTCACTATATTACCTTACATTGATGCAAAGTGAGTTCGTCTTTCAATTAAATCTTTCGACTTTATCGCATTACTCTTATTCTGATTATTTCTTCCAGACATCGACAATCCATGAATTTTATTTCTCAATTATCTTTTTTAGTCATAATCTTTAAAATTTTATCAGATGACAAGCTGCTAATGACATGGGATAATTTTTCATCTGTTAACCATGGGTTTAATGGAATACTTATAGCCCTACTTGCTACGTAATCCGCCAATAAATTTTTTCTTCCTGGTTTTCCCATCAGCTTGCAATAAGTTGACTCGGCTGATTCAGGGTAATGTATCTCGGTCATCACACCCATGGAAGCCAACATGCTCCTCACGTTATCTCTTTCAGGTGAAAGAATCACGCAATGATGATGCACAGAATCATTTAGAGATACGTCCAAGTGGGCTATCCCCAATTTGTCAAATAGCTCAAAGTAATCTTTCGCAATCCTAAATCTTCTCTTGTTCCACTCATTAAGATACTTCAAGTTGACGCGCAAAATGGCAGCTTGGATCGGGTCAAGTCTTGAGTTTAAGCCTATGCGTTCATATTTGTATTTGTTTCCGGGAGCTGATCCGTAACTTCCAAGGGACTGAATAACTCTCGCTAACTCAGGATCGGAAGTAACCACCGCACCTGCATCTCCGGCAGCTCCAAGGTTCTTGCTAGGATAAAATGAAAAGGCGCCGGCATCCCCCCAAGCACCTGCGAATCTTCCTTTTTGGGAGGCACCATGAGCTTGTGCGCAATCCTCAATTACTTTTATCCCCCTGGGACTCGCCCAATTCATAAGTTGTTCCATGTCGACCATCTGCCCATGCATATGAACGGGAATCACGCATTGCACATCTAGATCTTGTTCAATCAATAAAGATAAATCCATCAACCCATCTGGACCGCAGTCAATTCCGATGGGTTCGGCGCCAAGATTTGCTACGGCGAGCCAGGTTGCAATATACGTATGTGAAGGCACGGCGACTTTCATGCCGCTCGTGATTCCGACAGATTTCAAGGCAAGCGTGATCGCATCCATGCCATTTGCTACACCAACACAATATGACGTGTTTAGAGAATCTGACCATTCCTTTTCGAATAACTCAACTTCCAAACCTCCGATGAAGATTCCACTTCGAAGGACACGCTCTGCTGCTTTAGCCCACTCATCAACTATTGAACTAGGAACGTCATGGAAACTGAAAAATGGGACAATCATTTTACTAGCTTCCATTCAAGATACTCTTCAAAGTTATTTATATAGTCACTTGCATCATAGGACTCGGAAGCAACTACCAAACATATTGCGTCATTTGAAAACTCATTCAGGTCTCTCCATAAACCATTTTCGAGAAAAATTCCGTGATTATCCTGGGACAGAATCAATGATTCACTTGTCACTCCATTAGAAACTGTGATTCGGAAATTGCCTTGTAGGCAAAAAAATATTTGTTTTAATTTTTTATGCGCATGCCCACCTCGTTGAGCATCATCCGGTACATTCTTCAATATATAAATTCGTTTTGCAATAAAGCCATACTCCAAAAAAAATTCACTAGCAATAAGCTGACCCCTGAAGTCAGTGTATTCTTGAAGTGGAACTTTCTTCACCAATTTATCCATCTAAACTTCATTTACCCATTCCTGAGCTAGAGCAACATCATATGGGTCTCCTATTCTGGAATTTTGTCTTTCTTCCATTATGCGAATAAAGCTTGAAGCATCGTGCAGTCCAGAGAATGTACCTGTGTCAAGCCAGGCAGTTCCCTTCGAGAGAACCGAAACACTTAATTGATTTATTTCAAGATAGGCACGATTCAAATCAGTGATTTCAAGTTCATTTCTAGGGCTAGGCTTTAATTTCTTTGTTAACTCAATTGCTTTATTATCATAGAAATAGAGTCCAGGGACTGCCAAATTGCTCCTAGGCTTTTCAGGTTTCTCTTCAAGACTCAAGACGGAATTGCATGAGCCAATTTCGACAACGCCATAGTTCTCAGGATCGCTTACCTGATAGGCGAATATATGGGCGCCGTCTAGGTTAGAGTGTTGGGATAACTGCCGCCCTAATCCGATGCCATGAAAAATGTTATCGCCAAGAATTAAACCTACTTTTTCTTCTCCTATAAAGTCTTCAGCCAGGAGGATTCCTTGGGCAATTCCCAAAGGCTCCTGCTGCGAGATGTAACTTATAGAAATTCCAAGATTTTCTCCGGTTAAGAAAAGTCTTCTGAAATACTCAAGTTGCGACGAATCGGCGACGATTGCGATTTCTCTAATTCCTGCAAGCATTAATGTACTCAATGGGTAATAGATCATTGGTTTGTCGTATATTGGCAATAAATGCTTGTTCATTACGGTAGTCAATGGGTGGAGTCTGCTACCCAGTCCTCCAGCCATTATTATTCCTCGCACAACCCCATGTTATACTGCAGTTATTTATAGTGCCAGATAGGGCGTGAAAAGTTGGCAAAGGTCTTGTTAACAGGTGGCGCCGGGTTTATAGGTTCAAATTTTTTGAGGATGTTCTCTGAGGGGGAGTTCCCAAAGTTTTCTGAGATAGTTATTCTGGACAAGTTAACTTATGCAGGGAGAATTGAGAACATCACCGAACAACTGGCGCGTCCGGATGTATTCTTTCATGAAGGAGATATCTGTAATTCTGAATTAGTAAAGACCATCGCGCAAGATTGTGATTTCGTTATAAACATGGCAGCCGAGAGTCATGTTGATCGCTCCATTGTAAACTCCGATGAATTCGTCCGAACAAATATTTTAGGAACTCAAGTATTGTTAGAGGTGGCTAGAGCCAATGAAAAAACTAGGTTCATTCAGGTATCAACAGATGAAGTCTATGGTTCCATCGATATGGGCTCCTGGGACGAGAGCTCTCCCGTAAGACCCAACTCACCGTATTCTGCATCAAAAGCTGCTGCTGATTTGCTCGTGAGTGCATTCCATAAGACTTACGGCTTAAATGCGATCATTACACGATGCAGTAACAACTTTGGGCCACAGCAATACCCTGAGAAAATAATTCCATTGTTTTTGAAACTGTTAGCAAACGGCAATAAAGTGCCACTATATGGTGACGGACAGCAAACTCGCGATTGGTTACATGTGGAAGATCACTGCCGAGGCATCTACATAGCAGCAACATCAGGCGTGTCGGGAGAAATCTACAATATTGGGGGAGGCGTTGAGTTAACAAATAGAGAACTAGTAGGAATTCTTCTCGCGAAATTAGAACTTGATGAGACTTTTATTGAATTTGTTCCTGACAGGTTGGGGCATGACAGAAGATACAGTGTAAACTGGAAAAAAATTTCACAATTAGGTTACAGCCCTAATTCTGACTTTACTTTTCAAATCAGTTCAACAATTGATTGGTATCTCAAAGCGTATAAGGGGTAGAGTGGTGTTAAAATTGAACATGTTTCAGAATAATTCAATCAGAGGTTCTTTTTTACTCGGGCGATCAACCCGGTAATTCCCGCTTCAAGAGTAACTTCGGGACTCCAATTAGGCAAAGTAGGGAATTATTTTACGCTGGGTGTAAATCCAACCTCACTTCCACGTTCTACTTTTGCCCCAGTTAACTTGGCTATTAGTTCCGCCACTTCGTAAATACTCACAAAATTGCCGCCTGACACGTCGAATATTTGGCCTTGATGCAATTGCAGCATTTGCAAGTATGCTCGAGCAGTGTCTTCTAAATGGATAAACTTTCGTTTCTCGTTTCCGTCTGTAATCAGTTTAATCTTGCCGTTGTGTATTGCCTGCCACACGAAGTCACTAATAACATGACTCTTTGCATCAAATACCTCGGGAGAACCATAAACATTCCACTGTCTGGCTACAACTGCTTGAGGTTGAGTGGAGCAATAACTTTCAGCCAGCTGCTTAGACAGTGAGTAAGGTGATTGGTCACTTCCGGCTAATTGACTCGAGACAAAAAGAAATGGAATTTTTGCGCGGATTAATTGAGGGAAAACATTAGCGATTAACAGCGTGTTATCTTGAAACTGACTTGGCCAGGTCGTCTCGTCAGTCAAGTACTTTGATCCTCCTACATTCCAAGCCAAGAAAAAAACACCATCAAAATCAGAGAGTTTTGGAATGGTTATGTATCGCAAATCTTGACTTGAGTCGTTCTTGAAATCAATTGACTCCACATGGTGTCCTTCGACAATGAGAAAATCTTGCAACGCAGAACCAATAAAGCCCTTTCCGCCAAGTATTAAGTAGTTTCGCATAATTACCCAGATTCTCCCCTAATTCTCACACCACGTAAACAATGGAGAATCCACGCTCGAATGGTACATGACTTTTAGAGCTATCTTTATTCGCTCAGAAATCAAGGTACCAGTTTGATTAAACCAAGTGGCTTATCCTCTTAATTCAAGATTCTTCAACAAATTTGCTTCTCAACTCTCGACATCCATCTCCGCGGCCGTTGATGGTTTGTAGGCGAAATCTTCAGGGGTTCCACGAAAATCTAGAATTAAACTTGAGTCATTCTCATTCAAGATTTACTACATTCGAAAACGGAAGTTTGTACAAATGATTTTGGCTACGAGCAAGAACCGAACAGGTGTCAGATGGACTCCACGCGTACAGATGTTGCAGCCGTAGAAAGGCCCAAATAACTGTACTTAATATTGTAATCGTGGACGATTTCTTGCCAGGCTAAGTACTCTCCCGTTTGCCAAGAAGGATACCCGAGATATTCATCGAATACGATTATGGTTCCTACTGATATTCTAGATTTCACAGTTTCCAAAACATATTTCGTACTTTGATAGGTGTCTGCGTCTAAGTGGATAAAAGAGAACTTGTCCAAATTGTTTTCAAGGAAAACTGGTAGAGTTTGTTCAAAGTATCCTTTATGCAACTTCACTCGTTCTGAAACTTTGGGCAATCTTCCATTCAAGCTAAAATGGCCCTTAAGCATGGCGTTCGAGCCACTCCAGTCCTCTTGAAGCCCAATGAAGCTATCAAATCCGTGGATTAAAACTCCGCTATTCTCGACCGAGTTAGCCTCTAAAATGCCAGCAAAAAAATTAATTGAATTTCCCTTAAAAACTCCAAACTCACAAGAAATACCTTCTATAAGGTCTTGGCTCAGCGCGTGTCTCCATAAATCTGTGGGAGTATCAAACAGCACCGCAGACTGCATATTTGCCATTACGTAGTCTGCTGATGACTTAAGAGCATTTGCACGCACCTGTTCCAATAAAGATCCACGTCTGATACCTGCAACGGTAGGCGCCAAGGCATATGTCGATAAATTCCTCATGAGAATTTTTGCAGGTGCCAAGATGAGAGACACTGTATTTCGAATTAATCGATAAAGTTGGTGTGTAAACAATAAAGACTTTCTCATCTTCCAAGACTAACTTATCCATGGCCTATTTCGATGAATCTTGAGCTAGATTGGTTTTCTTGTTGAGTTGGGCATTATTGCACTTTGACACCACCCTTCGGGAACCGAAACTATCTTCGCCGAGCTCAAATCTTGATTGATAACGCCTTTGGTCGAAGGGAATCTAAATTTCTCCCAATTCCACAATTAGCACTAGTCGTTGCCTAGTCAATTATTTGTATGAATCTTTGATTCAGGAGTGATATCAGAAGAGATTTGTTGTCGGAGTGTATTCAATGCTTTAGTCTCCTAATCCTGGAGGGCTATCAATTGCCCACATCAACTTTGCTTACAAGCTAGTTTGTGGCCTTTCATAGTAAACTTACAGTTGTGAAGCCATTGGGTTGGATAGTCCCCACGCACCCGCCAAGAAGAGAAGAACTCTCGGTTCTTATCGAATCTTTTGATCGATATGCGATCAATGTTGATTTGATTATAGTATGGTCAAGAAAGTCTGATGATACTGTAATTGTAAATCCTAAAGTGAAGTCAATTTACTTAGAAGAACATTTTAGTGCCACTGACATTGAGCTCTTCGAAAAGACAAAATCAATTATCAATGTCAAAAAACTTTTTGGACTTATGCATGAGTTCGAATCTTACCAAGGGCTCATCTGCACCGATGATGAACTCGAGTTCATAAGACTTTTCGAGGGGGCCGATCTTTTTGACAAACTTTCAAGCAGTAAAGTCTTTCCTGCGACAGATGTAAGTGGTGTGAAATCTAAAGAGAATATCTTGCAAAGAGTATTGATTGAAAGCTGTAAAATTCTTCCGCTTCAAAATGACCGAAATTACATAAAAGAAGCAACTAAGGATTTTTCCTTATTCAGTTGGTTCTCGGACATTCCTTTCTATCCGTGTAGCGATATACCTGGTTTCCTCAATAAATTTGGATTGACTAACTATGATTCCTTAAGACATTTGAACTTCTTTACTTTTGACCATATTCTTTTTCAATATTACAAAGTTTTAAACGATGGGTTTAAGTATCAGGCTCTAGATTGGAGTTATGAAACAAAAGGGGTATACAATTGGTTTGAGTGCTTTCATCTAGAGCCTATGAAATATGAGTACATTACGTTTTACCAAGAAAATTTTGCACCTAAATGGGCGAGTTCGCCTGAATTGACAAAATATTTCACTGAAGCCATATGTCTTTTCCATACCGACCGTGTCAATTTGAGGTTTTCTAGATTTTTGATGATTAAGCATCACTTAAAGTTATTGATTACTACGGTCTTCCCAAAATTAAAAATTTTAGAGTAGTGGAACGACTGACCGCTTTACTTGAACTTTGCTTACCTTGTGACTAGCTATAAGCTTCGCAGGAAATCAAGGCCAACCAATAGATACGATGCGCAGTTAAATGGCATCCTAGAAACAATCAAAAACACTTCAGATGAAAGTTTAGGCCAGAACTACAAATCCACCTGGTGTGGCTAAATGCACGGAGACTATTCCTGACTGATCATCGTTTGTTGTTGGATCAACCCACTCAATATCTACATCACCAAGGGCCGCAAGGATGTCTTCTTTGAACCAAGAGTCAGCAAGCTGATCTTTATCTGAAATGACAATCTTTGATACTGCTGCGACAGATGCTCCATCCTGCGAAGGATGCTCTGCGGAAAGCCACTGAATAAAGAATGGGAGCTCCGGAGCTTCGACAATCTCTTTCACGCCAATCTGCTTCCACTTTAAATCTGAGCCATCCGGTCGAGTGCGGTGACCTTCAATAGCCTTACGATGAAACTTTTCTTCGATGGGTGAAATATCGTCAGTACTAAAAACCCAGGTGAACCAACCGCCACCTTCGTTAACTTTCTTAGATACCGCATTACCCCAGGGAGTTTGTTCTGTTGCTGGGTGGTCTAGTGGGCAGACAACTTCGATATATTGGCCATTCTTGAGCGCACAGGTGAAGTTTCGTGTTCCGAACCGTGGGTGGATTCCTCCATCGACGAAAGTGCTTCCCAGGCGCGATCCGAGGCGCTGGACAGTGTCAGCCAGCTGCTCATGGGAAGTTACATACGAGACATGATCTAAACGCATGGGTGAATTCTGCACCATGCGTAGGGGTGGTGGGTACCAGGCCAAAAAGCAAAAATCTTCGAGGTGTGTCTTCCGGATCTTCAACCCAGGAGGCCAACCCAGTGAAATCGGTCTCGATTTAGTCCCTTTGTGGGGGTGGTCGCCCTGCGCTCAGCTTTGTTTAAAAACTTCAGCAGGTACAAAATCTATCCCCTTAGTTCATGGCAATTCAATCACACCCAAGCCATCAGTGCGTATGGCATGAAATGCCAAAGGAATTTCAAAAATCTGGTTAGAAACCCCAGGTAAATCAGACAATGCTTGAGCTTTTCAAGATGATTACATTACTTCAAATAACTGAAATTTTTGCTAAGCGGGGAGTCAATATCATGACATTCTGAAGTGCCAAAGAATTTTTAATTCGCTCTTCTTATTTCCAATCTATCACCAAGTTGAATTCGATCTTCAGCGGAGTAATAGGTTGCTTCAGATTCTATCTGATTGACAGGCAAAACTTGATCGAGCACTGGAAATACTTCACAGAACAGTGTGAACGCTTCCCGCAGGCACATGTTGTATAAATCTTCAACCTCCAGCTTTTCAGCGTCTATCGGGAATTTTCGGATACCGTACACTGGGCCTGTATCTATTCCAGCCTCAATCCTATGGAGCGTTACTCCGTGTTCCTTTTCCTCATTTTTTAACGCCCAATTAATCGGGTTGACGCCACGGTACTTGGGTAGAATTGAATTGTGAACATTTAACAACAAATCAAATCTATCAATAAGGTCTTGCTTGAAAATTTTGTCAAAATAGATGCTAAATCCTAGACCTAACCGGTTTGATGAGCTTTTCACTTCATTGAAGGTAGCTGTCTGTATCTTCCTTTGCTTACAATATTCCAAAAGGGAAGGACTCCATTCAGGCTCAGGATTGACGGGAATCACTAAAATTTCGTAACCTTGTGACATGAGAAAATCACAAATATTGATTGTTAGTTGACCTTTTCCGAATATGAGTATTGTTTCTAAACGACTCTCTTCCATGGATTTCATTCTACTATTCGTACTAGCTCTGTTGTGTAATCAATCAATACGCGAGTTCAATTCGAGTCAAATAATCAAACTCTATTGTCATTAAATCTTTCTACTTCTGGGCTAATTGGCACATAAGCGCTTCGCACGTAGCCAATGGGGCGGCATTCATTGCTAAATGGGTGCGTGATTCCATGATGCCGTCTAACTTTTTGATGCTGGAGCTGGCTGGTGCACTGGCGGAATATGTGGCTATCTCACGATATAAATCTGAATTTATGAGGGCTTCTGTCGAACCAGATTGAACCATCATCACATCCCGGTAGAAGGTAGCCAGATCTAGGAGTGCGCCATCAATCGAGTCGCGAACCATCCGGGTTGAACGTGACTTCTGTTCTTTCTCTAACTCCTTAACCGCTTTGGCTCCACCTGTTGCCATTCCGCGGCCAGTAGCACCTTTTCCATATGCTTCCTGAAGCTTTTCAATCTCAATTTCATCGCGTGATTCTGAAGTTGTCTTTGCTTCCTCAGTTGCAATATCGACAAGAGTTTGTGCTGCCTGAAGTGCAGAAGCAAGTGAAGCTAATTGTAAAGGCAATTTCATAATCATTTTACGATTACTGCGCGCGGTTTCACTCGTTGCCAAGTAGCGTGCTCGACCAATATGCCCCTGACTTACCTTTGCAGCAAAAAGCGCCATATCTGGTGAAATCTTGTCTCGATTTATCAATACTTGAGTAGCAGCTTCGATTGAAGG
>JACCDK011082516.1_pt1 | contig 13870 bp, 9 predicted proteins | sample 7445871 | NCBI WGS metagenome assembly JACCDK01 (sample SAMN15323436, study PRJNA562643) | freshwater metagenome | isolation source: river surface water | place: USA:Blue River Watershed | collected 2017-08-15 | reverse complement strand
TTAGCCTAACCGGTGCAACACTCGGGGTTATCGGCATCATCGACTACCTCTATATGGAGTTTTTAAATCCCTTACCGTCGGACTACTACGCAACGGACGCAGGGGAGATTTGGCAAATCAGCTTACCGGTTGCGCTCCTTCTAATTCCTATTTTATTGAACTACATCATCTTAGGACGATTAGATAAGCACATAAAATCATACAAATCTCGTCTCGATGAACCCGGAGGCCTTTTTATTCTTCTCGCTGGAGTATTAACCGCTATTGTACTTGTCTGGTCCAACTACCGTATTATGCGGTTTGGGATAGAACCAGACACATTCTACACAGCCCTCTATGCATTAACTCTAAATCTAGTTTATGCCTTTGGTTTAAGTCGCTGGATCCATAAAATCCTGGACTTTCCCCAAAAGGTTGATTGGCGCCGCCGTGTAATGGCCTATGCAGTAGTAGCGATACTGGCCTATTTGTCGTACGGCACCATAGCGGCATTGATAATAGAATCAACCACCAACATCAACTGGCTATTTGCAGCACTGGTCGGCATGTTGCCCCTTCTTTTAGAACAAGTCTACACGAGAATTCCGTCACGTCAGGTTGCACCCATCTTACCCGGTAAAATCAAACCGGTCAATATTGATCATCTGACGCTCAATCACAATCGTTGGGGCTATGCCGGAAAGCAATCGTCGTTATTAAGAGTTCAAGCGTCCAAATCCCTCAACCCAGCCAATTACATCTTGACTAGCCAACAAGCAGCAACGCTTGACTGGCACATCATTGACTTCAGTGAACGAGGAGATGGCAGCGTCCATTACTATCCCTTCGCCAAAACCTTTGAGCATCTTTTCACGAATAAGCGATTCAATGACGTAGCGGAGCAATCCCGAATCATCGGCAACTTACTAGGGAAATTGATCAGCACTATTTCAAGTGTCGGCGACTACCTCATTGACGAAAGCGACCCCAAACCCCGGAATGTGGATGAAGTCGCGGACATGATTGTAAATGCCTTAGGAGAGGACGGATATGGATTGGTCTTTCAACACCCCGAATCAGCTGCTCAAGAGGACTTAGAATTACTTCAGGCACTTTTGTCTCGACTCGTTGCTAAGGATTACGTTCCGCCTGTTGCGTTCTGTGAAGGTATTGCCTATGCCCTGCAAGAAGAGTTTGACTACGAACTAAATCAGTTCGGAATTCAGCTCGGGGTCGACACAGTATTATTTGAGCTTTCCTTTAAAAACCTCGCACAAACCCTACTTTCCGAAGGAAGCATCGAGCCAACAACGAGGGTTCTGATTGAAGAACGCCTCATATCGAGCGAATTAGACCAATCCCCAATCCTTGCCGAGCGCGCAATAACTCAGTTGCTAGCGAGCCCTCAGGTTTTCACCAATGAATTTGGTCAAATCCAATTGAAGTCCGCCCAATTTGAATTCGCACGCGAGGACTCAAAACACCAGGTACTTGCTGATCTGCGACGCGAACTCCGCGTGGTGTTGGACGCTGCTGCCATTGCTTCAGATGAATCGGGTAAATTCAACATCGACTTGGTCTCCGCAGTTTCAGGGCTAACTCGAAAAGAAGTACTGAATTTGCTTGACGAACTGCAGGCGATGCACCTTGTTTTCGACCGTCAAGACGATGAACATATTGACCTTTTTCAATTTGCTGATGTTGAGACGATTAAAGAACTACGCCATGAAGACGAACACGAGCGGGAAAACATTAATCAAACCACTCGCGAATACTACCGTGCTTATGTAGCATATTACCTGCCCTACCCAAATTGGAGTGATAACCAAACGCACCTTGTTAACTGCCTTAACAAGAAGTTGATCAGTGAGCGTGAACTTACGTTTCTTGCCATGAGAGCCCTTCGAGTGGGCGCAGCAGGCAATGTAGAGGAACTTCTGGACTTCGTACTAACACGGACCATAAGTGAAGGCCTAAGCGCAAATTTTGATGGCGCCAAGCAACTAATAACGCGCTATAAAAAACAACCGAACTATACCATTTCACAAAGAATGCAGTGGTTGGAGTTCGTATTGCTTGTTGAAACGGGGGGCTACTCAGCTGCTCGAGATCTTTACGAGTCAGGAATTCGTGAAGCAGCCGAAAAATTCGAACTAAACATTTCAGACCTACTCCTATGTGTCCGTTACTGTTTTGGTGACTTTATGCACGGAGACAATGCCCAACACGGCAAAATTCTGAACGATTTTGTCCTCAAGCAAAATCAAATAGATCGTGTTGATGCTCTTCGGGCTACGTTTTATACTACCAAGTTGATCGCGAACCGAGACAAAAACTTGGACAAGCCAGAAAATAAGGAACGAGTGGCACTGGTACTTGATACCTACGAAAAATTGATATCAGAGCTTAACCTACCTAACGCGACTAAAGTCACGCCTAGTGAGCAAATAGCCAACAAACTACTCAAAGAAGTACTCAATGATTACATGGGCTACTTGGCGGATACAATTTGGAGTAAAATCGATAAAATACCTGAATTTGGTCTGAATACTGAGGAGACCATTCAGCGCTTTGACGAGTTAAAAGTAACCCGTCTTAAGTTGGAAGAAAAGAACCAATCCAATTGGCTGGATTCAAGCTGGGTGAAACGCGGTACAGATACCGACTACCGTGGGCTCTGCTTCACCTACAATTTCATCCAACGCGGCTTGGAACACCTTGGCAATCATGAGGAGTCCATCAAAGCTGGCCAAATGTCCTTCACGCTGAACAGTTTTGTTGGAGACCACAACGGAAAGCAGGTATGTGCTGGCTACCTGTCTAAGGCCTTCATGAACACTGGAAATACCCAACAGGGACTTTACTGGGCGGAGCAAAGTGTAGCCTACGCCCATTCCCATGGCCTTTACCCGAACTATGCACTTTCCAATTTAGCTGAGGTCTGTGAAAAGGTGGGGGATTTAAACTCCTATAACCAACTCAGCCGCATGGTCGCCGAGCGTCATATTTTAAAGCACTTTGACCAAAACATACCTAGCACGGTAACAAAACGCCTATTGCTCACAGGCGAACAACTGCATGCGGCACAAACTGAATTGGGATCACGCTTTATCTGGGGACAGCCCGTAGACTTTGATTTCATCCACAAACTCGCGGCTGAACTTCAAAAGCAATCGGCCAAAGCCTTATCAACGATCGAGGTAGAGGGTGTAATCATAAAAGTAGAGAAGGTCCAAGCTCCTGGGGCCCAAAATACTCAAAAGAAGTATGAATTCGACCTCTCTTTTCCCACCGTGATTGGCACCACCACCGTTGTTCCCATTGACAGCGAATCACCTAAAAACGAACTTATTACGCGCGGCGGGTCTCAGGCGCTTGGCGTTCGTGGAATCCCCCCCCAAGAAACCCAACAATGCTCGCTCATCGTTCATGAATTTGGTCCCCAAGTTCCGTGGCACATTGCCACCGCCCATCCCGGCGTTTGCGCACCACAACTTCCAAAAAGCGGCGAACCGGTGACCGCTGATCCTTTTTGGAGCAATCACGCATTTATTATCCAATAACGACCACATCATGACCTACAAAGTCCTGCCACTTGACATTAAAGTAAGCGTCCCAAAAATAACTGGCACCATCTCCGCAGCAGAACGGAGAAAAATGGCAGTGTCAGCAGCCAAAGAGCTTGAAGGAGTTCTAAACAAACAAGCCGAAACGGACTGGACATTTCAACGTACGGAACAACTTGAAACCAACTTCGGAACTTATTACGTTGCCATTTTCACCAAATAGTACCTGCTATGAACGAACTCATTAACCAACTAAAGCAATATGCCGAGCTACGAATAGAGCTATTTCGCCTGACTACGGCCGAGGCGGTAATCAAAGCGACCTCCTCGACGGCAACAAAAATCATATTAGGTGTATTTCTATTAAGCAGCCTAATTATGGCCGAACTGGCTTTGGGACTGTACTTAGGCGAACAACTTAAAAGTTGGACAATGGGCTTTCTATGGGTCTCAGCTGGGAATGCCGTATTGTTTTTAGTTGCCTTTTTATTTAGGTCTAACCTCACCCGCTCCATTCAAAACGGGTTGAGCAAATTCATCAAGTAGCCATGACATTCCACGAACTTCAAGCGAAGCGGGCTCAACTCCAAAACGAGGTCCGTGTCCAGGAGGTCGAGCTCCAAAAAAAATGGAACGACACACTTGGCGGAAACCACCCCGTGATGATGGGCCTAAACCTGCTTTCAAGCACCTTCAGCCGCGCGCGGTTCAATCCCTACGTCTCTGTACTGCAAGCTGCGGTATACGTGTACCAAGATATCAAAGAGCAAAAACTGCCAAACAAAGACAATTTCTTGGAGTACTTCATGTCGCTCGCTAGCCGGTTGACGCAATCCAACGACCCTAACCATGCCGCTTAAACCCGTATCTGCCTCGCAAACGGAGCTCATCGAGCTTATGGTGCCTTCGTACGCCAACTTCGGTGGAAACGTGCACGGCGGAATCCTACTCTCCTTAATGGACAAAGCAGCCTACATCTGCGCCAGCAAGCATGCCGAGGCGTACTGCGTAACCGTGGCCGTTGAGGGAGTGGAGTTTCTTAATCCAGTCAAAATCGGATCAGTGGTAAGCATCAAGGCCTCCGTCAACTTTGTCGGAACAACCTCCATGATTGTGGGAATGCGCATTGAAACCTTGGATCCTATCACCCAAGTAAACACGCACACCAATTCCTGCTACTTCACCATGGCGGCCAAAAACCCCGACGGCACCCTAAAAACCGTTCCTCAACTTGACATCCAAGGTGAAACTGAACTCCGACGTTGGTGCGAGGGGCACGCGCTGCGTGAGCACTCCAAGGAAAAGCGGGCTTCGCTTAAGGTCACCTTTGAGAATTTCACGTTGACGGAATTGGAGCATTACATGCGTCTCCATAAGAAATCTTAATTTAGAAACTCATTAATCAGAGAAACCAATAAATATGCATTTACAAAGCAAATACCAAGAAAACTACATACTATTAGCCGCTTTTCGCCAATATATCGAAGATGGAACTATGCTGGCTTCCGTGAACTTTTGGCTCGATAGTGCCCAAAACTTTAAGGAGTTCGCAGCTATTAACAATAGAATGAGTATCGTAGCCGAGAATCCCGTTTTCCAAACAAACGAATTCCTATTGGCGTTCATCTCAGAAGATTTTCCACGGGTTGAAGAATCCATTCCTGAGGATATTCTGGTCATGTCATTAAAAATGATCGAGGAAAAGGAAGGAAAAGTAACATTGGAATTAGTAAAAGATTATCTAATTCAATATGCGCTAATAATTGCTAAATCGTCCAAAGAAGACTACCTAGCATTTCTCGGGCTGGATGACTCCATTAGTGATAGTGAAACGATTTTCATCAACAAACTGCGAAACACATTTTACACAAACTAAATCATAACGAAAATGATAAATCAGAAATTGCTCCTAGTATCTCTTTGTTCACTCTTTGTCATTGGATGCAGTGAGAACTACTCCAATGGTGAGCGAATCGGATTAGTAACTCAATTCTCCAAGCGTGGCATGATTTGGAAGACCTATGAGGGCCACCTGAACATCACACAAACTGGCATGAACTCAGCCGACGGATTTGACTTTTCAATAGACGGCAGCAAGGAGGATCCAAATATTGTATCGCTTCTTGATAGCGCCGCAAGTTATGGCTGGAAGGTTAAGTTGATATATCATCAGACGTTCGGCAAAAATTGGCTAGGCGCGCGCGGAGAGACTAATTATTTCATTGATTCGGTAATTGTTGTTGACAAAACGTTCTCTGTTCACAATACCAATTCTCAAAATAACACACAGAGTGCCGGCAGAGTAGTTGATACCGTCTATGTAGTAATTACACCGAATAATCCTGATTATAAGAAGTTCTTTAAGTAATAAATCTTTTTTGCGCTAGAATTACCAATCTTCACAAAAGACATGATTGCGAATTTCTTCAAAAAATACAAGTTATGGTTCGGTATAGTAGCCATCGCCTTTGTTGTATCAACTTATATCAGTGGTTTAATTGCTGGTTCTTTGGGCCTTTTATATTTGGCTGTATTGTTATTAGTACCACTCGGTTTAGTTATTGGAATTCGGGCATTATGGATGTTAGTTTTTTGCAGGGGATACTCTACTAATGAGGGCGTTAAATTCGAATTGTCAACTTTTGCGGAGTATATCTTGTATTTATTCAATCTTCTTGTTGCAATTTTAGTCAGTTGGATGCTTTTTTCAGGAGGCGTTGAGTGGTACGACTGGATATTTGGAATACTGCTTGTTTTGACTTCTGTAGGTAGCTGTCTTAGTATTTACTCCAATAAAAACGACTATTTGGTAGTCTCAAAAGGTAAAGTTATTTTTCATGAAGCTGGCTCTAAAGAGGAATACAATTTTACAAAGTATTCATTTTCACAAGGGGAATCAAAAGCATTGGTATCAACTATACGTGGAAAAAGTCAGTGGCACTTAGAATTTGAGTCTGAACAAGGCACCAAGATTTCATTTGATCTTTCAGACATGAACTTGGGTTTCCACAAAAAAGCAATCGAAAAGTGTCTTAGAACATTTCACCCATCTCCATGAAGCCGGGGATTAATATTTATTTCAATCGTCAAATATTGCGAGCTGATAGGTCCGGCTACCTCATCGATTCAAAACGAATCAATGGTGAGCACCATTGCCGTAGTATAACACTGATGGGACTACCGTAATACTCCCCGAATATCAAACAAAGGTTTTGGTTATATTTCAAACCTATGAACTCTAAAACCCCGAATTCTCTAGTCATAAGGGTTTCCATTAAGGGGCGGACCTTAAGGGACTACAGGATAATCAGAATACTTTAAAGTACATGCCGCATACAGAACCAACCTACCTACGCTACATCTACAATGGCCTCATTAATGGAAGCATCCATCCTGAAAATACAGCCGAATTACCCGAAGGCTTAATTGGAATGTACGCAGAGACCTTCGATGATAAACAACCAGTCCACATTCGCCAACAATTACTTCAGCGCTTTGCCATTTGGGCGTTGTTAAAAAAGGAAGTTTCCGCAAATTTTGTCGCAGAAGTTTTAAGCCAAACCGAAGCAGAAATACACGAATTCATCGCCACCTACAGCGCCTGGTTCAATAGCCCAGCAAGCGGTAAATATCAACTTTACCATGAACGTTTAAAGGTTTATTTTCTGCAGAAGTTGAGTGAGGGGGGAAGACATGCACTTCATGAGAAACTAATCTCAAGATTAGAACGGGCAATCGAAGAACTAAAAGCTGATGAGTTTGAGTATTATGGATTGGAGTTTTTAACTCAGCATTATGCAGTGAACGCTATGCTAAATGGTGATGGCAATAAACTACTTGCTATAGCTTACAGCCAAAGACACTGGCAATTACAATTAAAAATTAGCAAAGGTTATGAATGGGCCAAATCTGGACTTCATAAAGTTATGGGATGGGCTTCAAAATACAATGATGAAGAAGTCATTGAGTGCGGATTGCAATTAGTTGATTTGCATAGTCAAGAACAAAATGCTGCTCCAGAAATTGTTGCTTTAATAGCGGAAGGGGATTTCGATTCAGCGCTTAAAAGAATCGAACAGTTCGGCGGAAATAGCAAAGAAGGTCTTCAACGCAAATTCATCATATATATGATCTGCATGATGGAACTTATATTACTTGAAAGTAAAAATAGACTATTACGAACACAAGGAATTGAAAAGTTATTAAAGCATTTTGATGAACAATTACCAGTTGACCACTCGATGTTGAATTGGAGTGAATTTTTTCCAAGTAATTTAATATTTTCAATGCTTTTAGAGCTAGATAAAAACAATTTTATAATTAATCCAATTCTAAACAAAACTTCAGTTTTTGAACATCAATGGATGGCATACCAAAAGGTATTTGATGAAGATGAACTTCGCGTACTAAATATAATAAGTGTTTACTATCAAAATCCAGACATTTCTAATTTAATATTATTCAACGAAAAACTAAAAGACCATCAACCAAATCTTTTTTCACACTCAAATCAAAAATTGGACAATTTCAGCTTTGCGAAATTACTTATTCTTAACGCCGAATATTTATATGAAAACAACTATATAGAGGAAGCATTAATTGAATTAAAAGAATCATTTAGAATAGCACAATTATCACAGAATGAATTATACTATTTTCCATTACTCAAGAACATTTTTAATGTAGCTCTAGATTGTAGTTTTGTAGAAATGCTAGACTCAATTTTACATGACTATTTAGATTTTGCAAATACTATTAAAGATGATTTAGAAAGAGAATTCGAATTTCTTGAATTAATTGAGTTATCAATTAAGGCTCAAGACAATTCTCTTGCACTCAAAATATTAATGAAGATTAAAACACCATACTATAGGTGCTGTGGACTGATTGCAATTACAAATTTTCTAATGAAGAATTCAACCGATGATTTTATCGAATTAAATACTAAGGATGTAGTTATTTTAATAGACCAAATAAATAATGAATTTGAAAAAGGAGATGTTCAAAAAAAATACTGTAAACTTTTACTAAATTACAAAGGTTTACAAGAAGCGATCATTTTTGCTGATGAAATCAAAGGTGGCGGAGGTTTTTTTAGAGACGACGCATTAGGTGATTTGGCTATTGAGTTAATTAATAAATCAATGATAACATCGGCATCTGAGATAATAGAAACAAAAAATCTTATTTTTTTTATAGAAGCAAAAGTTTTCGCAGAGCTTTGTAAGTATTACTTAAAACACAATCAAATAGATGAAGCAGTCAGAAATTTCGATTTAGTTACTAATGATGAAGAATTTGATGACAGAAATAGTTTGCTTCGATATCTAATTTCTGACATTCATGATAAAAATAATCATGCTCAAATAATTGAAATATTGCTTGAATTTATTTCGAATGTTCCAGGGGAATTTTACCAAACAAAATCTGATTTATTATTCGAATTATATAAACAAAAATCAGATAATATGTTGTCTGATATAGATTATTTATTGAGTGATTATGATAAAGCTGAACTATTTGAAAAGATTTCAATTTTTCATAAAAAAAATGAAGAGAATGACAAGTTTTTAAGATATCTTAATAAGGCAACATTGTCATTTGATTTAATGGAATCAGAATTGGTAAGAGATTATTTTTATGAAAAATTAATTGAGCGTTTAATTGACATGGAGGAGTTCGATTTAGCGGAAAAATTTATAAATAAATTGATATATAAACATACAAATGTTTCTGAAAAATATAGATTGCTTAGTAAATTGAAATCCAGTTATCAAAAACAAAATAAAAAAGTTGAACAAAGTAGAATTATTAAAAAGCAAATTCGCGTTTTAAAAAATATTCATATTTTGGAAGATAGATTAGAAATACAATTACAATTCACTGAAGTAAACGAAAAAAATCACAAGGAAATTGAGGCCCTTTGCGATATGGCACTTACAAATGCTATGACAACAAACGATATTGAAAAAAGAACTTCATTGATTTCAAAAGTTTCGACATTACTTTTTAAAATATCCAGATTTGAGGAAAGTAATTCAATACTTAAAGATCTAATTGAACATACAATTCAAATAAAGGAGGATATAAAGAAGAATTCGGCACTTAAATACATTTGTTTAGAATTATTGAATCAACTTAAATTGGATATGGCAATTTCTGTTGCTATGCTTATTCCATCTGTATCCGATAGAAATTTAATTCTAAAGGAAATTGGTGTACGTTCTGTTTTAGAAGGGACAATTGAAATGGCTTTAATAATTGAAAACTTGATAACCGATCAACAAATACGTCAACAATTATGGTTAACTATTGAGGATGAGCGTATTGTTGAGCTTAGAAACAATCAATTATTTAGTGTATTCGATAGACTACATGATTCAGAATCTAAATTCCCTTATTTTAAGGGCTGGATTAAAAATCAAAAAATTAAAAAAATGGATATTCAAATCACTAGAAATTCCATACTGAGGGTAAAATCAGACATATCTCAAATGGAGCCAATAATTAATAAATTTCTGCTTAATCAACTTTTTTTTAACCAGATAAAATACAATCACTTTCAGAGAATTGTCAATACTCCCAGTCTCCAATGGGCAATTGATATTAAAAACCATCTTCCGGACTAATGATCCTCCATTCCATCTGCATTCCCCCCGAAAGTCAAAAACAATTAAAAGGATACATTCGAATTAGTCGGCACTGAATGTAGTCTTAATACGCCAAGCCCATTGAATATTGAAGGTCTGATTTTGTTAGGATGCTTTGTTCAGGGGTATTGAATTTGATGTGTAGAGGTTGTTGGGTCAGCGAAATTCATCGAACAATTCCTTTGTTTATCTCCGCCAGTTGCCAAAATTCATTGTAATCCATATCAAAGGCATCGTCAATATCTCGGGCTATCGCAATTCCTTTTACAAAATCATCTATTCGATTCTTGTTTAATATCCCAGTATCATTAAAAAACTTAAGTAGTCTGAATAATTCCTGAACTTCCCAAATGTCCGAAGCATTACCAATTATTATAGGTAAAATTTCTTTTGCTATACTCTTGGAAAAGTCTTCATCTTGTACTCCCTCCAGATAAAGTACTAAATCAGAAATAAAGGACCCACGAAGTTGACAATTACCCGTCTTTACCAGTTTTTGTATTAAGGCTAAATAGTCCTCAGACCTTAGATAAGGCCTTAATTCAAAAATTACCTCACCTAAGGCATAAAATTCCTCACTCTCCCAATTGGCAAGGAGCCAGTCTAAGGTCTGGCTCCGAAGATCTTTAACCCGAAGTCTATTCACAACTATCTGATTGGCTATTTTACCAACTTCCCATACTGGATGTCTGTATATCCATAAAGCAATTTCTAATGCATGGGCATTCTGCCATAGATAAGCCGCATCTTGATTTAGTTTATCAATGTAATCGAACAAGGACCAATATTTTTTAAAAATATAATGATATCGGTCCTCCAAATTAGATTCTAAAATCATGAACTCCTGCTCGAACATGGAGCTTTTCTTCTGTTCAAAATACCACACCCACATATCTTTCTCTTCAACCAAGTATTGCCAATCGCTCTTCAACTCAACCAAATCATCCAACCAACCAATACTCTGGTCATTCAACTTACGGTAACCCCAAATCATTATGACTATTATTCTATTGTAAGGCGATCCGACATTCCAAATCTGATTGATTAGTGCTTGATCAATATCATCATCAATATTGAATTGGGAGTATTTCCAAGCATAACTAAACATATAGGAACAAGGGTGATCTTCATTTAAAAACATCTCGTTCCAATTCGTTGGTAAATTTTGGGGAAATTTACTGAACTCAATAGCTAACTCATATTGGAATCGAGTGGTGTGAAAAAAACTATCTAATGCGTCCCAGTTTACTTTTCCTGCATTTAATACTATGATTCTAACACCCTTTCGTTGGACGGAGAAATCAAAACAACCCCTAAGCAATTCACAAAGTACAGTAAAATCAATATCTTGAATACTACTATCATCATTTAATCCCTCAAGTAATCGATCCAAATCCTTTGTCCACCAAGATTCAGATTGTTGTCCTCGATGGTGTGAAATATGAGCGAATAGATTTTCAATATCTCGATTGATAAACAGAAAGTAACCCTTATTTTCAATGACCCATTTATTATCAATAATGACATTTATATTTTGAAGTATTTTTTGGGCAATATTTTTCAGATTATAATGATTAATATTTTGAATGATAAAGACAATTAAACGATCGTGAAATAATCGATAATTACCCTTATTGTCCACATTGAAATACCGAGAATAAAGCTGTATGAATTGTTTCCAATCATCCGTTGAAGATGCAGTAAGCGCTGAAATTTGTTCAAGGCCTGCACCTTCCCGGAGCAATGCCATGCTCATGAACATATCAAGTGAGACCTTACGCCGAATTATCGAATCATTGAAATCAAATATTTTATCAAAAAAACTCGAAACTCCGATTGGTAATGCACTTAAATTAGTCTTATCCAATTTCCCGGATTTCAATTCATCACATACAAACCTCAAATAGGTAGGGTCAATAACCTTCATGCAACTGCTCCTCGCTCCATTACCGTCTGTATAAATTCCTCAGACACATTAAACTGCTTCAATGCCTCACGCACGGCATCTTCAGTAAGACCCAGCATAGGCTGAACCAACCCGTTCTGTTCCAATGAAAAACGCCCCTCAAGGCGGAAACCCTCCTTGCTATTTCCCGGCAAGGAACGGTAGGTGAAAATCCATTTTACAAAGCCAGGTGACTTCCAATCCTCCTCGGGTTCATCCTTGTCGTTGTAAGTATAAAACCAATCCGATACTTTTAGCTGGCTATTGACTACTGCCGCTTCATCTAAGCCATCGATAACAATGACTAGTGGCTTGCCCAAGTACTTCTTTGGTGGATTATAGCAATTATCCAAGAGTTTTTGAAAAAGATGTATTGCCTCGTGATAACGCGACGGTAATCGATCCATCTTACGCTGCATGGATTCATCTTCCACTTTCCAAATTCCTGCACCGTTCATTCCCGGCATCTTTTTCCCTTGTAGGATGAAGTGGTACAAAACAGCATGCAGGCTGTTCGCCAAACCCGATCCGCAGTAATGGTACATTACGGGGATGTCATCCTTCAGTAGGCTATCAATAATTCCCGCAGTTAGTGCGCCTTTCCCCATTCCGGCCTCAGAATATATGGGCAATACATTATTGACGGATTCACCATTCACCCATTCAAGCACTGATCGAACTTCGCGCTCGCGACCAACAAAGCAATCTAGGTAGTACTTTATTCGCTCACTGTGGTCAAAGCTTTGTCCCGCGCCACCGCGCAAAGCTTGTTGAATGGGCTCGAATTTCTCTTCAAGCGGAGTATTAACGTCGGGGTGCGTTTCGTCACCGTAAACAGTGTTGATGAACTTGGCCTTCGATTTATTTTCATACAAGCCTTGAAACAAATAAGGGAGGCCTTCTTGTGAACCCTTTTGAATGAATGGACTAAGTTCTAGTGAGTTTCCGTCCTGATTCCAAAAATAGCGTTCGTCTTGAAGTATTATTTCACCTGCCTCGAACAAGACAAATAGACTGGCCATATCGTCAAGTATCCTTATCCCTTTTTCTATTTCCTTAATGTGCTCGGGAATCAACCGGATTGACTGGTGCACATATTTGTTGCGTAAGGTTACAAATCGGTCGAGCATGCTGGCCTTATTACCATCACGGGGAATCGCCTTATCCCACTTACTATCTGGAGTCAATGACGTGTACCATAGGTTCTTCCAATTTGTATCACTGGGTAAAGTTTCTCGCAAGTTGTCCATCACCTGCTTCAGAAATAGGGCATCATTACTTGTGTCCCCATCGTGCAATTTCTCACTAATCTGAATGACGGCACCCATTCGTAAAAACAAAGTACCCATACCCAGTCCAGCCATAAAAAGATTGTTGAGTCCAGCCGCATCCTCTTCGACATGCTTAAGCAATTGACTCACATCCAGTGCCGTTCTAAATCCAAGATAACGGCTGTGGTATTGGATAAACGGGGTCATAGACTGAGTGTTTTGTGTTGATACTCTAATTTTATGTCTCTACGACCCAGTGCTAAATAGATAGGCGTGACTTCGGTCATTTTACTCGGAAATCCATACAATTCATCCACTTGGTCCTCTTCAAACGGCTTTCGAGCGCTTCGCAACCAGGGATGTAAAACGGCAAAAATCTCATGGACAAACTCAATGTCGTACTGAAATTCATCAGCAAATCGACGTGCATAAATCTCTTTACCGCTGGATAATTCCGTC
>JACCDK010674173.1_pt1 | contig 13872 bp, 16 predicted proteins | sample 7445871 | NCBI WGS metagenome assembly JACCDK01 (sample SAMN15323436, study PRJNA562643) | freshwater metagenome | isolation source: river surface water | place: USA:Blue River Watershed | collected 2017-08-15 | reverse complement strand
GGGTGCGCGGTGAACATGATTTCTTCAGGTGCGCCAAAGTTCACAAACTCTTGCATCACCTTGCGACCCAAGTGGCGCGGGTCTTTGATTTGGCTGTAAAGCTTGCCGTCTGAGAACGTGCCGGCACCGCCTTCGCCGAACTGCACGTTGCTTTCGGCATTCAAGACTTTTTTACGCCACAAGCCCCAGGTGTCTTTGGTGCGTTGACGTACGGTGGTGCCGCGTTCGAGCACGATGGGCTTGAAGCCCATTTGCGCCAGCACCAACGCAGCAAAGATGCCGCAAGGGCCGAAGCCCACCACTACGGGGCGTTCGCCGTCGTGGGTACCCCAGTCCCCCGGCGCATAAGCAGGCGCGTGCCATGCCATGTCAGGCGTGGCTTGGATGTGTGAGTTCTTTTCGTACTTGGTGAGCAGTGCTGCTTCTTGTGAAGCATCGACCAACCTGATGTCCACGATGTAGACCACCAGCAAGTTTTGTTTGCGTGCGTCAAAGCTGCGCTTGAACACCTCCAACGTGGCGATGGCTTCGGGCTGGATGCCTAACGCTTCTGCGGCCAGGCTGCGAAGTGCATCGATGGGGTGAGGGGGGAGTTGACGGTCTGCCTCGGTTTCAGCCGGCGCATCGGCGGCGCGGCGTTCTTCCACGGGAATGGCAGAGAGTGGGAGCTTGAGTTCTGAGAGTCGAATCATGGCGTGTGTGGCCCGTGGTCATCGGGCAATCATGCGCAGCGGAAAAATAGAAAGTGTTAAACCGATACTTTGCTACGTGGGTCTTTGGTTGTCGCGGGGCGGGAAGATCGGCGCAGGGCACGCACTTCTTTTTTCATGGCCATCACGGCTCCGACGAAAGGGGCAAAGTAAAGCCGAGGCGCTTGCTTGGCAGCAACTTGCATTTCATAAAGAAGCTTGTTCATTCGGTCATCTCCCTTACGGCGTTGATGCCAGTGATCACCAGATAAGCCAAGAAAGCCATGGCATCCACGGTGACGATGGCATATTCTAATAACGTTAGCACTTGAATGACATAGGGTGCTGTCCCCTGAAGCGCCAAGGATTGAACCAATAAACCCAGTCCAAACGCAGGCAGTGCAATTAATACAAAAATCAGGGATCCCACCACCACGTGCACTCCAAAGTGCACCACTGGTGACCACCATGTGCTTGCGGTTTTTGGGTGCACCTGTGGCCTTCTTTCTTTGTCTTACGTGAAAGACAATTTTCAGCGTGCCGATCTAGCGCGAGGCTGAGTTCAGCTTGCAATGATCTGAATTCCTGCATTAGCGATAATTGCGGCGTGAAGCTCGCTAGGCCGTCGCTGGTGCAATCTGGGAAACCAGGCACTGGAGGAACGTCCGGACTGCGTAGGACAGCGTAAGAGGTAACACCTCTCCACCGTGAGGTGAGGATCAGAGCAACAGAGACGAGCCGCTTAGGTGCGGGTGAAACGGGCAATCTCTACGCGCAGCAATACCAAGTAGGCCAATGTTGATGTGGTTCCGCAGAGTTGGCGGGTAGGTAGCACCGAGCCGAGTGGGTGACCCTCGGCCCAGATTAATGACGGTCACGCGTGGGGCAACCCGCGTGCACAGAATCCGGCGTATCGGCGAGCTTCACACTTTTCTCGCCGACGAAAAAATGACAGAAATGCCTCAGGCAGATACCGTTGGGTTTGACAAGTACTGGGCGTAGTCGTGGGTCAACTGCTCGTAGGCGGTTGAAGCTTCGACGACTTTGTTTTGCTTTTGCAGCAACCAACCGTAATTGAACCAAGCCAAATGTTTACGAACATCGCGGCTTTGAGTCAACCAATGGCGATACATCTCGGTGGCTTCTTGATATTTGCCTTCGTTTTCCAGCACTTGAGCCGCCTGAATCAACTCATTCAGCGTGATAGGCGCATGGGTTGCGCCAGATGTATATTTTTTTGACATGAGGTTTTCTCCTGAAAACGGATCGATGTCATGGTTATGCAAAGCCCGTGCCAGTTAAAAGCTGACAGTCTGGTCGCAAGCGATGGGTTACACCGTCCCCATTTGAATCCGCTCCACATGCGCCAACAACGAACGCATGGCCACCGGCCATAAGCGCGGGGGCACATCGTCATAGGCCAACTTGACCCAGTCGTCCATGCTGCCGTCGGGGTGACGTGGCATGACGCCCAAAATTTTGGCTTCGCGTTTGAGTCGGTGGTGTTTCAGGTGAGTGATGTGGGCGCGCGCATCATGCGGGGCGTCCCACAGGTTGCCCAGCACGTGGCCATGGGCGGGCAGGATGAATTCAATGCGGTCTTGTTCGCAAGCGGCCAACAATTTGTCGAGTGACTGCAGATAGTCGTTCATGTTGCCGTCGGGCGGATCGATCACGGTGGTGCTGCCGTTGAGTACATGGTCGCCGCTCAACAACAGGCCATCCTCTTCTAATACCAAGCACAGGTGGTTGGCCGCATGGCCGGGGGTGTGCACCACGCGCAAGGTATGGATGGCGCCGTTGCCTTGCAACACCAACCGCTCGCCATTGCTTAGCTCGCGATCAGGGGTGAAGGCACTGGCAGCACGGGCTGTCGTGTGCGAGGCCAGCCCGAGGATGGGGGGCGTGTGGCCATGCTGCGTGCACAAGGCTTGCAAGGGCTTAGCGCCCGGCGAGTGGTCGGGGTGCGAGTGAGTGCAGACGATGTAGCGGATGTTGCCGCCTGCGGCGCGCCACAGGCGGTCGATGTGTTCGGGGTCTGCAGGGCCCGGGTCGATGGCGGCGTAGCCGGTGTCGGGGTCGCCAATCAAATAGCTGTTGGTGCCTGGGCCTGTCATCACGCCGGGGTTGGGGGCGGTGAGTCGTTGCACATTTTTCAATAGCAGCACAGGTTGGTCGGTCACCCAATCGAGGTGGTGCAGCATTTGGCCATCGGGGCAGGTGAGGGCCAATTCACCAAACGGTCCTTCGTGCTCCATGTAACGGGCTTCTTTGCCGCCCAACCAGCCGGCGCGCGGGCAGCTGGTGAACCAAGGCTGCTCGCTGGCGCAATCGGCCAACAGCTGCTCCACCGAGGTGTAACTTTGTAAACGCTCCAACGTTTTGATGGTGGGGTAGATGATGAAGAAGTTGCCCTCCGTGTGGCGCTGTAACGCGTCTGCAGGGCGCACCCACACGGGCTCGAATTGTTCTTTCTCGTCAGCTACCGGCGTTTGTGCATCGGGCATGCGGGCCACCAAAAAAGGCACATCAAAGCGACGCGGTAAATCCCGATCGGTGATCCAGTGCGCCAACACAAACACCTCGTCTGCCGCCAAGGTCAAACCACGTGCAGCACATTGCGCGGCAAAGGCCTCTGCAGGTGCCTTGCGGTCCAGCGCTGTGATGTCGGCTGTGTGGGCCATTTGGCCGTTGGCGTGTCGCGCCAACAAAATACCGAGTTCTTCAAAGCTCTCACGAATGGCCGCAATGGCTTGGGTCAGGTGTGTGTCGCTTTGAGTGGTGCGGCGCTTGGCATGGGGGTGGGCCGTGGCATCTGCGGCATCAATGCCGCCGCCCGGAAACACATAGGCGCCCGGCGCAAAGCTGGCGCTCATGGAGCGGCGGGTCATCAACACCTCCAAGCCTTGCGGGCCGTCGCGCACCAACAACACGGTGGCGGCAGACAACAAGCGCGCAGGGGTATGGGGAGGGTGAAGGAGTTGGGTAGTGCGAACCATGCGCCCATTATGGGGAAAGCGCGGCGACACGCTTGGCTCTTCGTATTAACCCTTGCGTAAAAGCCACAGCATGGGCGGCTGGTTCTAGAGAAACAATTTCGCCCAAGACAAAAACCAAGGAGTTCCCCACCATGAAACGTCGTGCTTTTCACACCGCATTGGGCTTTGTATTCACCTTGACGGCACTGGCCGTGCCGCAACTGGCGACAGCCCAAGCCTGGCCGACCAAGCAACCCATCAAGTTGGTGGCGGTGTTCCCGCCCGGTGGTTCGGTCGATCAAGTGGCGCGCATCATTGCGCAGCCGCTGCAACAGCAGTTGGGTCAATCGGTGATTGTGGAGAACCGCGGTGGCGCGTCAGGCGTGATTGGTACCGCGGCTGTGGTGCAAGCCCCTGCCGATGGCTACACCTTTGCGGTGGTGTTTGACACCCACGGCGTCAACCCCAGTTTGAATCCCAACATGCCTTTCGACAGCAAGAAAGACCTGGTGCCCTTGGTGTTGGTGGGCACATCGCCCATGGTGTTGGCCACGCATGTGGGGTCGGAGTACAAAACCTTTGCCGAGGTGGTGGCCGCGGGCAAGGCCAAAAAGAACGTGAGTTTTGGCTCGATTGGCAACGGCAGTTTGGGCCACCTGGCGATGGCGTTGTTGGCCAAAGATGCGCGCGTGGAATGGACCCATGTGCCCTACAAAGGGGGCGGTCCTTTGATGAGTGATGCCATTGCAGGCCATGTCCCCTTGTCCATCGCATCGGTTTTTGTGACCAAGCCGCACATCGACAGTGGTCGTATGCGACCTCTGGCTGTGACCACGTCCAAGCGTGCAGCGGATTTGCCCCAAGTGCCCACCATTGCAGAGAACGGTTATCCCGGGTTTGAAGCACCGGCCTGGTGGGCGGTGTTGGCGTCTGCCAAAACGCCACCTGAGGTGGTCAAGCGCATGAACGAAGAACTGAACAAAGTTCTGAAAAATCCCGAGGTGGTCAAAAAGTTGGATGCGCAGGGCATCGACATTTTGGGAGGAACTTCAGCACAAGCCTCAACGTTCATTGACAAGCAGATGGACATTTGGGCTAAGGTGGTCAGAGACAACCAAATCAAAGCGGACTGAGCGGGCTTTGCCCTCGGTCTCACACAGGTTGATGCCTGTGCTTATCGCGGGGGCTCGCCCTCAGGGGTGATTTGCAGCGCTACCAAAAAGCGCGCCACCATGTTGTAAGTGGCAATGGCGATGGTGAGCTCGACCAATTCAGTGGTCGTGAAGCGCGCTTGCAGGGCTGCAAACAGGGCGTTATCGACCTTCACATCCCGCGTCATCTGCGCGGCGTATTGCACCACCAAACGTTCGGTGTCGCTCAGTGCGGCATCGGTCACGGGCTGGCGCGCGTCGCCTTGCACCGCGCGGTTCAAGGCGTCGAGTTCGGCTTGGGTGCCGCCTGCTTTCAAAAAATCGGGCGCATGGTGGTGGTATTCATAGCTTGCCCCGGTCAGCAGAGCCACCGTGCAAATGCCCAGCTCGCACAGCTTGCGGCTGGTGGGCAAACCGGTGCGTACGTTTTTTAAATACACATTCCAGCCGCGTGCCACGGGCTCACTCCACAGCAAGGCACGGTCCAGGTTGATCAGCTCGCCGCCGCGGCGCGCCAAGATGGCGTCGATCAAGTCTTGCGGCTGACGTTTTTGTTCAGGGGTCCAGGCAGGAATACGCATGTGTGTGTCGCGGTTGTTGAAACGTGGGCTCAGCATACGTGCAAGTGGCGACAAGCCATGACGACTCAGCGACAGCAGCGTGCCCGATAATGAGCACATGCGAATTCGCTTCACCAAAATGCAGGGCGCCGGCAATGACTTCGTGGTCTTGGACGAGACCACCGAGCGCTTGCACCTCACGCCTGCCCACTACCGATTTCTGGCCGATCGCCACTTTGGCGTGGGCGCAGACCAAATCTTGACCGTGCGTCCTGCACCCCAGTCGGATGTGGATTTTGAATACGTCATCCACAACGCAGACGGCGGTGAGGTCGAGCAATGCGGCAACGGCTCGCGCTGCTTTGTGCGCTACGTACGCGAACAAGGGCTGACCGACAAAACCACCGTGCGCGTCAAGGTGCAAGGCGGCGTGATCACGCTGCAAGAAATGTCCGACGGCCAAGTGATGGTGGACATGGGCGCGCCCGTGTTCGACTTGCCCCAGGTCCCTTTTGCCGCATCACATGCAAACGCGCTGAATGACACCAGTTGGCAGCTTGCGCTCAGCAATGGGGATGCCGTCAAGGTGGGTGTGGTGTCCATGGGCAACCCGCATGCAGTCCAAGTGGTGGCCGACGTTGACACCGCCCCTGTGCTGGTGCAAGGTCCGTTGATCGAACACCATGCTGCATTTCCCAAGCGTGTCAACGCGGGCTTCATGCAAGTGGTCAACCGCGGTGCGGTGCGCTTGCGTGTGTTTGAGCGCGGTGCGGGCGAAACCTTGGCTTGTGGCACGGGCGCTTGCGCTGCGGTGGTCACGGGCATACGCTGGGGTCTGTTGGACGCCCGCGTGACCGTGCAAACGCATGGCGGCACACTCACCATCGAATGGCAGGGCGGCGACACTCCGGTGCGCATGACCGGCCCTGCCACCACAGTTTTCCAAGGCGACATCACCATTCCGGACACCCTATGACCCATTCAGCCATGAACCCCATCACCGAAGACGACATCGCCAATTTCTTGGTCAACACGCCTGATTTCTTTGAGCGCCATGCCGAGTTGCTGTCGGCGGTGAAGTTGACCAGTCCGCACAGCCACCGTGCGGTGAGTTTGCAAGAGCGTCAAGCGGAGATGATGCGTGAAAAAATTCGTGCGCTCGAGTTGCGCATGATGGACATGATGCGCCATGGCACCGAAAACGAGGTGCTGATCGAGCGCATGCAGCGTTGGGTCAAAACCTTGTTGATGACTGCCAATGCGCGCGATTTGCCCAGCACCATTGCCGATCACATCCAACACGACTTCATGGTGCCCCAGGTTGCCATCAAAGTCTGGGGTGTGAGCGAAGCCTTCAAGATCGAGCCCTTTGCGCAAAGCGTGATTGACCCGATCAAAGCGTTCGCCGCCACCTTGACCAAGCCCTATGTGGGCATCAACAACAACTTCGATGCGGTGCAGTGGTTGCCCGATCCTGCGGCGGTGCAATCGGTGGCATTCATTGCCTTGCGCGCCACACGGCCTGACGACACGCCGCAGACCGCCGCTGAGCAGCCGGTGATTGGTTTGTTGGTGTTGGCCTCGCCGGATCCTCAGCGCTATTACGACGGCATGGGAACCACCATCATTGAACGCATGGGTGACTTGGCCAGCGCGGCGCTGTCACACCTGCGTTAAACGCCCATGAGCTTGGTCGACCGCTACCTCGACCACGTTCGCTTTGAAAAGCGTTTGGCTGAGCGCACGCTGGCGCTCTACGCGCTTGATCTGCAAAAACTCAGCGACTATGCGGCGCAAGCCAACGTGGCGCTCGAGGCGGTGCAAACCACGCACATCCGGCGCTGGGTGGCACAGATGCACAGCGGGGGTCGCAGCGGCCGTGGCATTGCACTCATCCTGTCGGGCTGGCGTGGTTTTTATGTGTGGCTCGGACGTGAAGGCAAGGTCCTCAGCAACCCCGTACAAGATGTGCGCGCGCCCAAAGCCCCCAAACCCTTGCCCAAAGCCTTGAGCGTCGACGACGCGGTGCAACTGGCCGACTACCACGCAGCCCCCGACGTGACCGACCCATGGTTGGAATGCCGCGATGCCGCCTTGGTCGAGCTCCTGTACGGCTCAGGCCTGCGCGTGGGAGAGCTGGTGGGCTTGGACGTGCAAGCCAGTGCCCACGCCAAAGGCTGGATCGATGTGCAAGCCGGCGAAGCCCACGTGTTGGGCAAAGGCAGCAAACGTCGCAGCGTGCCCGTGGGTAGCAAAGCGCTGGCCGCCTTACAGGCTTGGTGCGCCGTGCGTGCGCAAGGCCTCACCCCCGACACAGCCGAACAAACGGCGATGTTCATTGGTCGACATGGCACGCGATTGACGGCACAAGCCATTTGGCAACGCTTGCGCCAACGCAGTTTGAAAGCCGGTTTGTCCACACCCGTGCACCCGCACATGTTGCGCCATTCGTTTGCCAGCCACGTGTTGCAATCGAGCCAAGATTTACGAGGCGTGCAAGAGTTGCTCGGTCACGCCAACATCACCACCACGCAGGTTTACACACGCTTGGACTTTCAGCATTTGGCGCAAGCCTACGACGCTGCGCATCCGCGTGCGCGAAAAAAATAAAACGTCAAGCATGAAGACACTCAAACTCAAAGCAGGCAAAGAGCGCTCCGCGCTTCGTCGCCACCCCTGGATTTTTGACAGCGCCATCGCCAAAGGTGGCGGTGACGCTGGCGAGACCGTGCGTGTGGAAACCCATGAAGGTCAATTTCTGGGGTGGGCTTCGTTCAGTCCCGAATCCAAAATTCGCGCTCGCATTTGGAGTTTTGACGAAGGGCAACGCATCGATGCATCCTTCTTTCAAGCGTCGATTGCGCGTGCCATCGCGGCACGCAGCCGCTTTGACATTCAAAGCAACGGCGTTCGTTTGATTCATGGCGAATCCGATGGGTTACCGGGGCTCATCGTCGATCGCTATGGTGCTGTGTTGGTCGCCTCGTTTTTGTCATGCGGCACTGAGCGTTGGAAAAACGTGATTGCCGATGCGTTGTTGGCACAGACCGGGTTGACCCAGCTCTACGAACGTTCTGACTCGAATGTGCGCAAGCTCGAAGGCTTGCCCGAAGTCACCGGTTGGTTGCGCGGCGAAGGACCCACAGGGGTGGTGTTGCGAGAGCACGACTGGCAACTGTCCCTCGATGTGGCGGAAGGTCACAAAACTGGGTTTTATTTGGACCAACGCGACAGTCGTAAAAAATTTGCCGATTACGCCAAGCGCCTGCAGTTTCAGCGTGTGCTGAATTGCTATTGCTACACCGGTGGATTCACCGTGGCCGCGTTGGCGGGTGGGGCCGCGCATGTCACGTCCATCGACTCCTCGGGCCCCGCGATAGAGTTGGCCAAAACCAACGTGGCGTTGAACGGCTTTGACGCCGCCCGCACCACCATGATGGATGCCGATGTGAATGCGTCCTTGCGCCAATTCATTCAAGAGGGCCGAACGTTTGATGCCATCGTGCTCGATCCGCCCAAGTTCGCGCCTTCTGCGGCCCATGCCGACCGTGCGGCACGTGCCTACAAAGACATCAACCGCTTGGCCTTCAAGTTGTTGGAGCCGGGGGGCGTGCTGTTCACCTACAGCTGCTCGGGCGGTATCAGCGCCGACTTGTTTCACAAAATCGTGGCGTCCGCCGGCATCGATGCACCGTGCGATGGCTACATCAGCGAACGCATGCAAGGCGCGCCCGACCACCCAATGACGCTGACCTTTCCTGAGGGTGAATACCTGAAGGGTTTGGTGGTCATCAAAGCGGCCACAATATCGGGTTAATTCAGTTGTTTCACAAGGTTCTCTCATGTTGATCCCTGCCACCATCCTGACCGGTTTTTTAGGCTCCGGCAAAACCACCTTACTCAAGCGCGTGTTGACCGAAGCGCATGGTCAAAAAATCGCCATCATCGAGAACGAGTTTGGTGAAGAGAACATCGACAACGAAATCTTGGTCTCCGACACCAACGAACAAATCATCCAGATGAACAACGGTTGCGTCTGTTGCTCCATCCGTGAAGACTTGCGCACCACCTTGCAGATGCTGGCCGCCAAAAAGCGCAAAGGCCTGCTCGACTTTGAGCGCGTGGTGATCGAGACCACCGGCTTGGCTGACCCCGGTCCAGTGGCGCAAACCTTTTTCATGGACGACGAAATTGCTGAAAGCTTTTTGCTCGACTCCATCCTGACCTTGGTCGACGCCAAACACGCGGCCCAACAGCTGAACGACCGCCAAGAAGCGCGCCGCCAAGTGGGCTTCGCCGATCAAATTTTCATCAGCAAGGCCGACCTTGTGTCGCCTGGCGAGCTGGATGCGCTGCAACACCGCTTGAAACACATGAACCCCCGCGCCCCGCAAAAAGTGGCGCATTTTGGTGAGGTGGCGTTGAGCGAGGTGTTTGATTTGCGCGGCTTCAACCTGAATGCCAAGCTGGACATCGACCCTGACTTTTTGTCAGGCGACGATCACCACCATCACCATGATGAGCACTGTGACCATCCCTCGCACCAACATGACCACGGTCATGACCATGCCCACTGTGACCATGACCATGTGCACGACGAGCACTGCAACCACGGCCACCATCACCACCATGACGACGATGTGAAGAGCTTCGTCTACAAGTCCAAACGTCAATTTGATCCCGCCAAGCTCGAAGACTTCCTGGGGGCCATCGTCAACATTTACGGTCCCAAGATGCTGCGCTACAAAGGCGTCTTGAACATGAAGGGCACTGAAAAGAAGGTGATCTTCCAAGGCGTGCACCAGCTGATGGGCAGTGATTTGGGACCCGATTGGGCTCCTGGCGAGGTGCGCGAAAGCAAGATGGTGTTCATCGGCATTGACTTGCCCAAAGACATCTTGGTGCAAGGATTGGAGCAATCCTTGGTGTAAGTCCCACCTCCCTTTTGAATGGAGCGGGGAACTGCTAGGGTTTGTGGCTACAATCCCGCGCGCCAGACCAAAGGCGTGACGCGCCAAACTCTTTGACGCGTCACAAGGTTGCAGCCCAGCTTCGTTCTGCTGTTAAATGAGAACAAGCCAAGGCCGCGACCTCGACGCACACCATCGTGCGGCCAGGGGCGGCAAGGAGACACACCGTGAAAGCTAAAGCAACCAAATCAGCCTCTAAGAAGGCGGTTCCCGCTAAAAAATCTGCGAAACCTAAAGTCGCCCCTAAAGTTGCGGCTAAAAAAGCAGTGAAGAAACCGGTCGCGGTGAAGAAACCTGTGAAAGCAGCTGCTAAAAAAGTAGTGGCGAAAAAGGTGCCTGCGAAAAAGGCGGCTGCTTCAAAAGTTGTGGTGAAAAAAGCCCCAGCCAAAGCCAAAGCCAAAGCGCCCGTGAAAGCTGTCAAAAAGCCGGTCGCCAAGCCCATCACTAAAAATGCTGCGCCCAAAGCGGCCGTTAAACCCAAAGTCAAAGCCAAAGTCGCAGCGAAACCGGTTGCCAAAAAGGCCACCAAGCCGTCTGCAAAAGGATCCGTTAAAGCATCCGTCAAAGCGCCAGTGAAAGCAAAGGCGCAACCGGCTAAAAACCCAGCGGCCAAGCCCGTAACCAAGACCGTTACCAAGCCCGTCGTTGCTAAAAAAGCACTGCCGGTCAAAGCCACCAAGGCCGCTAAGCCCGTGGCGACACCTCCGCCCGTGGTGCATGTGACCCCCATCATTCCTGGTTACACGCCAGTGGTGCACAAGAAAAACTCCAGAGCAGCCAAGATGGCCGCTTTGGTTCCACCCCCACCTGCTCAAGTGGTTGCGTCCAACGCGGCCAAGAACAGTTTCATGCCTATGACAGCGCCTACCGCGCCCACGATTGTTCCTGTGATACCTAAAAAAGACGCCAAGCTCGCCAACAACTGGAAGACCAAAAAGGCCGACCAACTGACTGATGCTGAAGTCATCGCCATGCCTGATAGCGAGTACATGAATGACATTCAAATGGCATTCTTCCGACTCAAGCTTGTACAGCTGAAAAACGAGGTGCTGAGCAACGCCAGCGAAACCACCGAGCACCTGCGTGAAGACACCGTGGTGGTCCCCGATCCCGCCGACCGCGCCACCATCGAAGAAGAACACGCCTTGGAGCTGCGCACGCGTGACCGTGAGCGCAAGTTGCTCAAGAAGATTGAGCAGTCCATCCACCGCATCGACAGCGGTGATTACGGCTATTGCGACGAAACCGGTGAAGCCATCGGTGTCGGTCGTCTGCTGGCGCGTCCTACAGCGAGTTTGTCGCTGGAAGCGCAAGAACGTCGCGAAATCAAGCAGCGTATGTTTGGTGATTGATGAATGAGGAAACGCGAATTGAGCGATGAGATAAACGGCATTTATCGCTGAATTTTCGTTTTTTCATACACGGATACGGACGCCGTGTGCGGTGGCGTCAGGCCTCGGCCTAGCATGGCCGATGCTCAAAAAAATCCTGTCAACCTCGGTCCCGAAACTCACCACTGTCCAGCCGTCGCAGCTGGAGCGACGGTCAGCGTCGTCAGCATCTGGCCAAGACGCCAATGTGCCCAATCTGAATGAGCAAGCAGACCGTCTTCGTCATCTGACGGGTGCCGTATCTTCTTCCATGTTCAGACCGCAGAGTTTGAGTCATGCAACGATAGATGCCTTGCGGCAAGGGAGTCCCATGAACCTTGCTCAGGCAGCTTATGCACAAAGCCTGATCAAACAACCGGGTCTTGCTTTTCAATCGCATCCGCTTTTTCCCTCCATGGTGATGCGCCCAGGTCGTCCACCTCCAGTCGAGGTGAATTATCAAAAATTCTTAAGTGCGGTGACGCAAGGCAACGTGTCACCTCTGCGTGAAAATTTAAATGTCTTGCTGAGCCAACTTGAACCGAGCAACGCCCGTCTCATTCATCAGGTTGGCGAAGCATTGCGAAGTCAAGGCATGACGCTGAAACACTATGCCGAACAGGCGTATCCAGTGATTTATGAAAACGGCGAAGCGATATGTCGGCTTGAACCTGATTGCGAGAAAGTCAAAGCACTATTACCTGGACAGATCGCTCCGGAGGGCGAGCAGTCAATGGATAAAACTCTTTACAACATGAGCTCGTTTTCATTTTTTTCTGTCGAACCCAAGGGGTGTGGTCAAGAGGGGAAACAAAGCTCTCGTTTCGGGAAGCATTGTTATGAGTTGGATGTCGCTCACAATGAATATCAGCTGCAGAGTTTGAGTCTGTTTATCCGTGATTTCGCCACAATGCCTCAGTTGGGGAGGGCGCTTTTTGAAGGTCTCACAGGATCGACAGGATCCGACACCTTGGATGCCAGGGTACGTTCGCATCATCCTGAGAACGGCTGGCTTGAATTGACTCAAGACGAGTTGTTTGAGATCGGCTCAGCAGCGCAATTCAAAGCGGAAAATTTGAGTGAAAACACAGCCTTGAGTGATGCAGTGAAGGGCTACCGTTTTGCAAAGAATGCCGACGAGATGAATGACCTACTGGCATTGGAAGTGCAGCATCGCACGGCATCGTTGCTCACCACATGTTCCGCGCGAATAGCCGAATTACAAGATCATGGACTCACCAACTCGCCTGCCCATTTAGCGCTGGGCGCTGCCTTGCGACAAGTCCAGCGTGCGTTGGCAACTCCTGAAGCACCTGGGAACTTGAATCTTTTGATGAATCACCTCGGTCTGCGGCCCCAGGCCATCATTCCGGGTGGAGTTTTGGTGAAGGCCCCCAACTCTTGATGAAATTCAAGAGAATTGAATGGGCATCAAACGCTATAAAAAATCTTCATAAGCTACTTCTATAGTCTCTTCTAAGTGCTTAATTCGTAACGATTTTTTGATTTGATTTTTCCTGTTGAAGTCGTCGTAAGTCATTGATTTCATTGAAAAAAATCAAAAAATAGGCGGTCGGAACTGTTTTTCCTGCTACAGTGCAAATAAGTGCAATTAAGTGGTGAAAAGTGCCTTTGGTGCTTTTGCTGCGAATTGTTGTTTTTGTTTGCCAAGGGAAAAGGCTGTTCACGTGTTTCAAGGCGCTTCATCGCTGAGTCTCGACGCCAAAGGTCGTTTGTCGGTGCCCACGCGGCACCGCGACGTCTTGAGCGCGACTGCGGCTGGGCAGCTGACGATCACGCGTCACCCCCATGGCTGCCTGATGATCTTCCCGCGCACCGAGTGGGAGAAGTTCCGAGAGCGGATTGCCTCATTGCCGATGAGTGCACAGTGGTGGAAGCGCATCTTCTTGGGCAATGCCATGGATGTGGAGATGGATGGCACCGGTCGTGTGCTCATCTCGCCTGAGCTGCGCACGGCAGCTGGCATCAGCAAAGACACCATGCTGCTTGGCATTGGCAACCACTTTGAGCTGTGGGACAAGGCGACTTACGAGTCGCAAGAAGCCCAAGCCATGCAGGGCGAGATGCCCGATGTGTTCAAGGAATTCTCTTTTTAAAGGATGACGTTGGTCTCGCAATGGCCGGCCACCACCG
>JACCDK011629676.1_pt1 | contig 13873 bp, 5 predicted proteins | sample 7445871 | NCBI WGS metagenome assembly JACCDK01 (sample SAMN15323436, study PRJNA562643) | freshwater metagenome | isolation source: river surface water | place: USA:Blue River Watershed | collected 2017-08-15 | reverse complement strand
TGGCCACGGTCATGGCCCACTCCTGAAATCGTCCCGGACCAAAAGACCGATCCATGGTAAACACCCCAACCAACACCCAAATGTAGAGGAGGATGTGGAATCCCCAGTAGATGTAAAAATGGAGGGGGCGCTGGGGCGAATCGACCTTAAAAAATGCGGTTTTTATGGCTTGGTAAGCGTAATAATCGATGAGGAAAACCAATCCGAAAATGAGGAAGAAACGGAATAGGAAGGGGAATATTTGGGTCATGAAAGTTTAAACGCGGGGGTGAAGGGTTTGGTTTTCCGATTCTGGGATTCGTCAGCAAAAATAGGAAAAAACGGATTCTTTTTCAGTAAGGGTGATTTAGATGTGGGTGGTGTCTCGTCCTGAAAAAAGGTTACACCAAAAAATAATTGGATGTTTCGGGGGATAAATCCCGATCGGAAAACTCTGGGACCGTTGCCTTAAAAAAAATAAATTTTTCCACGGGGGATAAATCCCCACCCCCACCGAGAGCAATTTACGGCTTTTTTTGGAGTTAGTCGTTAATGAAACGTTTATAAACGTTTCTATCCGTTTATAAACGTTTACGATACGGCTAATTTCCTGAAATCACGTAAATTTGACTTGGGTAGGGGACGGCGGTCCCTGAGTCTAATCGAAGGGCGGTCCCTGAGTCAAATCGAAGGGCGGTCCCTGAGTCTAATCGAAGGGCGGTCCCAGATCCTGCCGAAGTGCAGCCCCTGTTTGCGCGAACTTTTAATGATGATCGGCAACAACACATGACCCGTTTGCTGAAAGAGTGGTCCCCGTTTGCTTAAAGTTTAGGTTTTTGATCTAATGCTAGAAAAGCCGCCTTAACACCAATTGAATAAAGTGGCAAAAGGCGTTGAATAGAGCCTAAAATCAAGAAGTCAACTGGGCAGATTCTGCCACAACGTTTCGGTCGATTTTCTTCACCAATCCTTGTAAAACTTTTCCGGGGCCTACTTCATAAAATTCGGTGGCTCCATCGTTCAACATTTGCTGAACGCTTTGGGTCCAACGAACGGCTCCGGTGAGTTGAATCTTGAGGTTATGTTTGATTTCATCGGGGTTGGAAACTCCGCGTGCAACCACATTTTGATAAACGGGGCATCGGGGAGTTTGGATTTGGGTTTGATTAATGGCGGCCTCGAGTTTTTCTTGGGCAGGTGCCATTAATGGGGAGTGGAAAGCTCCGCCCACGGCGAGGGGGATGGCACGTTTGGCACCGGCCTCGGTGAGTTTTAGACAACCCATTTCTACTCCTTTCAAAGAACCAGAAATAACAACTTGTCCGGGGCAATTGAAATTTGCGGCAACCACAATTTCGTCGGAGATTTGGCTACAAACCGATTCTACAACGGCATCTTCGAGTCCGAGAATGGCGGCCATGGTAGAAGGTTGCATTTCGCAGGCTTCTTGCATGGCCAATGCACGTGCCGAAACCAAACGAAGTCCATCTTCGAAGGAGAGGGCGCCGGCCGCTACGAGTGCAGAAAATTCGCCCAATGAATGGCCGGCGACCATGTTGGGCTGGAATTGGTTGCCCAAAAGAGTGGCCAACACCACCGAATGAATGAATACGGCCGGTTGGGTTACTTTGGTTTGTCTCAAATCTTCCTCTGTTCCTTCGAACATGATTTTTGAGATTTCGAATCCTAAAATTTCATTAGCGCGATGAAACATGGTTTTTGCCAATGCTGAAGATTCGTACAAATCTTTCCCCATTCCTGGGAATTGGGCGCCTTGGCCCGGGAAAATGTATGCTTTCATGGGGTTAATTTCCAAAATATTCAACAAAGTTACGCTCCGTTTCAACTAATTTAATTCCATGTAAGGCATAGGTGTCGCCCAAAAGCAAAGGTTTTAAAATATTGAAGATTTCAACAGCCAACACCTCAGTGGAAGCCATTTTGTCTTTCATGAAGGGAACATCCAGATTGAGATTTTTGTGATCAAGTTCTTCGATGATGTGTTCTTCGATGATTTTCTTCATCCAATTTAAATCGACAACAAATCCAGTTTCGGGATTTATTTCTCCTTTAACGGTGACGAAAAGGTCGTAATTATGGCCGTGCCAGTTGGCATTGGCACATTTTCCAAAACAGGCTTGGTTTTGTTCATCAGACCAATTTGGTTGATAAACCCGATGCGCCGCATTAAAATGCATTTTTCTTGTCACAAAAATCATGAGGCAAAGATACAAACACCTTTATCTTTGCTAAAAAGGAAAAATTGTGATTGTTATAACGGGTGCTGCCGGATTTATTGGAAGTCATTTAGCAGAAGGCCTTGCTAAGCAAGGATTTCTTGACTTGGTTTTGGTCGATGATTTTTCCAAATTGGAGAAAAAGGGCAATTGGAGTAATTTGGTTTATCAGGAGTTGGTTCATCGCGATGAATTTTTTGAATGGTTAAATTCAAATCATAAAATGGTTCAGTACATTTTTCACCTTGGTGCCAGAACCAATACCTTGGAACAAGATGAAGAGGTATTGAACCGGTTGAATTTTGAATATTCAAAAAAGGTTTGGGAGATGTGTGTTCGCTTTGGAATACCCCTGTGTTACGCGAGTTCGGCGGCCACCTACGGAGATGGATCATTAGGTTTTAATGATGATTTATCAACCATCCATCAACTTCAACCCCTAAATCCGTATGGTTGGTCGAAACATCGTTTCGATCTTTGGGCAATTGAGCAAAAAAGGAAACCTGTTCAGTGGGTAGGCTTAAAATTTTTTAACGTTTATGGAAATCGGGAGAAACATAAAGGAAGAATGGCTTCGGTCGTGTTTCATGCCTTTCATCAAATTGCCTTAACTAACGAATTGAAACTCTTCAAATCTTACCGAGAAAATATTTTAGATGGTGAACAAAAAAGAGACTTTATTTATGTTAAAGATTTGGTTTTAATGATGATAAGTATAATGAAAGATCGAAAAATATTAGGAATATTCAATGCGGGAACTGGTCATGCACGAACATTCAACGACTTATCAACAATTATTTTCCAAGCGATGGGTTTGTCTAAAAAAGTAGTCTATGTTGACATGCCTGAAGGACTTCAAAATCAATACCAATATTTCACCCAAGCAAATATGATTTCGTTTTTCAAAAAAAAATCTCTTATTTTTACCCCAATCGAAAATGGTGTATTGGAGTACGTTGAAATGCTTCAAAAAGGAAATTCCAGTTCGACCTTATAACTTAGATGAAAACAGAAAAGATGGACATGAAAAAACACATGCGAAGATTTTTGACTACCCTTTCCATAGTGATGGGTTTCATGGGATTTGTAAATTCCCTCCATGCGCAAATTACTGATACGGTAGTGGTGGGTTGTTTACCAGCTGCTGCGTACCGTTATACATTAACTAATCCGCCTGCCAATCCAATTTCTGTTTGTTGGGATTTAGCAGATGGAAATGGATTTGTTTGTAACAACTTGCCCATTGCACAGGGTGTTTATTCCACTGCGGGTTTGAAAAATATCATTTGTCGTGTAGAAACAACCCCGGGAGTTTTCAGCACCTTCAACCACAGCATTACCGTTAATGCTTCACCAAACGCTGCATTTTCTATCAATGACCCCAATCTTGCTTCCTGTGGATCTACTATTTCTAGGGTTTTCTCATTGGCCAATCCTAACAACGTTAATCGTGTAGTTTGGGAGGTTACCAATGTAACTACAGGAATTTTGATAAATCGTCAAACAGCAACTTCGTCTCCATATCAATTTACTCAGGTTTTTAGCGCTTCGGGAAACTTCCGAGTTAAAGTTGTGGTTTTTGATAACACCGGATGTGTTAATGAGTTATCCCAAAATTACACCGTTACTATCAACCGACCTATCACAGGAAATTTCTCTTCATCTTTACCTTTTGAGTCTTGTTTACCCGCCGCTTATTCCTTTACGCCTAACTTATCTATTCCAACCGGAGTAGTTGTTGATTCAGCGATTTGGACACTAACCTCCATGACGGGAACTACACCTCCTCCTCCCCAAGTTTTTTACCAAACTAATCCTCCTACAGCCAACCTTTCTCTTCCAACCTTCACCACACCCGGGGAATATCAAATTTCTTTAAGAGTTATTGCCCAAGGATGTACTTCATCAATTCCGGCTCCATTCCCTTCGTTCAAAGTGGATAACCCGCCGACCTTGAGCTTTACTTTCAATGGTGGCCGAACTGCATCAGCAGTTTGTTTAAATCAGATTTTTGATTTGCAAAACAACACCAATACGACCAATAACTTACCTGGTGGCACGTTTACTTGGGATTTTTTCCCAAGCCGTCCTGTTACGGCTCCAGGTGGAGCTCCAACAACGGGTTTGTTTAAATTCAGATATACCAACGTGCCCCTTGATTCCAATTCCATCATCCTACGTTGGAATGGTGCATGTAAAGCAGTAGATACCCTGAAAAAAGTATTGCTTACTAAGGGACCTCTTGCCCGTATTGCCTTGAGAAACCCTTATCCACCGGTAAGCTGCGATTCACCTTTTGTGTTTGAAATTACCGATTCTGTTTCTTGGAAGCCAGCAAATGGAAGTACCAGCTTCACGCATCGTTGGTACCGATATGCTGCCAATGGTATCCTAATTACCGATAGTGTTGATGGTGTACTTCCTATTTTCCGCGATACCATTTCGGTATTAGGAGAAAGAAGATGGTATCAGGTTCGATTCTTGAATTACAACGGTTGCGAAGACTTATCTACAAAGATTTCAGTTCAACGTGCTGTTCCTGAGGTAACTATTACGGCCCCCACTGTTTCTTGCGATAACCCCATTATTGATCCAAAGACATTGGTTCCTAATCCAGGTTCTCCCATATTTATTTATAAATTTGAAGTGTATCAACAAGGTAATCCTTCGAATATCATTGCTACGGCTGGCCCTAGTAACTACAATTCGCTACCTCCCATTGTATTGAGTAAAACCTCCTCTCAGGGTGCCAACATCACCAATGGAGGTAATTATACCATTCGAGTGGTGATGGGAATTAATCCTACACTTTCTGCTTGTACTGATACCGACATGGTTAATTTCACTTTGGCTTCTTCCAACGTAGAACTCGGACGTTTGGTGGGTGGTTCTCACGTGCCTAACAATTCAGGTGGCTGTTTAACCGGTGGTACTCACTCGGCTACGTTTAATTCTTATGAAGATCTTCCAGAGCGTTTCCCAGCCAACAATACCATTGCCTCTTACACTTGGTCGGTAACAGGTCCAAATGGTCCCGTTACTACCCTAACAGGTTCAACTACTCCTACCCTTAGTGCAACATTCAATGAAGTAGGAGTGTTTACAGTTTCATTATTGGTAACAACCACCCAAGGTTGTACCATTACCCGCCAAATGCAATATGAAGTAGGTACAGTTGCAACAATCAATGCCACGCCCAATGCTGGTGATACACTCATTGTTTGTAAAGACGCTGATATTACATCAATCTCTGCCAGTGGTAGCCAAGGATCGTCCTTTACCTATCAATGGGCAGTATACAATGCAACTCCTGCTGGACAAGGAACGGTGGTGAATACCGCATTACCCACGACTCCGGTAACCGTTAGTAATTTAACAGATTTCAATCCTACATTTAAAATCAAAACCAACAACCCTTATTACTTTGTGGTAACTGTTACCAACGATAAAGGATGTACGGCTACAAATCGAATTTTGGTGAAAGGATCTTCCATTGTTGCCTCCTATCGTGTTAGTGATTCGGTACTATCTTGTCCGGGTTACAAAACATTCTTGAGTTATAATTTCGATGCCATTTCCTTCGATTGGGAATTTACAGATCCTATCGGAAACGCTGGAAATCCATTGGTAACCAATCAAAATAATCCTTCACCATTGGATTCTGCCACGGCCTATTTTGGAATCGGTGGAAATAAAACTGTTCGCTTGGTGGTGACTTCTCAATACGGATGTACCGATACAACCTCCTTCAATTTGAAAGTTGGTGGTCCGATTCCATTCCCATTTGTTTCTAACCCAACTTCGAAGCGAGGTTGCGACTCTCTTACGGTAACCATTCAAGATCGTTCAACCAACATTGAAAACTTCTTGTTTAGTTGGGGTGATGGGTCGTCTAACTACAATTTGTCAGCTACTAATTCTCATACCTACAAATATCCTTATTCGATCAAAAATGATTCTTTGGTGAAATATGCGATTAATATGTTTGCCATCGGGCAGAATTGTGTAGTTACATACACCGATACGATTACCGTTTATCCACGTCCTGTTGTAAGTGGATTTGTATTGAGCGATTCGTTATGTAGCCCAGCATCTTTTGATTTTAACGATACTTCTCGTTTTGCTCCTAACGGAACTTATGGTGCTGGTACCAACAATACTATTTATTCCTGGAACTTCAACGATGGTACTGGTTGGAATACTCAAACTGCTCCGCTTCCATCGCGCAATCGTACAAAATCTATGGCTACCCCTGGAATATACAATGTTTTGTTAGCGATTACCAATCCATGGGGATGCGTAGATACCAATCGTTTAGCCCGTGTTCGCGTATTGGACACTCCGGTGGCTAATTTTTATGTTGTTGATTCAGTTAAATGTTGGGCAAATGGTTCAAATGGATTTATTTTCAACGATGCTTCTACCTACTTTAACTCTACGGCAACCAATTGGAGATGGTATTGGAGTGATCCAACCGCTGTTCCTAATGCGGTTAACGGATACACCACCACAGGCCCATCGACCGGAGCTGTTAATTTCACGGTTCCAGGTTCTAGTACCAACGTTCAACACACCATTCGTTTGGTAGTAACAAACGCTTTCGGTTGTGCCGATTCCGTAGCGAAGCCTAATTACATTACCGTTCGTGATACCATACCATTGGCTCCGATTTCTCCTACCTTCATTACCGTAGATCCTTTAACCTTGCGAAATCACGTAGAAATCAATTGGAGATCTAGAACCTCTCCTGAATTTTTGAACTACGAAATTTTCAGAAACAATACATCCGTTGCTACCATTACCAATTCTACCACCACTTCCTACACCGATGTTATCGATGTGGTAAATGCTGGAACTAGCTTGAGTTACAAAATGCGTGTTAATGATGTTTGTAATCAACCATCTTCATTCGATACCACGCATAGCACCATCAAAGTAAGTGTGAATGGTGTGGCAACAGGTGGTTATGCTACCAATAACATCTCATTCAATGCCTATGAGGCTTGGGGCGCTCAAACTTCGTTGGATTATTATGAAGTATTCCGTAAAAAAGGAACCAACGGTGTATTTGCTCCCATTGGTCGCGTTGCTCCGGTTGTTGGAAATACCAACTATCTGTATGTAGACTCTGGCCTTTGTGCAGATACCTTCTACTACTACGTAAAAGCGTTGCATAAAAATTATCCAGATCCTCGTTTTGGTTACTATTCCATTTCTAACTACGATTCGATTGTTGCAAATTTCAGTGTTGTAGTTACTCCTGTTGAAATCAACTACGTTACGGTTGAAGCCAATAATAAAATCTCTTTAGCTTGGACACCAGCACCGCTTGCAGCAGGCGTTCTTAAAAATTACATCGTTGAACGTAAAGATGCCACGAACCCAGTTTCAACGATTATCTATCGTGGAACAGCAACAACCTTCTCTGATGTGACTGTTGATGCTTCCTCAAAAGTTTATCAATACATTGTTCGTTATGAAGATCAGTGCGGTAATTTGTCCAATTCTTCCGATACTTCCGTAAATATTTTGGCCACATCTTCTACCGTTAAAATTGCGAATTACGATGCTTATGACATGAAAATCGATTGGACTCCTTACGCTACTTGGAAAAATGGAGTTATCCGTTACGATGTGGAAGTAAAGTATCCAACCGGTTGGAGAACCATCGGATCTGTTCCCGGAAACGCTTTAACGTTTATTGATGTAAACGTACCTCGCAATGAAATTGACGGCGCTTATTGCTATCGCGTTAAAGCTATCGAAAACGATGCTACACCAGATTCCTCATTCTCGAATGAAACCTGTATCAACTATCCCTCGAAGATTTTAATTCCAACTGCATTTACACCTAACGGTGATTTGTTAAACGATACCTTGTTTATCAATGGCGCTGGTTTGAAAGCTTACGATTTCCGCGTTTACGATCGTTGGGGTAAATGTGTATTCCAATCTACAGATATTACTGAAGGCTGGAACGGACGTTTACAAAATACAGGCGACCCTTGCCAATCTGGAATTTATTCCTATATCTTGATCGCAAAAGGGCAGGATTTTAAACGATACAACCAAAAAGGTATCATTACCCTCTTGAAGTAATCTAAATAAAATGTAGATTGAAAAGGCAACCCGACTGGGTTGCCTTTTTTAATGATTTGTGTATTAAAGAAAAATATATGTAATAATTGTTAACAAAAATTTAAGATGTTTTCGTTATTGTTAAAAAAAGTTATGAAAACGTTAACAATTAAATTTAGCTTGACAATTTGCTTGATTGTCGTTAATGGTCTAGTTCAAGGGCAGATCGTTAGTCGTTTAATTACTGGCTGCCTACCTTCGGTTGCTTATAGCTTTCAGTTATCAACTTCGCCATCAAATCCAGTTTCCATTTGTTGGGATTTGAACGATGGGAATGGATTTACATGCAACAATTCTTCCCGTGCCCAAGGGATTTATTCTACGCCCGGACAAAGAAATATTACGTGTCGGGTAGAGACTTCACCAGGGGTATTTCAACAGTATTCAACCGTAGTGGATATTCATCCGCTACCTAATCCACTTTTTTCCATTGATAATCCGAATGGATTGATCTGTGGAAATTCTGCAAACCGGGTGTTCTCACTTTTTGATACCTCGAATGTCGTTTCTGTGGTGTGGGAGATCTATTCAAAAACGGGACAAAAAATTTCTGGAACCCAATCTTTCAATTCATCTGGTTTTACTTTACAACACACCTTTATTACTTCCGATACCTTTCGGGTTAAAGCCATTGTTTTTAATCGTTTTAATTGTGTAAAAGATACTTCCCTATATTTTCCCATTAAATTGGTTCCCACCGTTTCAGGCACCTTTTCTACCATTTCTGATTTAACTACGTGTTTACCAGCCAATTTTACCTTTAACTCTCAGTTGCAAATTCCTACGGGTGTTGTCGTTCAATCTGCTACGTGGACGCTTACAAACATTGGAGTGACGCCTAACACTTCAACAACGTTTGTTCGTAACACCCAAGCTTCCGATTCCATTACGCTTCCCACGTTTACGAATCCTGGTCGTTATGAAATTTCTTTGTTGGTTTCTTATCAGGGCTGCTCATCTACCATATCAACACCAATTTTGATTGAGGTTGATCATGCACCTATTCTTAATTTTTCGGTTAATGGATCTAAAAATCCAGTTCAAATCTGTTTGGGACAAGTTTTTGAACTGAACAATCAGTCAATAACTCCAACGAACACTATTGGTGGATGGTTTGAATGGGATTTTTATGGTTTGACTAAATCCTCTGGTGCTATTCGCTCAAATTACAAACCTCGAAGGGTTTTCAATAGTCCGACCTTGTCGAAGTATCGATACCAGAATATTAGCATCTTGGATTCTGGCGTTAATTCTGTGATTTTAAAATGGAATGGGGCATGTAGTGCCACCGATACGCTAAAAAATGTAATCCTAACAAAAGGTCCCTTAGCGCGAATCAGACTTACTTCTCCCAATCTTCAGTATAGTTGTGATTCACCTTTTGTTTTTCAGCTAAACGATTCTTCCTCGTGGAAACCTTCAGGATTTTCATACACCCAACGATGGTTTCGATTTAATACCATAACTAATACTCTTGATAGTGCGGAAGGTACCCCTAAAACAACCTACTTTGATACCATTCATCATTTGGGAGAAAAAAGATTTTATCAATTAAAAATCATTTCTTCCGATGGATGTACCGATACGTCGATTCAATTCATGATGGAAAGAAAAATGCCAAAAGCCGATTTCGCTCCTTTCCCTTGGTACCTTCATCAAACCATGGATACGCTTTCCTGTGATACAAATATTTTATTTCCTTACCAATCCAATAATCCATACCTCGTTAATAAACCCGGTTCCAAAGTGTATCGTAGCATTGTTCCTAATCCATTCGATGAAAATTTGATTTATGAGGTGCGATTTATTAGTCCTATCTATTCCAATAATCACCCTAATGCAAATGCTACTTGTTTATCAACGGGCAAATTTCCATGGAGTCAGTTAAGGCAACCAACTTGTGTATGGATTGGCCCCAATATCGTTAGGCAAATTGTTGGCATTGATACGGGATTTACCAAGTGCACAGACACCCTTGAAAAAGTGTTTTTTGTCAAGAACTTTGATATCGCATGGGGAAAAAAGGTCAATGGGAATATCATTCCCAATCCTACAGCGATTTGCTTAGGTGCGAATGGCGCTCCAGTTAGTCAGGTAATTCATATCCATGAAGATTCCACCTATCGTTGGCCTGCCGATAATATCCCCTTAGAATTCATTTGGACCGTATATGAACCATTGGGCTCCTCCCAAAACTTTCGAACTAGTACGCCCATGCTCAACATTACCTTTCCTAGGGTTGGAGTTTATCGGGTTTTTGTGGAAGCAAAAACCTATAACTGTACCGAAGCTTTGACCATGGAAATCAAGGTTGGAGAAATTGCTTCCATCGCACCTCTTCCAAATTTGGCCGATACCCTAGTTCTTTGTTCCAATACAGATATTACTTCCATTGTTGGAAGTGGTTCCATCGGAACACAGTTTTCCTATCGTTGGGAAATTTATCAGGCCACTTCAACAGGACTTGGGCCTCAAATTAACCCTTTACAGGCCGGTTCTCCCGTAAGGATGGATAGTATGAACATCGCAAATCCAAAGTTTTATTTTACCAATAACAGACCTTATTACTTGGTTTTGTTTGTAACCAATGAGTATGGGTGTACCGACTCTACACGATTGATTGTTTTGGGAAGCTCCATAACGGCGTTGATTAGACCTGATACCATGATGGCCTGTCCCGGTTATCAATTGTTCCGATCATTGAATACCGATGCTACCCAATTTAGGTGGGATTTTACAGATCCCATTGGAAACCTCGGTTCGCCACTTTTAAATACCCTGATCAATCCTTACCCGATGGATTCCGTACTCGGATATTTTGGTATTGGTGGAATGAAATCGGTCAAACTAACGGTAGTTTCCCAATATGGATGCATAGATGATACCACGATGTTTGTTCGGGTTGGTGGTCCCATTCCTCGAGTGTCGGTTGTTTCACCAACATCAAAAAAAGGTTGTGATTCGCTCCAAGTAATTTTGCAAGATCAATCCCAATTTATTGATCAATATTTATTCAGTTGGGGGGATGGATCCGATGGGTATTATTTGGGTCAAACCAACACCCATGTTTACAAGTACCCGTATTCTGTAAAAAATGATTCAGCTCTATCGTTTGTTTTCCAATTACTTGCCGTCGGGCAGAGCTGTATTGTTCCCTACCGAGACACCATAACGCTTTTTCCTAGACCTGTCGTTGGGGGATCGATTCTATCCGATTCTCTTTGCAGCCCTGCCGCCTTCACCATCATCGATACATCACGCTTCGCGCCCAATGGTCGATATGGTTCAGGCAGTTCCAACACCGTTTTTTCCTTGAACTTTAACGATGGTACCGGTTGGATCACACAAACTGCTCCAGTATCCAATCGTACTTTCAGGAAAAGTATTGCTCATCCAGGGGCGTATTCCACCTCCATGGCCATAACCAATCCCTGGGGCTGCGTTGATACCGGAAATATTGGTGTTTTATACGTACTTGATACGCCAATTGCTAATTTCTATGCCCTAGACTCCATCAAATGTTGGCAAAATGGAAGCAATGGGTTTGATTTCATAGATGCTTCTGCCTATCCAAATTCATCACCGAAAAGTAGAATTTGGTATTGGCAAGATTCAACAGCCGTGCCCAATGGTTTAAATGGCTACCTCACCAACGGGCCAACAACTGGACCGGTTCATTTTACTGTTCCAGGCTCAAATGTTAATGTTTCACACACCATTTCTTTAAAAGTCATCAATCAATTTGGATGTTCTGATTCCATAACGAAACCCCAATACATTACCGTTCTCGATACCCTACCTCCATCACCCATTTCTCCCACTTTCGTTACCGTTGATCCTTTATCTCTTCGAAATCATGTTGAAGTAAACTGGAATGCTTCGACCATCCCCAATTTCGGTAACTATGAAATTTTTAGAAACAATGTCCAAATTGCAACCATAAACAATTCCACAACCACAACTTTCCAAGATCAAATCGATGTGATTACTGCGGCAGCTAGTCAGCAGTATACCATGAGAATTACCGACCATTGTGGGCAACGTTCACCTTTCGATACTACCCATGCGACCATTCATTTAACGACCTCCATGATAGCCAACAATGGTTTTGCAACAAATACCTTGCGATTTAACGCCTACCAAGGTTGGGGACTACAATCCCAAATTCAAGCCTATGAGGTTTATCGCAAAACTGGAAATCTTGGGCAATTCTCCCTGGTTGGCAAGGTCACTCCCCAAAATGGAAACAGCTTCTACGCGTATTCCGATTCTGGATTGTGTTCAAATACCTATTTTTATTACGTTAAAGCCATTCATATTCACGATTCAATTTTTTCCTCGGGATATTACTCTTTTTCTAATTACGATTCCATTACGACCTATTTTAATCCTATGGTTAGCCCGCTTGAAATCAATTTCGTAACGGTAGATGCAGAAAACAAAATTTCCATTCAATGGACGCCTTCACCGCTTGCATCGGGTGTGTTGAAAAACTATATCCTTGAACGAATCGATCCTGCCATCTCTACACCGGTGATGATCTATCGTGGAACCTCAACCTCGTTTTCGGATGTTAACGTTGATGCATCTTCTAAAATTTACAAATACGTGGTTCGTTATGAAGATCAGTGCGGCAACTTATCCAATCCCTCCGATACGTCAGTTAACATTTTAGCATCATCCTCTGCCGTACAAATAGGCAATTACAACGCCTATGACATGAAGGTTGATTGGACGCCTTACGCCACCTGGAAAAATGGAGTGATTCGTTACGATGTGGAAGTGAAGTATCCTAACGGTTGGAAAACCATTGGATCTGTGCCCGCAAGCCAGTACACCTTTACCGATGTGAATGTGCCCCGCAACGAAATTGAAGGTGCTTATTCCTACCGCATCAAGGCCATCGAAAATTCCGGATCCTATGACTCTTCGTATTCAAATATCACCAACGTTCATTACCCCTCGCAAGTCTTTGTTCCAACCGCATTTTCACCCAATAATGATGGAGTAAATGACGTTCATTTTGTTCATTATGTGGCCATAAAAAGTGCAGAGTTTCTCATTTTCAACCGATGGGGAGAGTGTATATTTAAAGCTAATGATGTACAAACCGGCTGGAACGGTAAACTGAATAATACTGGAGAACCCTGCCAAAATGGAATGTACATTTATACCCTCAATGCAAAAGGAAAAGACAATCGGAACTATCAGCAAAAAGGAATCATTACCCTTTTGAAGTAATCTGAATAAAATGTAGATTGAAAAGGCAACCCGACTGGGTTGCCTTTTTTTATTTTTACACCATGAAGCAATACCACGACTTACTTCATCACGTCCTTGAACATGGTGTGAAGAAAACCGATCGAACAGGTACCGGAACCATCAGCGTTTTTGGTTATCAAATGCGTTTCAATTTGAACGATGGTTTCCCCATGCTCACCACCAAAAAGCTTCATACCAAATCTATCTTTCATGAACTCCTTTGGTTCCTCAAAGGAGAAACCAATATTCAATACCTG